>Ga0206918_1193_pt1 | contig 10808 bp, 7 predicted proteins | sample Alteio_BWOrgHeat_69_FD_152950 | JGI IMG/M metagenome (GOLD analysis project Ga0206918, IMG submission 152950) | Enriched cells from forest soil in Barre Woods Harvard Forest LTER site, Petersham, Massachusetts, United States -... | ecosystem: Environmental > Terrestrial > Soil > Temperate forest > O... | reverse complement strand
GTATTCCTGGTCTGGGCGGTTGCCTGCGGCGCAGCAATCGCCCGGGAAAAAGACAACTTCGGGACGTTGGCATCGCTGATCGTCGCGGCAGTGCTTTATTGTTTTAGCGCATTAATTTTCACCAACTGCAACTTTGACCAGTCAACACCCCGGATCTGGAGGGTAGCGGTTAAATCGAAGCAAGTCAGTAGCGGGCGGCATACAACCTATTACCTGAGGCTAGCACCGTGGGGTCGGTTTACGGACGGGGAATCGGTGGTAGTCCCCAGCGGCTTTTATTACGGCGTGGCTCCCGGCGACAGCGTCAGCGTTTATCTTAAGGCTGGGAAATGGGGTATTCCCTGGTATCAGGTGGCAAAAAAATGACGACTATGGAATATCGCATGTCGCAAGGCAACAAGGTCTTTATGTACATTTTCGCGGTCGCGTTTATCGGCGGCGGATTGGTTATGCTTTATGTCGTTGTCGCCCGGCAGCTCTGGCCCATGTTGTTCCTCGCGGCCATTCTGGGCGGCCTCGGATTTCTGTTCTATCGCATGGCCGCCAAAACGGCACTCACAATCGACGAGACGTCGATAACAGTGTGTAATGGCTTTACGACCAGATCGGTATTGCTGGATGAAGTGGCGGGATGGCGAAGCGGGGACAAGAACAGCATTTTACTGGTGCTGAAAAGCGGTGAGAAATCAGTGACCATTCCCGGGATGCTGGAGCAACGGAAGGAGGTGCAGGCGTGGGTAGAGGAACGGTTTACCGATATTGCCGCTCAGCTGGCACAGGAAGTAACGGAGGAAGTGCTGCATGACGAGCGGTATGGCTTGACGGAGGAGGACCGCGCGCGGCGGCTGAAGCAGGCGCGAAAGATGGCCGCTTACGGAACGGTCATTTCGCCGTTGCTTTTACTAGGGGTATTCATTGATTCGCGGCCGAATAATTTCCTGATGGTCTTGTCGCTGGCGATCCCGACGGCGGCTGTTTTGCTGACGGGGTATTACAAGGGGATCTTGCGGTTGTACACGTCGAAATCCAAACCATATCCATCGCTGGTTTATGCAGCCTTTATTGCTACCGGTGCGGCCATCTTCGCCGTTTTCTCCGGATACAACATCTACGTCTTTGACGGCGCGGCATGGCAGCTTTTGCTGATCCTGTCTATCGTCGTGACGGTTGTCTGGGCGGCCATTAGCCGGACCGCCGCGACTGGCGAGAAAAATCTTTTTGCCATTTACGCCGGGATGTTGCTGCTGGCGGGCGTGTACAGTTACAGCGCGTTGCTGTTCTCCAACTGTGCCTATGACCATAACAGGGAAGCCATCATGCGGGTTGCGGTCGACGGTAAGCATTCCAGCAGCGGCAAGTATACGAACTATTACCTCGACCTTTCGGCCTGGGGACACTATGGCGATGGCAATAGTGTAAAGGTCTCCTACTCCTTCTACCGGCAAATGCACGCCGGCGATTCCGTCAATGTATACCTCCACCCCGGAAAATGGGGAATACCCTGGTATGAGGTAAAGGCGGATTAATCCGCGATCTTTTCCTTTATACCGGCCAGCCCTACCCGCCGCTGCAGGTCGCCGATCGGGACATCGATCTGGCGGCCGATAGGCTTGCCGTTCCGGTACGTGATGACCTTTAACATGGCCGCCTCTTTCGGGATCGAGAGTGTCGATGTGTATTTTGGATAGAAGTTATCGGGGTTGGAGTTGTCAAAGCTGTAATAGATGTCCAGCCCGGGCACTTCGGTGCCCAGATCGACCGTGATCGAATCAAACGCGCCCGCATCCTTCTTCGGCGTGATGATGGCATCAAACATCGACCGGGCATATTTGACCTGCTCGATATCCAAACGGTCGAACTGTCCTTCTACGCGCTGGGCGAAATTACTCCAGTCTTTTTTCTCTTTTGGGGTCCAGAAATCCTCCGCTACCGCAAGGCTCCGGGGCCAGGTCATATATTGGCGATGCCGGACGTTATAGACCTGTTCGTCCCAGAGGTTGGCCTGGCCGCCGATAATATACTTAGGATCCACGCTGTCGGGCACGGGTTCGTAGGAGTACACTGTATTCATCCGGAGTGTGGCGTATACCGGCGGCTCGATAGCGGCGTCGCCCTGCATATAATCGAGATAGACATAGGTGGTCGGGCTCATGACGACCAGGTGCTTCAGCCTGGCGGCGGCGATGCCGCCGGCGACACCGCGCCAGCTCATGACGGCCGCGTTGGGAGCGAGGCCGCCCTCGAGGATCTCATCCCAGCCGATGACCTTCTTCCCTTTTGACTCCACGATCTTTTCCACTCGCTTTTCAAAATAGCTTTGCACTTCCTCCATATTCTTCAGCTTTTCCTTTTGCATCAGATCCTTTATGGCGCTGCTTTGCTCCCAGAAGTTCTTCGCGCATTCGTCGCCGCCGACGTGGATATACTGGAAGGGAAAGAGCGCGGCGATCTCCGTGAATACCTTATCGAGAAAGGGGTACACCTTTTCGTTGGCGGGACAAAGGGTATTGTCGAAGAGTGCGGAGAAGCCGCCCCGGTACCAGTTCATGATCTTTTCGCCGGAGCGAACGCGGTAGTTTTCTGCGCCGGCGGTGCAGGACAGCTCGGGATAGGAGGCGATGGCGGCGAGGCTGTGACCGGGGATGTCCACTTCGGGGAGGATATTGACAAAGCGGTCTTTGGCGTATTGCACGAGTTCACGGATATCGTCCTGGGTATAGAAGCCGCCGTAGTCCTTTTTTTCGTCTGGTGCGGGCGGGTCGAAGGTGCCGAACGTGCCTTCGCGGCGGACATTCCACGCGCCGACCTGGGTCAGCTTTGGCAGGCTTTTGATCTCGATGCGCCAGCCTTCGTCGTCGGTCAGATGGAGGTGCAGGAGGTTGAATTTATACTGGACCATCTCGTCGATAAAGTCCTTTACCTGTTGTTTGGTAAAGAAATGGCGGGAGACGTCGAACATAAGGCCGCGCCAGCCAAAACGGGGATAGTCGGTGATGGTAGCGCAGGGTGCGGTCCAGGAGATATTGTGTACCGGGGTTTTGCTCTCGATGGCCGAGGGCAGGAGCTGGTAAAATGTCTGCAGCCCATAAAACACTCCCGCCGCCTTGTTTGCTTTGATGGTCACGCCGGTAGGAGTCGTAGTCAGAGTATACCCTTCGTCGCCGAGGGTGGGGTCCGCGGTTTTGTTGAGGTTCAGCCGGATGGTGGCGGCGGGGTTGGCGTCGTGGGTGATCGTGACGGTATAGCCGGTTGGGGTGCTAAGGCGGGTCTTGAGTTCATCCAGGGTATGGGTGAGTTCAGCCTGGTTGGGGGCTTCGACCACGATGGAAGATGGCAGGGTAAAACGACCGGTGCCCAGCTGCTGGCTGACGGGTGCGGGAATCAGCGAAATCGGCCCGGACGGATCCTGGGGACGGGCTGGCAGACAGATCATTGCGGTTAGTAAGGCGAGGAGGACATTTCTCATTTCGTTAGACGTTGGGTTTGAATACGAAAGATAGAATTTTTGCGGGAGATAAAATAAATCTTAGATTTTCAGTAACCTTTTTTTCACCGCGAAGTTTCCTTTACCAGTGACTAGCTTATCGGATAATGCCCTGATGCTAAAAGTGAAGTCCGGGGACCTGGACAAGATGGCGTTGTTGTTCCAACGCTATCACCGATCCTTATATGGGTTCCTTTTTCATATGACAGGGCAGCGCGAGTCGAGTGAGGATATGGCACAAACGGTCTTCTATCGGCTGCTGAAGTCGAGGCACACGTTTACAGGAGAGGGGGAGTTCAAGACCTGGATGTATCATGTGGCGAGGAATGTGTTGAGCGATCATTATAAAGGCAGCCGGCGGTGGGGAAGTCACGTGGATATCGCCGACCTGGAGGAAAAGCTCAGCGGAGATACGGGGGTATTCGAACGGGTGGAGAAACGGCTCGCGGTTCAGGCGCTGCAAAAAGCGATGGCGGCGCTCGGTCCCGAGAGCCGGGAGATCCTGGTGCTCAGCCGGTTTCAGGAGTTAAAAGGGGCGGAGATCGCCTCTATCCTGGATATCAGCGTCGGGGCGGTGAAGGTGAGGATCTTCCGGGCGATCAGTCAACTAAAGACATTATATCTCGAACAGCAAACAGAAATCGAATAGTATGCCATGTCAACAACATAAAGATCTGCTCGAGCGCTGGTGGAATGACCGGCTGACCGGGGGCGAACGCGCCCAGCTGGAGGCGCAGCTTCTCCAATGCGAGGATTGTCGCCGGGAGCTCGAAGGGAGCAGGGAACTGTGGGAGCTGATGAGCTATATGCCCGTGCCGGAGCCTTCGGGCGACATGGAGGTCCAGTTCAATGCGATGCTGGAAAATTATAAGGCGGAGGAGGGGAAGAAGCGGGCGTCGGGGATGGGTGTGCTGAGGGAGTTGTGGAGGGTCCGGCCGGGTATGGCCGCGGCGTTCAGCGGGGTGCTTCTTCTGGGCGGCTTTGCGTTGGGGATGATGATCAATAAGACAAAGACCGTTACGATAGAAAAACCAGTGGTAGCAGCGGTGCAAAAACCGGTGGACACGATGCATGTGATCCGGGAAACGGATGTACCGGCAAGGACAGTCGCGGTGGCGGATAAAAAACCCTCGACGGAGAGCAGACCCTCGACAGAAAGCAAACCCTCGACGGAGAGCAAGCAACTCGAAGCGCTCACCGCGCAGGTGCACGAGATGCGGGAACTGATGATGTTGTCGCTGCTGCAAAACCCCGCGGCGTCGGAACGCATCCGGGCGGTCAGCTATACCAGTGAGATCGGACATGTCAACCCGAATATCGCCACGGCGCTGCTGGCCACGCTAAACAGCGATCCGAATGTCAATGTGCGGCTCACCACGCTGGAGGCGCTGACGCATTTTGCCCGCGACCCGGTCGTCCGGGAGGGGTTGATCCAATCCATTCTGCAGCAGGAATCACCGCTGGTGCAGGCGGCGCTCGCGGATGTCATGTTGAAGCTTCAGGAAAAACGCGCGATACAACCTTTTAAAAAGCTGTTACAGCAAAAAGACCTCAATGGAATGGTCAGGTCGAAGATCGAACAAACCATCACTCAGCTAACGTAAGAAAATTTAAAAAATATGAAAAAGCTATTTACCCCCTTAATGGCGGGACTGGGACTGGTCTGCTTTGCCCCGACGAATGCCGGCGCACAACAACAGGAATTCAAACAACACATCAGCAAGGAGTTCGCGGTCCCCAAGGGCACGGGCGGCGTACTGGCGCTCTACAACATGAACGGCTCGCTGAATGTCGAAGGGTACTCCGGCGACAAGGTGTTGATCGAGGTGGATGAGCGCCTGACAGCCGACGATCCGCAAAATCTTGAGATAGGCAAGAAGGAATTCAAGCTGGTATTCGACACGACAGCCGACAGCATCATCGTCTATATCGCGGAGCCCTTCGATACCCGGCCCTGCCGCAACTGTGACCATTGGGAACGGCGCCACCGATACGGCAACGACCGCGACGAGATACCCTATGACTTCGACCTGGCGTTTACGGTCAAGGTCCCCTATCATACCAACCTGGACATTTCGACGGTCAATAAGGGAGATATTACGGTCAAGGGCGTGTCCGGTTCGCTGCTTGTCAACAATGTCAACGGCAAGATCACGATAAAGGACGCCAAAGGGGAGACAGACGCCCATACCATCAACGGCGACCTGACCGTCGACTATGTCGAAGTCCCCTCGGCCAATTCAGCCTATTATACCCTGAACGGGAAGCTATCGGTCACTTATCCGGCAAGTCTTTCCGCGGACCTGCAGTTCAAGAGCTGGAACGGATCCTTCTATACCGACTTTCCAAAATGGGAAGTACTGCCGGTGCGGGTCACGAAGAATGTCCGCAAGAAGGGCGCCGGGACGGAATATCAGCTGATCATCGACAAACAGATCCGGATCGGCGAAGGCGGGAAGCTTTTCAAATTTGAAACCATGAATGGGAACATATATATTAAACGACAAGCATAAAATACAGGAACATGAAAACACTAAAACAGGTATTCTTAGTCATTCTTTTAATAGGCACATGTACACGGCTCACGGCGCAGGAAAAGCACTCCGAGCAGATGGTCATACCGCTAAGCGAGCCCGGCAAACCGGCTAGTCTGGACGTGCATTTGCTTACCGGGTCGATAAAAGTGATCGGATATGAAGGAAAGGAAGTCGTTGTCCAGGTACAGGTTGATTCGTCGAAGGAAGAAGATCACGATCGCGACGACGAGGCCCAGGGGATGAAGCGGATCGGGCACTCGGGGGGACTGGATATCCGGGCGGAGGAGAGCGACAACATGGTCCGGATCAATTCCGGCACACACATGGACAAAATGATCTGGCTGACGATAAAGATCCCGCAAAATACGGCCCTGATCAAAGTCGGAACCGTCAACGGCGGCGATATTGATGTCAGCAATGTCAGCGGCAAGGTCGAGATCGGGAATGTCAACGGCGCGATAAAGGCGACGGGGATCTCCGGTTCTGTGGTGGCCAATACGGTCAACGGGGACGTTGTCGTCAAATTTAAGTCGGTCGATGGCAGTGCGGGGATGGCGTTTTCCTCGCTCAACGGCAAGATCGATGTCACGCTGCCGGCGGACGTAAAGGCCAACTTCAAGTTAAAAGCCGGCAAGGGCGACATCTTTTCCGACTTCGATGTGGACGTCGACAAGACAAAGCCAACGATCCAGTCGACAAATGAAGAACATTATCACCAGATCAAGATCGATGATTGGGTTCGTGGGAAGATCAACGGCGGCGGCAGCGAGATCATGATGGAATCGACGTTCGGATCGATCTATATCAGAAAAGTAAAATAGGATGTTCAAAAGCTATTGGAAGACCGCGGTGCGGTCGCTGCTACGCAACAAGACCTACGGCTTTATCAATATTTTCGGCCTGGCCGCGGGGACCCTGAGTTGCCTCTATATCCTGCTGTATGTCCGGGATCAGTACAGCTTTGACCGGCATCATAAGGATGTGGAGGATATCTACCGGGTTAACCGGTTAAGCCGCGGAAAGGATGGGGAATATAATTTGGCGATCTCGCCGATGCCGGTCGGACCGATCCTGAAACGGAACCTGCCGGAGGTTGCGCAATTTACCCGGGTCATTCCGTTTATCGGGGTTGACAAAAGCCTGATAAGCCATGGGGAGAAACATCTCTGGATAAAGGATGCCTTTGTTGTGGACTCCACCTTTTTTGACGTCTTTACCTACCGGCCGTTCCGCGGCGATCTTCGAACGGCGTTGAACGAACCCAACACGGCGGTGCTGTTAAAGCCGCTGGCCGACGAGCTGTTTGGCGGCGAGGACCCGATCGGAAAGACGATCACGCTGGACAATACCAACCAGCAAAAGGCCACTTATACGGTCACGGCGGTCGTGGAAGCCGTCGGCAAGTCCCATTTGTACGGCGAGCTTTTTATTACCCTGAACAGCGACGGGGTGGGGAAGCGATTTAAAGACTGGGACTCCTGGTCCAGCGAGACCTTTATGGCCAACTATGTCAGGCTCCGGCCCGGCACCCATGTCGCGGCGCTGGAAAAAAAGCTACCGGCGCTGGTGGAGAGGTACGCGGGGGACGATATGAAAAAATGGGATGTGCAGGTGCGGCTTTACCTCCAGCCGATCGCTTCCATTCATACGACTGGCGGCCTCGACAACCCGGGTATCGGTACGCCGGTCGAGTCCACCTTCCTGTCGATCCTCTTGTTGATAGCGGTCCTGATCCAGGTCATCGCCTGTATCAATTTTATGAACCTGGCAACCGCAAGGGCTTCCAAGCGGGCGCGCGAGGTCGGGGTGCGGAAGGTGATCGGCGCGGAACGATCCGACCTGGTTCGACAGTTCATGGCGGAATCCTTTCTCCTGGCTTTCACCAGTGTGCTCATCGCGCTGCCGCTTTTATTGCTGGCGCTGCCCTGGTTGAACAGCATCACGCATGCGACGGTCACGTTGTCCTTTTTGCGCGACTATCAAACCTGGCTGATGCTGGGAGGGCTGATTGTCTTTACCGGGCTTATCGCGGGAAGCTATCCGGCGTTCTACCTGTCGGCGTTCAATGTCATCCGGGTGCTCAAGGGTCAATTGACGAACCATATCTCCAATGGGGGTATCCGCCGGGTGCTCGTGGTGATCCAGTTTGTGCTTTCCATCGTGCTGATCACCGGGATCGTCGTGATTTATCAGCAACTGAATTATATCCGTAACAAGGATTTGGGTTTTGATAAGGATCAGCGGCTGCTGTTCACGTTCAATTCCAACGGATCGTTTGACGGGCTGCCGGCGTTCCTGGCCGATCTGCGTTCGCTGGCCGGGGTAAAGGAGGTCAGCAATGCGAGCAAGCCGCTGGGGACCTTCTATGTCTTCAACAATAACTGGTCGCTGCCGGGCAGTGACATTGCACATTCGAAAAATGCGGAATTCGTGTTGGCCGACCGCTATTTTATCCAGGCGAACGGCATCAAGCTGGCGGCCGGTCGGGATTTCAGGGAAGGAGATTCGGACCGGGTGCTGATCAATGAGACGTTTGCCCGCCAGCTCGGGCTCACGGCGGCTACGGCGCCGGGGGTAAGGCTGCATGACAGCCAGAAGCGCGAAGTGGAGATCGTCGGGGTGATGAAAGACTTTAATTTCTGGTCGCTGCATCGGAATCTGGAAGGTTTTTTGGTTTGGATCAACAATCCGCGATATGGGCTATGGCCCACGGTGATCGCGCATACGAATACGGATCACTACCAGCAACTGATCGGGCGGATCGGGCAGATCTGGCGGAAGGATGTGCCAGGGGTACCGTTTGAGTACCGTTTTATGGATGACTATGTCGGGCAGATCTATGAGGCCGATATCACGGTCGCGCGGATCATCAATTCGTTTACGCTGATCGCGGTCGTCATTTCGTGTCTCGGGTTGTTCGGTTTGGCGGCCTTCAGCGCGGAGCAGCGCAGCAAGGAGGTCAGTATCCGCAAGGTGCTCGGCGCCAGTGCGGCGGGGCTGGCGCGGCTGTTGTCGATCGAATTTGTGTGGTTGGTCGGGGTGGCGTTTTTGATCGCCACGCCGATCGCGTGGTGGGCGGGGCACAGATGGTTGGAGACGTTTGCGTTCCGGATCACGCTCAGCTGGTGGATGTTTGGTTTGTCCGGGGTGCTGGCGTTGGTGCTCGCGTTGGGGACGGTGAGTTTTCATGCGGTGCGGGCCGCGTTGGGCAATCCAGTGAAAAGTTTAAGGGCGGAATAATCATGCTTTATGCTTAAGAGTTACTGGAAGACGGCAATACGCTTCCTGCTAAAAAACAAAACCTTCAGCCTTATCAATGTCATCGGGCTGGCGATCGGCACGGTCTGCTGCTTGTATATCCTTTTGTATGTCCGGGAGCAGTACAGCTATGACCGCCATGAGACCCATGCGGCGGATATTTACATCATTATTTCGGTCTTCAAGATCACGGGAGATCATCATGAGATGGCCACCAGTTCGCCGCCGATCGCCGAGGCCATGAAGCGCGAATTCCCCGAAGTGCAGCAATATACGCGGGCCTTCAATCCGGCGATCTTTGGCTCGGATCAACAAATGCTTCAATATAGGGACCGGTCCTTTTATGAAAAGGAAGCGCTTTTTGTCGACTCGACTTTTTTCCAGTTGTTCACGTATCGGTGGTTGGAGGGCGATCCGGCGTCCGCGCTGACGCAGCCGTATTCGGTCGTTGTGTCAAAGCCCACGGCGGTAAAACTATTTGGTACCGAGGAAGCTTTAGGCAAGACGATCGTTATCAACAACAAGGCGGGTGAGGAGCATTTGCGGGTGACAGGGGTTGTAGAGTCGCTTGGAAGATCGCATCTGCAGGCGAATGTTTTTGTTACGCTCAATAGCGGGTTGATCGGGCGGATCATCCGGGGGATCAATAATTGGGCGGGGGGCAATATGATGTATTCTTATGTACGGCTCAGACCGGGGGCGGATGCGCGGGCGTTGTCGAAGAAGTTAGGGCCCTTTCTGGCTACGCATGGGGAGCAGCAGCTCAAAGCGGTGGGGATGGAAAAGGAGCTCCACCTTTTGCCGATATCGGCGATGCACACGACGACGGGGCTCGAGGCGGAGTGGACGCGGGCCGTCAGCTCCGCTTTTTTGTCGATCCTGTCGCTGATCGCGGTGTTGATACAGGTGATCGCGTGCATAAATTTCATGAATCTGACGACTGCCAGGGCATTCAAGCGGGCAAAGGAGGTCGGGGTTCGCAAGGTGATCGGCGCCGGGCGCGGGAATCTGATCCGTCAGTTCCTTGGGGAGTCATTGCTGCTCACGCTGGCGGCGATGCTGGTGGCGTTGCCGTTGCTCTGGCTGGCGATGCCGATCTTCAACCAGTTGACGAGGGCCGATATTTCACTGGCGGCGGCGGGAGACTATGGTTTCTGGATTGTCGTATTGGCGCTGGTGGTGGGCACCGGACTTTTGTCGGGGAGCTATCCGGCCTTTTATCTTTCCGCCTTTCAGGCTGTGAAGGTCATGAAAGGGAATTTTGCCAATCGGGTCTCGGCGATCGGGTTGCGGCGGATACTGGTGGTCTTTCAATTTTCGGTTTCGATCGTCCTGATCACCGGGATTGTGATCATTTATAGTCAGTTGGAGTTTATCAAAAAAAGGGACTTGGGATTTAATAAGGATCAGCAGGTGATCTTTAATATTTATACGCCCGGAATCATTGTCCGAAAAGTCCCGCCCGCTGACCAGCCCGATCCCCGCGGCACGGACAAAATACTTATCGGTCATCATATCCTTCGCATCCG
>Ga0206918_1129_pt1 | contig 10812 bp, 10 predicted proteins | sample Alteio_BWOrgHeat_69_FD_152950 | JGI IMG/M metagenome (GOLD analysis project Ga0206918, IMG submission 152950) | Enriched cells from forest soil in Barre Woods Harvard Forest LTER site, Petersham, Massachusetts, United States -... | ecosystem: Environmental > Terrestrial > Soil > Temperate forest >... | reverse complement strand
TGGTCAAATTCAGCACCAAATACGCCGACGATGGCAAGGACAACGTCATCGACGACTACTGCGCCCTGATGGCAGCCACCGAGCTTTGGATCGCAACAGGAAAGCCGGTCTACCGGGACGAAGCCCGCCGCCGGGCCGGCAACCTGCACGCTCGCCTTTCCCCCGCCGGATATTTTATCGCCAACGACGCCAACCGCCCTTTCTGGCATGCGGCGGACGCGGGATTACCCATCATGGCACTGGCCCGGTACCTCACCATAGAGACCGATTCAGCCTCGCGCAGCGTGGCCCTGGCCACCATAAAAAAGCCATCGACTACAACCTCGCCGTCACGCACGAAGTAGCAAACCCCTTTGGCTACCCACGTCAGAGCTTTTTGTACAAGGGAAAAGTGGAGAATGGCTTCTTCATACCCCACGAAAATGAAAGCGGCTGGTGGTGGCAGGGAGAAGACGCCCGTTTGGGCTCTCTTGCCGCGGCCATGCTGGTGGGTGGCCGTCTCGTTTATCCCGGCGATGGCCCGCTGAAAGTTCAACCCGAGATCGCCGAATATGCAACCAACCTCGTCTCCTGGGTGCTGGGTGCCAATCCATATGACATCTGCATGATGTTCGGCTATGGCAAAAACAACGTCCCCTACATGGCCTCTATGTACGGCCACGGCTCCGGAAGAGGAGGGATTTCAAACGGCATCTCCGGCGCAACAGCCGACGGCTCGGGCATCGAATTTAAAATGGAAGACAACGGCAACGAATGGCGCTGGAGTGAGCAGTGGATACCCCACAGCGGGTGGTTCCTGCAAGCCGTCACAGCCCTGGCCCCGGAATAAAACGACCCGCCCTGACGGGCGGGTCTCCTGATTTCCTCATGTGCACTTTGTGTGTGCGCCTAAGTGATGACCATGAAAAAGTAGTTATAACAGTTGCTCAAAATACGCCCCGATCCTATCCTTCGGATCAATGAACTGCAATTCCAATATCCAATGTCGTTTATTGCCATTCGCGTCCCGAAGAAACATATCATTATGGTTATCCGGGTGAACATCCAACTCCAGGCTTTTAGGGTCCGCCGGCTGCTCATGCGGGTATTTCCCAACGATATGCCCGGCGATCGCCCCGCCGAATGCCCACCCGAACTCCCTGGCCTTTCCCGCGGCAAAGTGAAACAACGCCGAGGCGCTAAGACATTCCTGTTGCCCATACCACCGCTGGATCTCATACCAGGCCTTCTCCACATCGTTTTTTAGCTTCAGCTTCCGCGGGTTGCTGCCCACAACATAGGTTCTGCCGATATCGGCCTCGTACCCGCCCACGATCGGGCCCAGATCGACAAACAAAATATCATCCTCTTCAATGCGCCGGTTCGGCGGGTTGTCAGGATAAATGGCCAGGGTATTTTCACCACTGCGGACAATTTTCTTATGCCAGTGCTGCGAGATCCCGAACCCGACTTCCGCCAGGCAGCAGACTTCCGCATTCAACTGCTCCTCCGTCTTGCCCGCGACTATCAGGTTCTTCTCCTCAATGGCGTTAAAGAATTGGATGGAAATGTCCTGGGCGTAGCGCAATTTCTCGCTTACCATATCGTCCCGTTTTCCGCAAATTAATGAGCCGATCCGGGTTGGCGATTAATCTACATTAACTTGCCCCGATTTTTTTCTTCAAAGTGCTCAGAAACTGCGGGGTAATACCCAGGTAGGAGGCGATGTCTTTTTGGGGAAACCGCTTTTCGGCGTACGGTTTTTGCTTGAGGAACAACCGGTATCTTTCTTCGGCCGGGGCGGACAACGTCTGGTTTATTTGCTCTCTTTGGGTAATGTACGCGTTTTGAAAAAGAATGCGGAAGAACCGCTCGAGCTTCGGGATCTTTTGATATAGCAATTCCAGGTCCGATTTGCTGATTTGCAGCACCTCGGTGGGCTCGATCGCTTTAATGCTGGTTCTGGACGGCGTTTGCGTGAGGAGGCTATAGAGATCATCTGCCCACCATTCTTCAATGGAGAAATCGATGATGTGTTCGAATCCGTTCTCGTCCTGGTAATAGGTCTTTACACAACCCTTGGTCACAAAGGATTCGTACTTACAGATCTCACCCTCCCGGAGCAGGAATTCACCCGTCGCCAGTGATTTCGACCTGAGCAACGAGCGCAGGAATGCGACTTCCTCCGCGGTCAGCGCGACATGTTTTGAAAAGTTTGCCAGGAGGAGGTCGGCGTTCATTCCAATAAGGCCTTTTCCAAAAATAACCCTTCATTCCGAATAAGCCCCTTGCTAACAAAAGAAACAGTCTGGCAGGGTAATTGCATCTGCTTCGAAGAGCGCAAAACAACAGGAGATATGACGATCCGGGTCGATACTCAATTGACAAAAGAGGTTTCCAAACAACGAATCGAGGAGTTGATCCAACACTACCGCGAAGAGTATAAAAAAGAGGTGCAAGACCTGGTCGTCGACTGGAAGGACTACAGGGCACATTTACGCTTACAGGCAAAGGGTTACAGCACGGCCGGCAACCTGGAAGTCGACGACAATTTCGTCGAACTCGATTTTTATCTCCCCTTCCTGCTCCAGGTATTTGGTAAAAAGATCAGGGCCACTATCCAGGAGAAGCTTGAGGAAAGCCTTCGTGTTTGATCATTTTATCGTCTCGACCATTCAGTAAGCATCGCATACCCACTACTTCCAACGTACCGGTATCATATCTATCCCATCGGCCGTACCGCCGTTATAGTACAACGTCTTCCCATCCCGCGAAAGGGACGGCCCCCAAAGCATACCCGATTTGGCTGCCTCATTGACCTGTGGCCCCAGCCGCTCACCCGGCGACCAGCCCGAACCGGTATGATAACTGATGAATAGTGCACTGTCACTCGAAAATAAAATGTACCGCTCATCCGGAGCGATATACGGATCGAATGTGGGGTCATTCCCGTTCAGCACTAACAACTGAGGCTTTTCGTAGTGATCACCCGCCCACCGGCATAAGTAAGCACGCATCCCCTTGTTGCCATCCCGGTCGCGGGAGCAAAAACAAATCGTTCCCGACGCACTGATCGACGGCCCATAGTTGACCAGACCGAATTCATTGACCGGCGAATCCAGGTGCCTGGGCTCCGACCACATTCCACCAGTTGTCAGCTGCGACATCCAAAGATGATTGCCTGTCCTGGTGCTCCGATCTGCCGCGACATAAGGACGGTTGGAGACAAACAACAGCCGCTTTCCATCCGGAGTAAGCGTCGGGTCCCAATCCTTGTATTTTCCAGTGAACGAGATCGGAATTGGTTTTGTCCAGCCCTGACCGACCTTTTTGGCCACGCATATGACGCCATTGTTGGCAAAGTATACCGTTTTGTCTCCGGGCGGAAACGTCGGAGTGGACTCGCCATTAGGCGAACCCGCACTGTCCTGCATAAAGACGGTAGTTTTGGCTCCGTCGGCAATGCCGAGACGAACCTGGCTAAAGCCCTTGCTCACAACAAAGGCGCCAATAAAAAAAAGCAACATAGTTCTCATGACCTGAAGCTAGAACTATAAAGCCTGTCTGAACCCGGCCTTTCAACGACTACAGCAAAATTTTCAACCGCCGCCAGGCACGCCCCCCACACCCCGCATCTACCTCCCGTACCACTTCATCACCGCCTTGAAAACCCCCAGCCGTATCGGGTTGGGATTATAATACACGCCATTCGCCTGCAATCCGACATTCTGCCGGTTGATCAGGATAATGACCGACAGCCGATCCTCCGGCACGACCGCGATGCTGGTGCCCGTGAACCCGGTATGCCCGAATGAACCGGCAGGCGCATCCCGCATAAAGGAATTCTCCGGATCCATCATCCACCCCAGACCGTTCCGAAAACTGTCAGGCGTTAGAAAAGTACGAATGACCGCTTCCGATAGAAATCGCCGCTTACCGACGTTCCCGCCATCCATCAGCATATTGACAAGCAGCTGGATATCCCCCGCCGTGGAGAAAAGACCCGCCGCACCCGAGACCCCCTCGCTCGAATACCAGGCGTTGCCGTCATTTACCTCCCCCTTCAGCACATACTGCCGCCACCCCTTCCACGAATTCGTATCAAGCCCCGGGACCGCAAACCCGAGCGAAGTATCATGTACCATGCGGTACTCATAGGGGTTGCCCGGCGAAGTGGCCGCAATATCGGTCGTTACACCATGCCGGAGAGGATTATAGGTCGTATGCACCATCCCGAGGGGCTGGAAAACGTTCACCCTTTCGAAGGAGTCCAGCGACATCCCGGACACCTTTTCAATGATCACCCCGAGCAACATGAACCCAAGGTCACTGTACTTGCGCTGCCTGCCGACGGGAAAACGTAGCGGCAGCCCCTCGACCACCCGGATCGTGGAATCGCGCCGCGCTGACCGGTAATAGAGCGGGTACCATTCATACAGGCCGGCAGTATGCGTTAACAAATGCCGGAGGGTGATCTCCTTTTTTGCGCCTGTATCGAATCCCGGCAGATACTTCGACACGGGATCGTCCACCTGAATCAGACCGCGGTCCGCCAGCAGCATCAGAGAAGTCGTCGTTCCCACTACCTTGGTCAGCGAAGCCAGATCAAACAGGGTCGCGGTGTCCATCACCGGCGCGGGCCGTAGCAGCTGATGGTGAAAATCGTATTTCTGAGAAACGCCATAGGCCCTGGAGTACACCACCCGGCGATCTTTTTCGATCACCACGACCGCCCCGGGAATCAGGTCGGCCGCTATCGCCGCCTGGACAACGGAATCAACCCGCAGACGAAGACCTGCTTCCGATAGGCGCGCGCGGTCCTGCCCATAGACACCGACAATTGCGACGACAAGCGCCGCCGCCAGGAGAATCGTTCTTTTCATTTGTTATATCCAAATATAGTCAACCACCCACATTTTCAAGCCAACCACTCACCCGGCATTCCCTTTCTTGTCCAAGCACAATAAATTAAGACGCAATTTGATATCACAACTTATTAATCTTAATTTTAATAAGTGACCACGATCCGGCTTATAGTCTTGTTTTTTGCCTGCCTCGGCATTGGTCGCCATGGCCTTGCCCAGCATCCGCCTTTAAAGCAAATCGACAGCCTTGAAGCAGTTTTACCGTCCCTGCAGGGAACAGCCCGGATCAAATGCCTCAATGACCTCAGCGAAGAATACTGGTGGCCGCCAAAAGTCGTCCCGGATTCGATCTCGAAATGGGCGGACCTGGCCATCGCTGAATCCCAAAAAATCAACTACGCACACGGAATAACGACATCTTATATGCACCTCGGCGTAAGCGAGATATATCGAAAAAATTTCGTCAAGGCGGAATTTTACCTTCGCTACGCACTGGCAGCCTACGAAAGGGAGCACGATGAGCGGGGGATTGCATGGGCAAATCTTTGGCTTGGTCAGGCGCTGTACTCCGGGAACAAATTCGACAGCTCGATCGCCTGTTTTGACAAGTCCCTTCCCTACCTCAAAAAGTCAAATGACTGGGAAGGAGAAGGCAAGGCAAAAGCATGGCTCGGATTTCTATACGCGGCCACCGGCAATTATGATAGTAGTTTTAACTACTGTTACAGCAGCCTCGGTATCAGGGAAAAGATGAGCGACCATGTTTGCGTGGCAGCGGCCTTGAGCAATATGGGTCGATTGTATATGGTCGCAGGGGACGCCGAAGACGCTTTGGATTATTATCAGCAAAGCCTCCGGTATGCTAAAGTGCACGGCATCGACCTCGTTGCTGCGAATTGGAACTACCTCGACGAGCCGGTCGGGATTGTTTACCGGTTACTGCATCATACGGATTCATCCATATACTACCTCGAATACGCGCTCAAACTGGACCCCACGAACACCATTACAAAGGTCAGCCTCGGCGAGACGTATTTAAGTCAGAAGAAGTACGCAGAAGCACTGCCGATTTTCCTGGAGCCGATGGACCGGTTCCGAAGTGGAAAAGACGAGTGGGATCTGATGCGGGTATTACACGATGCGGCACAGACCCTGGAAGGCCAGAATGACCATAAGAATGCGCTCGTCTACTCCGGAGAGGCATTGATGATCGCGAAAACAGGAAATGTGAAACAAGCCGTCATGGCCGAATACGCTCTGCTCGCGACCATATACAAAAACCTGAGGATGATCGATAGTGCATATGCCTATCAGCAACTATTCGTTACCCTGAAGGATTCAATTCAGAACAGCCGTTTCCTGTGGAGATTGAACAATTACAAAATTCAGTCCGACTATGCCAGAAAAGTCAATCAGATAGCAGTCCTTGACCAGGAAAATCGCCTGAAAGAAGAAAATCTTCAGCGGGAAACCCTGGCGAAATGGATCTTCGCCGCGTGTTGTCTTACGCTGCTGGCTTTGGGCTATTTTTTATACAGAAATCTGACACTAAAAAGAAAAAATGAAAAGCTGGCATACGTCCAAAAGACCACGCAACTTGAAATGAAGGTCCTTCGCGCCCAGATGAATCCGCACTTCATTTTTAATTCACTCAATTCCGTCAACAAGTTCATCCTTGAAAGTGAAAAGTCAAAAGCCTCGGAATACCTGGTAAAATTTTCGAAATTGATGCGACTGATCCTTCAAAATTCACAGGTTCCCTTGATACCAATGGAAACGGAGCTCCAGTCCTTACGGCTATACCTTGAATTGGAGTCGCTAAGGTTCAACTATTATTTTGACTATAAGATATCTGTATCATCGGATCTGGAGATCGAATCGGCAAAAGTACCACCCTTGCTTCTTCAGCCTTATGTAGAAAATGCAATTTGGCATGGGCTCATGCAAAAGCCGGCAAAAGGAAAATTGGATATCGAGATCACCAATGAAAAAAAACACGTTTACATCAAGATTTGCGATGATGGGGTTGGCCGCGAAAAATCAGCAAAAATACGGAGATCGTCCGATGAACTTCACAAATCCATGGGCCTTCAAATTACTGCGGAAAGAATTGCCCTCCTCGACAGTCTTACCCGGGAGAGCTCATTTGTGAATATTCTTGACCTGGTAGACAGCAATGGCGAGCCCGCTGGTACGGAAGTGACCATAAAAATCCCGTTGATCTATGATTAGATCTATCCTTGTCGACGATGAAGTAAATAGTCTGGATGCGCTGACCATCCTGCTTAACGAATTTTGTCCCCAGGTCGATGTGGTTGCCAGGTGCCCTTCACCGCAAATGGCGTTGGATTTGATAAGAAAAATGTCACCTGACCTGCTGTTCCTGGATATCGAAATGCCCGGCCTTAACGGTTTCGAACTGTTGGAGAAGTTGGGCAGCATTTCCTTTCCGGTAATTTTCACAACCAGCTATGATCAGTATGGGATAAAAGCCATAAAGTTCAGCGCCCTGGACTATGTATTGAAACCTATCGATCCGCACGAGCTCGTCGCCGCCGTGAACAAAGTTCAGGTTCAGACACATCTTCCCACACCGACACAATACGAATTCCTGCTCAGCCAGATTCACAACCGGGACCTCCGGCTCCACAAACTTGGGATTCCCACCAATGACGGATACGTCCTGATTTCGGTCGATCAGATAGTGTTCTGCGAAGCCAATGACAACTACACACATTTTCGTCTCAAAGGTGGCCAAAATATCACCGCCTGCAGAACCCTTAAGGAAATCGAGGAGCAGCTCTCCGAAATTCCATTTCTGATACGGGTACACCATTCCTATCTGGTGAACCTGAACGAGGTGCTAAAATATGTGCGGGGCGAAGGCGGATACCTCGTGATGAATGACGGAACATCCGTCAACGTTTCAAGAAGCAGAAAAGATTCGCTGCTCAGAAAGATAAATTTCATTAAATAGTATGGATAACTACCCGTTACTCCGGGTCAACTACCGCTTACAAGACGTCAACAACTCACTAACGCTTCCTCTTGGGCTCGTACGTTGGTAACTTTTACCAAAAGCTAAAGAATATGAGACATCCTGCAAGACGCCACACCCGGCGTATGACACTTTACATGATGCTTTGCGCCCTATTGATGGCCTGTACGATCGGCTGCGTAAAGCACGGCCCTGATTCAAGGGACGGCAGACCGATCGCCGACTATCCTAATGACGTATTGGACAAATGGATTTCCCTACAGGTAAGATTAATGAAGGACGCTGTCGGGGTGCCGAACAATGCCTTCACCCGGCCCTACGCATATTCCGGTATTGTCGCCTATGAGTCGATTGTCCAGGGCATTTCGGACGACAAACGGCTGATGATACATTGGAACGGCCTTTCCGGACTGCCGCAGGCAGACAAATTCAGAAGATATTTCTGGCCACAAACATTGAACGCGGCAATGGCCGAGATCAACCGAAAATTTTTCCCCGCGGCAATCCACGCAGACAGCCTGGCGATTGATTCGTTGGAATCCGCCATACAAACTTCATTTTCCGAAAATGCTGAAATCATCCAGCGGTCTTCGCTCTTCGGCGCGTCCGTTGCAGATGCGATATTTAATTGGTCGGAGACGGATGGCTATAAACATGCCAGCGATCCGTACACCGCTCCGGTTGGCCCGGGCTTATGGCAACCAACGCCACCAGCGTTCGCGAAGGCAAGCACGCCGTATTGGGCAACCTCCGACCTGTCGTCGCCGGCAGTCTCGACAATACCCAGCCCGGCCCGCCGCCTTTCCCCTATTCTGAAGACCCCGGTTCCGATTTCTTTAAAATGGTAGCACAAGTCTATAATGCCTCGCAAACCCTGACCGCCGACCAGACGGCAATGGCCTTATGGTGGAGGGATCTTCCGGGTCCGTCATCGCCTGGCCATTGGCTAAATATCCTCCACCAGGTGCTGCAACAAACGGGCGCCCGGCTGGGACAAGCCGCCCTCGCCTACGCCCTCACCGGCGCCTGTATCAATGACGCGGGCATCAGTGTATTTCTAACCAAATACACCTACAACCAGGTTCGGCCGATCACCTATATTCGGGGAGTAATGGGCTTTTCTGCCTGGAATTCCCTGCTGACCACGCCGGCGCACCCCGAGTACTCTTCGGCCCACGCGGTTATTTCATCGGCCACAGCCGACGCAATGACGCGCATTTTCGGCAATATCGGCAGCTTCACAGACCATACGTACGACTATCTGGGTTGGGCGCCACGCACGTTTCCATCCTTTAAGGCCATTGGCATAGACGCGGGCAACTCAAGGCTTTACGCGGGCATCCATTACCAACCTTCTATTGATGCCGGGCTGATCCAGGGAGGCAAAGTAGCCCACAATATCTTCGACAACATACTTGAAAATCAGTCAAAATCCGACCACTAAGGTTTTTTCATCTTCCCTAAACCCCGACGCGCAAGTATCTTGCGCGTTTTTTTTGCCGATTAGCGTACTTTGGATAAAAATACCCCACTCCACATGAGAGCATTCTTCCTCATCACGATAATGATGACTGCCCTCCAATCATTTTGTCAATCCCCTGCTTTGCAAAAAGTAAGGAAATGGCGAACCGATCAGGAACCGGTGCTGACAAAGGAATTTATGGACTTTCTCGCCATCCCGAACGTCGCTTCCGACAGCCCAAACATTCGGCGGAATGCCGCTTTCATCCAACAAATGATGCAGGCACGGAAAATAAGCAACATCCAACTCCTGACCGGCTCAACTACAACCACGCCCTACCCCCCAGCCGTTTACGGTGAAGTGCTCGTCCCCGGCGCAACGCAGACGATCGGCCTCTATGCGCACTACGATGGCCAGCCGGTCAACCCCGCACAGTGGGCGCCGGGATTGTCTCCCTTTACCCCGGTCATGCGCGACGGCCGGATTTTCGCCCGCGGCGCATCCGACGACAAGGCCGGCGTCTTCGCCATCCTAAGCGCCTACGCTGCCCTTACCGCAAGCGCCATCTCCCCAACCTGCAACCTGAAGTTTCTTTTCGAAGGCGAAGAAGAAGCCGGATCGATCCACCTCGGAGATATTTTTCAGGCACATCCCGATCTGCTGAAAACCGACTGCTGGATCTTCTGTGACGGCGCCGTCCACCAGACCGGCAGGAAGCAAATCATCTTTGGCGTCCGCGGTGACACCCATCTCGACCTGACGGTATTCGGACCCAAACGGCCTCTTCACAGCGGACACTATGGCAACTGGGCAAGCAACCCGGCACTCCTGCTGGCCAGGCTGCTGGCTTCCATGAAAGACGACTCGGGCCGCGTGACGATAAACGGATTTTACGACGACGTACAACCCTTGTCCGCGGCAGAGCAGAAGGCACTGGCCGACGTACCTTCCGTGGACGACCAGATGAAGGAAGAGCTGGGTTTGGCAACAACCGAGTTAAAGGGCAAGAATTTGTCGGAGGCGATCAATCTGCCATCACTCAACATCAACGGTATGCAAAGCGGCAACGTGGGTGCGCAGGCCTCCAACCAGATCCCCACCTACGCGACCGCCGTGCTGGACCTTCGCCTGGTGCTTGGCAATGATTGGAAACGCCAGCAACAAAAGGTCATCGACCATATCCGCCGCCAGGGATTCACCGTCCTCGACCACGACCCGACAGACGCCGAACGCGGGGAATATCCCAAAATCATAAAGGTCACGTCGGGCGCCGGCTCCTATGATGCACAGCGGACCTCCATGGATCTCCCCATCGTAAGGCAGATCAAAAACGCGCTGCAGACTACCACTGCCGACCCGATCGTTTTACAGCCCACTTCCGGCGGGTCCCTGCCCCTCTATCTGTTCGAGCAATACCTGCACGCGCATACGATAACCGTTCCCATCGCAAATCACGACAACAATCAACACGCCGAGAACGAAAACATCCGGCTGACCAACCTCTGGTC
>Ga0206918_1192_pt1 | contig 10827 bp, 11 predicted proteins | sample Alteio_BWOrgHeat_69_FD_152950 | JGI IMG/M metagenome (GOLD analysis project Ga0206918, IMG submission 152950) | Enriched cells from forest soil in Barre Woods Harvard Forest LTER site, Petersham, Massachusetts, United States -... | ecosystem: Environmental > Terrestrial > Soil > Temperate forest >... | reverse complement strand
GGAACATGGCGGCGACGTCGATTATAAAAAGATGCTGGCCGGCTCCTGGGTAAAGGGATTTCCGGATGAACATCAGGATCTGATCATGGACCGGCTTCGCTCCCCGGGTTTCTTCCGCCATCTGCCCGTTATGAAGGACAGCGTCGATGTCCTGCGCGAGCTCAATAAGCGCTATGAAGTCTTTATCGTATCCGCCGCCACCGAGTTCCCCAATTCGCTCAAAGATAAGCTGGAGTGGCTGGAGGATCATTTTCCCTTCCTGACCTGGAAGCAGGTTGCCCTATGCGGCAGCAAGGACCTCGTGTTCGGAGACTTTATGATCGACGACCATCTTAAGAACCTCAAGGGATTCAAAGGCAAACCCTATCTCTTCACTGCTGCCCACAACCTCGACGTCACTGGGTACGACCGGATCAACGATTGGGCGGAGGCCGCGAAGATATTCCTGAAATAGCGGTTTCTATGTCTCCCTCCCGCGAGGCAGAAAAAAAACCCTCCGTAGGAGGGTTCAAATAAGCCAACAAGCCATGCAGGAAGTGATTAATAAAATCTTTTAGTAAAGGGTACCTTAAAAATAGGGAACGGATCAGGTTTTACTTAACCTCGGATATTCGGATTTTACCAATTTCCCTGCCAGCTTATTGGTTGTTCGTTTCAGACCTCAACGCACCGTCAGCTGCCCGTTCTCAATCCGCTCATCATCTGTAAACACTTCGAACAGGTAATTGCCTTCGGAAATCGTCGTAAGCACTGTAGTCTCTTTGTTTCGGATATGCGCCTGGTTTACCAGCCGCCCATCCATGTCGAATAGGTATAACTGATACACCTTCCCGTCTTCTCCGTTGGCGGAAAAGAACAACACCTGCTGCCGGGCGTCCGGATACAGCCGAATTTTGTGCTTCTTGCACGATAGAGCTTTGCTCACCTGGATACTGTGGATGGTATCTGAACCTGCTTGAGGAGTGGGATGAGGAGCGCCGCCGGGTTTTCCGGGATCAGCGAGGGCGGAGCATTGTACGAAAAGCGCCAGGCTTATCGCCGTGATGCCGCCGCGCAGGTTCGCAGACAAGATAGTTTTCTTTTGGTGTACGGGTCGGATCATAGGTACTATTGATTTTTCAATCAATTAAAAAATAGGGTACGGATCAAAAATAAGTTCAACAACGATCAAAATAAGAGTACGATCAACAACTATACTAACAAAAATGTACGCAACAATTAGAATCGCAGCAGCGGACAGTGCGTGGAATTATACCACCGCTCTTTCTGACCGCCCGTAAGCCGGATACCGATCTTAAACCCAAACGTAAAATACGCATCGTTGTTCGACGGTGTACCACGTTTGTCTCCCGGCATATAGCTCGGCGTATTATACCCCTGAGCAGACTTATTGGACAGTTTTACCGCCAGATCGGCCTGCTGCGCTGAAAGATGTGAATAGAACAGGTTCGGATCGATATACTGTCCATGCACGTCATCCAGGTAGTCAGTGAACAACTTCCGGTAGATCAACTCGACCGAGATATTGATGTCCTCGCTGAGATAATACTTTATACCACCGCCCATCGGAATATTGAGCTGGGTCAGCGAATATTCCTTTACACCGGGCACCCATCCTTCGCCTTCCGTATGCAATGGCCGCAGGTCATACCAATATGTGTTACCCCCTTGCGACAGGCTGCCCTGCGGATTGAAATGGAATACACCCAAACCGAGTAAACCATAAGGACGCAGCCTTCCTTGCACGTCTTCCGGATCTTCCTCGAAGAAGACAGTGGGATAGAACTCCGCCATCGCGGTACCTTCGATTATAGCGGAACGGAAATCGAGATTACGGTTGAAACGGCTGTCTTCATCGCCGCCTTTTTCTTTGATATCGGCGTCAAACGCTTCGACAGTGCCATAGTTCGCCGAGAACCGGAAGCCCAGCCATTGCGTGGGATAAGCGGCGAAGAACGCGCCGAATTGCAGCTTTGTTGTTGGGAAATTGTAGTCCTTGATACCGTATGTGCCCTTACCGGCATGGCCGCCCAGATCAGTCAAGGCTATGATAGGACCGGTAGTAAAGCCAAACTCTGTCGTATTCCGGGCATCTTCCTGGGCGAAAGACGGAGAACAGATGCATAGGGTAATGGCTGATACACACAAACACTTCCAGAACAAGGAGTGTAAACGCTGTTTCATTGATATTAGATTTAGTTTTCCGATGGTTTGGACTGCTGCTTTCTCAATCAAAACTGAAAAAGGAGCGACATACAAGAAACGAAATATTAACCATTAATTGTGTATCCGGAAGCGACTATTTTAGAGACAACATTCCCAATTAAGGAATACTGTGTAATGATTTATAGATGAATTACGGATAGTAACATTTCAATATGGTTGATCCCATCTTCGGAATATATTTCCCCCGTTTGGACGAAGCCGAAAGATTCGTAAAAATCCTTGAGATAATATTGGGCACCAATACGTATATCTCTTTTGCCATGAAGGCCGTACAGCGCCCGAATGCTCTCCACGAGCAGATCCCGGCCGATTCCCAACCCTCTGGCGGCTGGTGAACTTACGATCCGGCCTATAGAAGATTCCTCATAGGAAATTCCCGCCGGAACAATTCGTGAATACCCCAATAGCCGGTCATCTTTCCAACCCATTACATGATGACAAACCTGATCTTTATTATCCATATCCAGGAAAACACAGTTCTGCTCTACCACAAAAACCTCGCTGCGTAGCCGAAGAATAGAATATAATTCTTCGGTCGTTAGCTCCTTGAAGTGTTTGCAAATCCAGCTAGTACCCATATTTTTCCCCCCATAATGATTTCAGGAATTTTCGCAACTCCTCCTCCCTGGCATTCTTTCCCGGGTCGTAAAACGCCGTCCCTGAAATCTCTTTTGGCAAAAATTCCTGCAAGGAGAAGTTCCCTTCATAAGAATGGCTGTACTGGTACCCCTTCCCATAGTCCATATTCTTCATCAATTTCGTGGGGGCGTTACGGATATGCAGCGGGACAGGCAAGTCCCCATGCTCACGGACCGCACCCTGTGCCGCACCGATCGCCATCGTGGCGGAATTGCTTTTGGGGGAGGTCGCCAGGTAAATGGCACACTGCGACAGGATCAGGCTGGACTCCGGGTAACCGATCTTGTTGACAGCCTCAAAACACGCATTTGCCAGCAGCAAGGCATTCGGGTTTGCATTCCCGATATCTTCGCTGGCCAGGATCAGCATTCGCCGCGCTATGAACTTGACATCCTCTCCACCTTCTATCATTCTCGCGAGCCAATAGACCGCGGCATTGGGGTCACTTCCGCGGATGCATTTGATAAAGGCGGAAATGATATCGTAATGCTGTTCGCCCTTTTTGTCATACAACGCGATCCGTTGCTGCGCTATCTCCATCACGACCTCATCGGTGATCACACCTCCCTGACCAAGCGCATCAGCCACCACCTCCAGCAGGTTCAGTAACTTCCGCGCATCTCCACCCGAAATGTTGATCAGGGCCGACGTCTCTTTCAGATCCAAACCCAGGCCCAGCAACCAGGCATCGTCGCGGAGGGCATGGTTGAGAACCAGTTTGAGGTCATCTTCGGTCAGCGGCTTTAGCACATAGACCTGACACCGGCTTAATAGCGCGCTGTTCACTTCAAAAGAAGGATTCTCCGTGGTGGCACCGATCAGCGTCACAATCCCCTTCTCCACCGCTCCCAGCAGCGCGTCCTGCTGCCCCTTGTTGAACCGGTGGATCTCATCGATGAACAGGATGGCCCTGGCCACCTCCCTCGCTTCGGCAATCACTTCCCGAACCTCCTTGACCCCGGAGGAGATAGCACTGAGTGTATAGAATGGTACTTTAAGCGAATTGGCTATGATCCCGGCGATCGTCGTCTTCCCGGTACCCGGAGGGCCCCAAAGGATCATCGAAGGCGGCTTGCCGTGCTCGATAGCTGTACGCAATACACTACCTTTGCCGGTCAGGTGTTGCTGACCGACCAGCTGATCGAGCGTTTGCGGCCTGAGCCGCTCCGCCAGCGGGGCCCCCTGGTGATCCATAACAAAATAATTAAGTGACAATAGTACAACAACTTATCCTTTTTCGTGTTTTAAAGTCAACCGGCAAAACATGAGATTTTCATCCATTTTCCTGGTATCCATTTTAACCTGGGCAACAGCAACCGCCCAAAACTCTCATTTGTCCGCGGCAGGTAACTATGCTCTCAACCGCCCCGGCGTAGTGATGATCCGCACCGAGTACACCGCCAACGTCTACGTCAACAGCATGAAGATGGACGAACATGCCTTCAACGCCTTGCTCGATTCCATCCAACGTCTCGACCATGGGGGTGGAGTTTCGCCCGAGCAAAAGCTCGACATCGTCCTCCGGGAAATGAACAACCGCCCCGAACGCTTCTTCAAGACCACCTTTGACTATATCAAGCAACCCGAACAGATCACCGCCTCCGGCAGCGGGTTCTTCATCAGCAGCGACGGATATGTGGCCACCAATTGCCATCTTATCGACCGCGATGAGAGTTTTATCCGCCGCCAGTTTATCCTCGCGGCTTTCCGGCAGATCTCGGAAGCCAGTATCGCTGCGCTCGAAAACGCGTGGGCCGCGCACTTCAACGAACAGCAGCGGAGCCTGCTCTACAATACATACGCGTCCGTCTATTCCCGCCTCTTCTCCATGATCCTATACGATGTGAGAAGGAATATCTATGTGGTTTATCGCAGCGGCACAGCCGACCATCATTCAGACACGGTTAAGAAACCCGCCAGAATAGTGGTTAAGGGGCAGCCGATGCCGGGTAAGGATATTGCTATCCTGAAGGTTTCGGTGCCGGCAACGATGCCCATGCTAACCCTGGCGCCGCCCGACCTGCCTGAAGTAGGCCAGCAGCTGTATGTGTTTGGATACCCCGGACCCGTAACGAACAACGATTTTGTTTCGGCCGAATCGGCCATCGAACCCACCCTCACCACCGGTATCATCAGCGCCATCAAAAAATCCGTCGGCGGCTGGCCCCTGATCCAGATGGATGCCAACATCAATCACGGGAGCAGCGGCGGCCCTGTTTGCAACGACAAGGGAGAAGTGGTCGGTCTGACAACCTTTGGCAGCCTTGAGAATACCGGTGGCCTCGCCGCCGGACTTAACTTCGCAGTCCCCGTCACTATCCTGGACGAATTCGTTGATAGTGCCGGAATAAAACTCGTCGCCAGCCCGCTTACCGACATATTCGCCCGCGCCCTGGAATACTACGAACAGCATCAATACCGCAGCGCCCTTCACGAATTCCAAAAGGTAAGCCGGCAAAATCCGCAATTCCCCGGTATCAATACCTATATCGCTGACTGTACAAAAAAGATAAATGGGAAAGGGACCAACCTCAACTCCGTTGAACGCCTGCTCCTCATTCTCGGGTTTATCGGCTTGCTGATCGCAGCCATCGGCGCCTGGTGGGTCCGCTACCGCCGCACCTGGAGGCTATGAACCATCACTCTTATGGAGCAGGATGTACCAGCGCAATAACCGGATGTTCAGGATCACATTGATGACTACCATCAGCCCAAGGACGGCCGTTATGATCCCTCCAAACAACAGGAACACTTTTCCAACCGATGCGATTTCCGTCGGTGCAAGGCCACCCATTTTTCCAGCCATCTCCTTCATCGAATCGAGGAGTTGCCCGGGTTGGGCGATAATGGTAACGCCGGCAACAATATAGGTAACCCCGAGGAACATGGCGATCAGCCCCACGAACCGGATCCCTGCCGGCGTTTGATGGCTGAGCGGTACATCCGGTCGCCGAATGCTTCGGTGAAGCATCAGAGCGGCATAACAACTAAGGGGAATGGAACTCAACAACGCGACACTCGCCAAAAAAGCCAGCTGGCCCATCGCAAACGACACCACCAGGCAGAGGGCCACGATCCCGCCAAAAACGATGATGTTGATCCAACTCAGCACGGTGGCTACCGATAACGCATTTTTCATAAACTATTCCCTCCGGTATTCACTTGTATTGATAATTCTTTGAGTTGCCGCTCATCGATGGTACCCGGCGCATCCAGCATGACATCCCGACCGCTATTGTTTTTGGGGAAAGCGATAAAATCCCGGATGCTTTCACTTCCGCCGAGAATCGCGCAAAGCCGGTCAATCCCAAACGCAATGCCTCCATGGGGCGGCGCCCCGTACTCGAAAGCACCCAGCAGGAAGCCGAATTTATGCTGCGCCTCCTCCGGGCTCATCCCCAGCGCGGCAAACATCTTTTCCTGCAGCTCCCGCTGGTAAATGCGGATCGATCCGCCCCCGATCTCGTTGCCGTTTATTACCATATCATAGGCATTCGCCTTGATGTGGTTGTACGGATGCTCCAGGTATTTCTCCGGCTCGTCAATAACCGGACTGGTATTGATCATAATGGAGATATCGGAAGGCTTTGGCGCCGTGAACGGATGATGACGCGCTACCCATCGGTTGTCCTCCTCTGCGTATTCAAAGAGCGGAAAGTCGATTACCCATAACAGTTTGAACTCATCCTCCCGGCGTAACCCGAGCCGTCTGCCCATTTCCAACCTCAGCTCGCTCATCGCCTTTCGCGTCCGCTCCTCGCGTCCCGCCAGCAGGAGCACCAGGTCGCCCGGTCCGGCTCCCGCCGCCGTCGAGATAGCTCTCAGTCTGTCTTCAGCATAGAATTTATCAATCGAGCTTTTGTAAGTCCCGTCTCCGTTACACTTGATATACACCAGCCCCTGCATTCCGATCTGAGGTCGCTTTACCCATTCCGTCAGCTCATCCGTCTGCTTCCGCGAATACTCGCTGCAACCCGGTACCGCAATGGCCAGTACCGTCTCCGCATGATCGAATACTCCGAATCCCGCCCCGGCGATCAATTCCCCGTGAGCCGTTTGCTTACCCCCCAGTGTAAAGGCCGACTTCAGACTCGCGATCTTCATCCCGAACCGGATATCCGGCTTATCGTTTCCATACTCCCACATAGCTTGCTCCCACGTCATCCGCTCCAGCTTATCCTTGTAGTCGATCCCCTTGACCGTCTTAAAGATATCCTTTACCAGGCCTTCGAACATATTCAGAATGTCTTCCTGTTCTACGAAGCTCATTTCGCAGTCGATCTGTGTGAACTCCGGCTGGCGGTCGGCGCGCAGATCCTCGTCCCGGAAACACTTGACGATCTGGTAATACCGGTCATATCCGCTGACCATCAGCAATTGCTTGAATGTTTGCGGTGACTGCGGCAGCGCATAGAACTGCCCCGGGTTCATCCGCGAAGGCACCACGAAGTCGCGGGCGCCCTCGGGCGTCGACTTGATCAAAAAAGGGGTTTCGAGGTCCATGAATTGATTCCGATGCAAATATTCCCTCGCGGCCCGGTTCACCGCATAACGCAGCTCCAGGTTTTTCCGCACGGCCGGGCGCCGGAGGTCGAGGTACCGGTATTTCATGCGCAAATCGTCTCCGCCGTCGGTCTCATCCTGGATCGTGAACGGCGGGGTTGCCGATGGATTGAGGACCTTATAACCGTTGACCTTGATCTCGATATCACCCGTCGGCAGCTGCGGATTCTTGCTGGTTCGCTCTTCCACCTGTCCGTTGACCTGCACTACGAACTCCCTGCCGGGGGGATTATCCGCAAGCGCCGTGTTCATTTCTTCGCCGAACAATAACTGCGTGATCCCATACCGGTCCCGGAGATCGATAAAGGTGATGCTTCCAAATTTTCGAATCGTCTGAACCCAGCCCGCAAGCGTCACGGACTGACCGATCTGTTCCTTTCTTAATTCTCCGCAGGTATGAGTTCGATACATGCCTAAGTTTGCTTTTGTGGTGGGCAAAGGTAGGCCAAAAACGCGTATTTTCACCCCGATGCGGACGGTTACATCCAATATACCGGCAATCTGGGCCTTCGTCATGATCGCCTATGTCGCACTTTCCATCCTGTTGGGTAAGAGGCAAAAGCGAAGAAAGCTCGAAAAACTTCTCCAAACGGGGCGAGATGGTTATGACAGTCTGTTATCCGGCTACAACCCCTATTATAAAAGCATGTTGCCGGAAGGCCGCGACCGCTTTCTGAAACGAGTGCTTGAATTCATCGAAAGCAAGAAATTTGTATATATCGACCTGCAAAAGGAGGAAATCATGCCCGTCCTGATCAGTGCGGCGGCAGTCCAGTTGACATATGGGCTCGACCATTTTCAGCTCGACTTCTTCAAAACCATCTATATTATAAAGGACAAGTATACCTACGGCCTGAGTCAGACTCCTTTTGAAGGCCATGTCAGCCAGGATGGGATCTATCTCTCCTGGACCCATTTCATGCGGGAATTCGCCAACTATTCCGACGGCCAGAATGTAGGCCTCCATGAAATGGCCCACGCGCTTACTTATGTGAATTTTACCGCTCACAAGGGCCGCGACCCCAGCTTTCACGATAATTTTGTTAATTTTTCCGCTGTAGCGCGGCCCATATTTGAGCGCATGAAAGCCGGGGAAACCACCGTGCTCAACTCGTATGCCGCCACCAACTATCAGGAATTCTGGGCGGTTTGCATCGAGACATTCTTTGAGCGCAGCGCCGCCTTCAAAGACCGGCTCCCCGAACTCTATACAGCCCTCTGCAACCTGCTAAACCAGGACCCCCTCACTTCCCGGAAATTCATAACCGTCCCTGCGGAGTAACCCTTGTAATCATTTCATTATCAAAGTTTTACAAAAAGTCCACGATTCCCCTTTTGATTTTCAAAATTTCTCACTATTTTGGCGTCATCCGTACGATTCATTCCTCTTGATTAAACCCGCCGCTAGGTTTTCCCCTCTAATTCTGAAGACCATAGTTCCGCATCCACCTCCAATGTAAGACCCGATTGTAGCAATCGATTCTTGAATCACTAAGGAAAAAATGAACCTTATGGAAATCGTCGTGATTTGCTCATTGGTGTTGGGTATTCTCCTGCTGAACCGCCCCGTTACGATGCTTGTTCAACGCCTATATAACAGGCACCAGTTTAAGCGATTTATTGTAAGAGAGACCTTCTATCACTCTGTTGTGTCCCGCCATCTGGGTTATTATAACCGGCTGGGGCTGGAAGAACAGCGGAAATTCCTGTTTCGCACCTGGTTGTTCCAGCATTCCAAAACCTTCCGGTACATTGAAGTGGAAGAGACGGCCGAAATGCCCATCCTCGTTAGTGCCGTTGCCGTGCAGCTGACCTTCGGCCTCGAGAAATTCAAGCTAAACTACTTCGACGATATCTTCATCCTGCGCGATGACTATCATTACGGTTTTTATTCGCGACCCTTTATGGGCCACGTCGACCAGACCGGTATCTATCTCTCCTGGGATAATTTCATGAAAGGTATCTCCCAACAAACCCCCAATTGTAACGTCGGCCTCCATGAGATGGCTCATGCCCTCGCATATGTCAACTTCGTCACCCAGACCGAAGAAGACGGGCACTTTAAAAAGGAGTTCCCCAACTTTTCCAAAGTAGCCCGGCCCATTTTCACGTCTATGCAGCAAGCCGGCGCGAAGAACCTGCTCGGGGACTATGCCGCCACCAACTACCACGAATTCTGGGCTGTTGCCGTCGAGATCTTCTTCGAGAGCCCCGATTCGTTCCGTCATGAACTCCCCGAGCTATACGAAGCCATGGCAAATGTCCTAAACCAGGACCCCCTCAGCTACGTCAGCGGCAGCACCACGATTATCCGTCGCCAGCCCGCCGCTACTCGGGCTGGAGCGATCGCCTGAGCGAATCCACGAATCGCCGAAATATCTTTCCGGTCTCCTCATCCTTGAATTCACCCCGCTCGTCTATTTTTCCTTTTATACCCTGGATCAACAGACACGTTTCTTCGCTTAAACTTGCACCCAGCGTACGCATGATAAGCTGCAACTCCTCATGCCCTTTTTGTCCGCCCGCCGAAGCAGTGATAATAGCCACCGGCTTGTCCGTGAGTATGGTTGTCGCCACGCACCATTCCACGACGTTCTTGAGCCCGCTCGGAATGCTGTAAACGTATTCCGGTGTACAAATGAGTACCGCATCCGCCTGCCCGATCGCTTCCCGCAGCGCAATTACTTCCGGCGGAGCGTTCTCCGCAGAAAGTTCAGGATTGAAATGGGGGAGCAACTTCAGGTCCGGCCAAAGGGTCACTCATACTCATCCTCCATCGCCTCCCTGAACCGTTGGATCAATCGCTCATTCGACGATTGCGCGCTGGCGCTGCCATTGAGGGCGATTATTTCCTTTTTCTTGTTGATCACGTTCATTGTTTATACCCGATCCGTTCCCGTTCTTTCCATTGCTGTTCCTCAGTCTCCCTATCGACTTTTTCAGTCATCAAACTTTCTATAGCCTTGTAGATACTCTCCAACTGGACATCATGTCCATCGAGCCGATCGAGAATTACGCGAATTTGTTGGTCGAGGCTATCTCTTTTGACTGCGTATTCTTTTAGGGCAATGAAAGCCCTGACGATAGCTATGCTCATTTGGACGGCCTTCTCGCTCTGCAACACACTTGCCAGCATCGAGACGCCATGTTCCGTGAAGGCGGAGGGTAAATATTTCTTATTCCTGAATTTTCTCGTCTCGGAGGCGGTCACAATTTGTGACCGCCTATCGGTCTCTGAACTCATTGCAATTGGCTTATAGTTACCATCTGATTGATTGTCAACGGTATTGCCCATATTTGAGGCGGTCACAATTTGTGACTGCATCCATTCCTCCTCGGACAACCGGAACATAAAGTCATCAGGAAAGCGGTCCATATTCCGTTTGACAGCCTGATTGA
>Ga0206918_1191_pt1 | contig 10902 bp, 5 predicted proteins | sample Alteio_BWOrgHeat_69_FD_152950 | JGI IMG/M metagenome (GOLD analysis project Ga0206918, IMG submission 152950) | Enriched cells from forest soil in Barre Woods Harvard Forest LTER site, Petersham, Massachusetts, United States -... | ecosystem: Environmental > Terrestrial > Soil > Temperate forest > O... | reverse complement strand
GGTCAGCGTAAGCTCATCGTAGACAAGCAGCTCCTTTACCCGTTCAATTTTGTGGGAAATAAAGAATTTTTCGATGGTGGTGCCCTGTACTTCAGAAAAAAGATTGGCGAGATAGGTGTAATCGTGCTGTAGTTGTTCCGCTAAATAGGTCGATAGATTGATGGCCAAAGGCTCCTCCGAATAATGCACCAACTCAATGATGACGGTTTTTATTTTCTGGATCAGGATGCTTTTTTTATCATCCATCAGCTCAAGCCCGGATCTTAACAAGGCCGCCCCGAATTGGTCTCGCTGAATCTGCGAAATTTCCTCCATCATCTCTACCTCGCCCAATTGAACAGAGATATACCTCAGACCGAGTTTTGTCAGCTCGTCCTTAACCACCATGATACAGCGGATACATACCATATTCTTGACGTAGAGCTTCAACGATCCAAGATAACGAAATTTCGTCGCGGATGCTGTCATTGATTCTCAATGTGTGAATTGTATAACCTTTCCGGGTATTCATGTAATATTAAGGACCTACTTCTTATTACCTTTCCTCAAAGTTCACATTCCACTCAACGCATTCAACCAGTTCAAACACAACAATGAAGCAGAGCTATCCCATCTTCCCCAAAACGCCGACCGGCATAGAAGGGCTCGACGAAATAACAGGCGGCGGGTTCCCCAAGGGCCGGCCTACGCTGATCTGTGGAAGCGCCGGTTCGGGTAAAACGGTCCTGGCCATTCAATTTCTTATAAAAGGGATTACCGGTTCGAATGAACCGGGCGTATTCATGAGCTTTGAAGAATCCACCAATGACCTAATTCAAAATGTAAGATCTCTCGGTTTTGATCTGGAAAGATCAATCGCGCAAAAAAAACTCAAGATCGACTATGTGCGGGTTGACAGATCGGAGATCCAGGAGACGGGTGAATATGACCTCGAAGGGCTGTTCATCCGGTTGAATCATGCCATCGATTCAATTGGCGCCAAAAGAGTGGTGCTCGACACCATTGAATCGCTGTTTTCGGGATTGAATAATACGGCTATACTTCGTTCAGAGATCAGAAGACTATTTCAATGGCTGCGACAGAAGGGAGTTACAACGCTCATTACCGGTGAGCGCGGAGAGACCACCCTGACACGGCAAGGTCTGGAAGAATATGTTTCCGATTGCGTCATCTTGCTGGATTTTCGGGTAATTGAGCAGATTGCCACGCGACGATTGCGGATCGTCAAATACCGGGGCTCCACGCATGGAACAAATGAATATCCCTTCTTAATCGATGAAACCGGCGTTTCCGTTCTTCCCATCACCTCGCTAAAATTGACGCATACCACATCCACTGAAATAATTTCCACGGGCCTTCCGGATCTCAACAAGCTGTTTCATCTTGGCGGATATTATAGAGGGAACTGCACCCTGGTAACCGGTTCGGCAGGCACGGCCAAAACCATTTTGGCAGCATATTTCGCACTGGGCACGTGCAGGCGAAAAGAGAAGGTGCTTTATTTTTCATTCGAAGAATCTCCCGATCAGTTCGTCCGGAATATGGAGTCAGTCGGGATAAACCTTAAGCCCTATATCAGATCAAAGCTTCTATTGATTCACTCCTCACGCCCCTCCCTCCATGGCCTTGAAATGCATCTTTTGGCCTTACAGAAATACATCCGCGAATTCAAACCGGATACGGTGATCATCGACCCGATCAGCAGCCTCGTTACGATAGGAAGCAAGGGGGAAGTCAGGGCAATGCTGGCCAGGCTGATGGATATGCTTAAAATGCACCAAATCAGCTCTCTATTTACATCCCTTTGGCAGGAGAAGTTAATTTTCGGCGATGCAATGGCCGAAGATGCCGTATCCTCATTGGTGGATACATGGGTCAAAGTGCGGAATGAAGAACGCAATAACAGTCTGATCCGCAGTCTATATATTGAAAAATCACGAGGCATGGGTCATACCAGTGAAATAAGGGATTTTATTATCACGGATAAAGGTATTAAGATCCTGGGCGCCAATCTCCTGATGAAACAAGGGCAAAACGGCTCCGGAAAAGCCGACGTGCTTTCAGAGAACGGTTCAAACTATAAATCCTAGAGATGGCTATTACCGGAACGGAAGAATATTGGGAACTCAGACTATATATAGCAGGTCAAACGCCAAAATCTATCCTTGCCTTGGAAAATATCAGGAAAATCAGCAAGGAGCATCTCAAAGCAAGGTATACGATCGAGGTCATTGACTTGTTAAAGAGCCCCCACCTGGCAGAAATCGATCAGATCTTCGCCATTCCAACATTAGTAAGAAAAATTCCAAAACCACTGAGAAAAATCCTCGGGGACCTGTCAAACAAGGAAAAAGTATTGATTGGATTAAACATTCGTTCAATTGCACCCGCCGATGAAAAATAAATCGAAACTTGAAGGTATTGGTAAGAAAAAGATATCTCTCCAATTGTATATTACCGGCATGTCGGAAAATTCAGCACGCGCCATCCAAAATATTACCCTGCTCTGCGACCAATACCTCAAGGGTCTAATTGACCTTGAAATTATAGATATTTATAAGAACCCGTCCGTAGCCGAAGAGCAAATGATCGTGTTCAGCCCTTCGCTCGTCAGGCAACATCCTTTGCCAAGAAAGACATTCATCGGTGATCTGTCGGACATGAGAGAAGTCATTCTTGGCCTGGGTATCACCCTTAAAGAATAGCAAATGGAGACAGCTACCGCAGATGATCTGTTAGCGGAGATTGAAGACCTTAAATTACGCCTCTCGGAAGCGCAGGACGCGATCGACGCGATAAAAAACGGCTCCGTAGATGCTTTTGCGATCAGGACGAACGGCAAGCCCGAGGTATTTACCTTGCAAAGTCTGGACTATGCCTATCGCGTTCTGATAGAGAAATTCAGCGAAGGCGCGCTCAACCTGACGCCGGACGGCTTGATCATATATTGCAACAGTTATTTTTCAAATCTGGTAAATATCCCTAATGAAAAAGTAACGGGTTCATACATATTCGATTACATTTCGGATGAATCCCGGCAACAATTCCGGGAGCATTTTGACCTTGCGCTTCAAGGCTGCAGCAAGACGGAGATTTCCTTACGCACCAATAATATAACTATCCCTGTTTACGTCTCGCTCACCAACCTTCAGCCTCAACTGGCTACCGTGGGAATGATCGTGACCGATCTTTCTGAAAAAAAGCAAAATGAGCAACTCATCAAAATACATGCAGAGACCTTGCGGAAAAAAAATGTCGAACTGGAACGTCTGAATAAAAGTCTTGACCAATTTGCTTCAATCGCTTCTCATGACTTGCAGGAGCCGTTGAGAAAAATCAAAACATTTACGGCGCTTCTGAAAATGAAACTCAATACAACCTTGTCATCGGAATCCAGTGAACTGATCGATAAGATCATCAAATCGTCGGAGCGCATGTCTTTACTTATTAAGAATGTTCTTAATTTTTCGAGGATAGTGAACATGGAAAAAATGTTTGAAACAACCGACCTGAATCAACTTTTAGACAATACCTTAAAAGACTTTGACCTGCTCATCCTCGAAAAGGGCGCCTCAGTCCAAATAGGCAACTTACCCGTTATTGAAGCAATTCCATCGCAGATAAATCAGCTCTTTTGTAACCTGGTGGGCAACGCGCTTAAATTCTCCAAACTCGGTAGACCCGCTTCTATTTCCATTTCTTCCAGAATACTTCCGTCCGGGGAGACCGAAAATGAATTCAATGTCAAACTCAATCTAGACAGGCAAGTTTCCTATGCTGAAATTAGTTTCAAAGACGATGGCATTGGCTTTGATCAGCAGTTTGCCGATCAGATCTTTTCGATTTTTGAACGTCTGAATAGTCAGGAACAATATTCAGGAACGGGGATAGGTCTGGCATTGTGCCAGAAGATCGTACAACAGCATCATGGCGGGATACGAGCCGAAGGCAAAGAAAATGCCGGCGCCATTTTTTATGTACTGCTCCCCTTAACACAATCAGCTAATGGGGTTTCTAATTAAGATGTCATATTATGAAAGAGAATATTGAAATTTTAATTGTTGATGATGATGAGGATGACCGGAAGCTTTTTATTGAATCGGCAAAGGATATAAATTCTGGAATTACCTTCAATACCGCCACTGACGGGCAGGAAGCGTTGAGATTTTTGAAGGATGAACACAATCAACTTCCTGATTATATTTTTTTGGATCTGAGGATGCCGCGCGTAGGCGGGAGAAAATGTTTGGAAGAAATGGGAAAAGATAAAAGGCTGCACGACATACCCGTCTTTATCTATACTACTTCGACTGACGTGAAGGATTCAATAGAATTGAAGGAAATGGGCGCCGTACATTTTATAAGCAAGCCTGCTGATCCGGTCGACATCTATTACATTTTGTCTGTTGTATTGAATGAAAAATGGGAGCGGCTGAATAATAAGGTTTGATGTCCCCCCTTTTTTATTTCCCGAATAAACCTACCTTTGGAGGCCATTCCTCGCCTCCTGCCTACCTGGTCCAACATTTGCGTGTGACCGTTACTTCGATAGGAATCGCAGTGTTCTAACAGTTCCAATATGATGAAAGGTACAGCTGGTACGGTCTTTGACCTCTTATCCCGATTGCGCGTCTATTTTCAGGGATCCGCCGGTCCCTGGAACCAGGGAAACGAAGAACCCTTTCGGTCGGCGTTATATAGTTCTGACCAACTCAACAATCATGGGAAAGCGATCGCGTCCCTGCATCGCCTCCAAACGGACCGCACTTCCGATCATTTGATCAAAAGGCTGGCCGACAACGAGGCCACCCTTCTCGAAGTCCGGGACCTGCTGATCGGGAATATCAAGGCCGGCAAACCCATCAGCCCCGGCGCGGAATGGCTCGTCGACAACTTCTACCTCATCGAAGAGCAGGTCGTCCTGGCCCGGCGACACTTTCCCAAGGGATACAGCGAAGCCCTGCCCGCCCTCGCCAACGGTCATTTCGTCGGGACGCCCCGCGTCTTTGAGATCGTACTGGAGATCATTTCACATAGCGACGGCCGGGTTGACGCACACAACCTCGGTAGTTTTGTCGCGGCATACCAGGCAACCACCGATCTCACCCTGGGCGAACTCTGGGGGATCCCCATCATGCTTCGGCTGGCCGTCATCGAGAACCTGCGGCGGGTCTGCGGAAGGATCGCGCTGGACATGATCGATCACAACCTGGCCGATTATTGGGCGGACAAAATGATCGACACCGTAAAGGAAGACGCCACCCAGCTGATCCTGACCATCGCCGACATGGCGAGGTCAAAACCGCCGCTGAGCAGCCCGTTTGTCGCCGGCCTCACCCGCGGCCTGCAAGGTAAAGGGCCCGCCCTGGCGCTTGCCTTGAATTGGCTGGAACAGCAGCTGTCCGGAATGGGAACCAACAGCAACGAACTTGTCCGGCTGGAGAACCAAAAACAGGCAGCCGACCAGGTCTCGGTTCGCAACAGCATCGGGACCCTGCGTTTTATCGAGACCACCGATTGGCGCGAATTCGTCGAAAGCCTGAGCTGTGTGGAGCACGTTCTTGTACAAGACCCCGACGGCACCTATCCCCGGATGGATTTTGCCACGCGTGACCGCTACCGGCACGTCGTCGAATCCATCGCAAAAAGATCCGGACTGCCGGAAAAAGAGATTGCCCGGACGGTGCTGGAGCTTGCCGGAAAATCCGAAAAAAAAGCACGCCACGTTGGCTTCTATCTCATAGATAGCGGGCTGCGCCAAACCTTGCAGACAGCCGGGGTTCCTCGCGGCCACGCGGGCCGGTTGCTGCGCTCTGCGCAAAAGGTCCCCTTCTTTTTTTATTTCGCGGCGATCCTGCTGCTGACGGCAGTGACAGCGACCGCGATGTTCTACCTGCCTTACAGCCAGGGGATCCATAGCCGCCTGCTGCTCGGGATCGTCGCTGTGCTGGCCTTCTCGGCTTCCGCACAATTGGCCGTTTCGCTCGTCAACTGGTTATCCACCCTGCTGGTCAAGCCGAAAGTCCTGCCCCGGATGGACTTTTCGAAAGGCATCCCCGAGGCTTATCGTACCCTCGTTGTCGTCCCTACCCTGCTGTCCGGCAAAGCCTACATCGATTCCCTGGTGGAGGGACTGGAGATCCGTTTCCTCGCCAACAAAGGCGACAACCTGCATTTTGCGCTGCTTACCGACTTTGTCGACGCGAGCGCAGAGACCCTGGACGAGGACCAGGAATTGACGGACCTCGCGGTAAACAGGATCGAGGCATTAAATCAAAAATACAAACACAACGACAACGATATCTTCTTCCTCTTCCATCGGGCAAGAGTATGGAATGCCAGCGAACGAAAATGGATGGGATACGAACGCAAAAGAGGCAAGCTCGCCGCGCTGAACGCCCTGTTGAGAAGACGGGGAGACAACGAATTCGCTATCATCAACGGAGACTATAGCATCCTCCACGACGTAAAATACGTCATCACCCTGGATTCGGATACCCTGCTTCCGCGCGATTCCGCGTGGAAACTGATAGCGGCTATGGCGCATCCGCTCAACCACCCGGTATACAACACCGCCAAGAGGCGGGTCACCGAAGGGTACGGGATATTGCAGCCGAGAGTAGATTCGAGTATCCCGGTAGAAACGACATCGCTTTATTTACATATGCAGGGGAGCGTCTCCGGGATCGACCCGTATACGCGCGTAACCTCCGACGTTTACCAGGATCTTTTTGAAGAAGGGTCCTTTATCGGGAAAGGCATTTACGATGTGGATACCTTCGATCGGACGTTCCGGGACGTCTTTCAGGAAAACCGCATCCTGAGCCACGACCTGCTCGAAGGCTGCTATGCGCGGTCAGGGTTGCTGAGTGACGTCTTCCTGTATGAGGAAAACCCAACCCAGTATGAGACGGACCTCCGGCGTCATCATCGGTGGATCAGGGGCGACTGGCAGATAGCGGCCTGGCTCCTGCCCTATATCCGGACAGGCAAAGGACGTTTGACCCGCAATCCGCTTTCCGCCCTGTCGCACTGGAAAATATTCGACAACCTGCGGCGTAGCCTCTTACCGGTATCGCTCCTGTCTCTCCTGTTGCTGGGTTGGTTCATCCTGCGCTACCCCTGGTTCTGGACCCTGGCGGTGTCCACCATCATCCTGTTACCGCCCATCGTCGCTTCCGCCTGGCAGCTGTTCAACAAACCCACGGACCTGACCCTGAAAGCACACCTGGCCGAGGTTGCCGCCAACCTGAATAGCACGCTGATCCGGTTTGTCTTCGGTCTTTCCATCCTCCCGTACGAGGCTTTCCAATATGTGGACGCGATAGTGCGCGCCCTCTGGCGGATGCTCGTCAGCCGGCGAAAATTGTTGGAGTGGACCCCCTTCGCTACACTCACCTTTCAGAATCGCCCCGCATTATTCGCCGCCTATCGGTCCCTGGCCATCGTGCCGCTGCTGGCACTGGTATGTACGGTCTTTTTGTTCAGGGACCCGCAGGTGTTTCTGGTTGCCAGCCCCATCCTGGTATTGTGGTTCCTGGCGCCCGCCCTGGTCTGGCGTCTCAGCAAGCCCGCCACAGAGGACCGGCCCCATCTCGAAGAACAAGAGCTGCTGTTCCTCCATAAGACCGCCCGGAAGACATGGGCCTTTTTTGAACAGTTCGTAACCGCCTTGGACAACTGGCTGCCGCCCGACAACTTCCAGGAGCCCGGAGGCGGCATCATCGCCCATCGGACCTCACCTACCAACATCGGCATCGCCTTGCTGTCCAACCTGGCCGCCTATGATTTCGGCTATCTTTCCGCAAGCAGTCTCCTGGACCGATGCGCACAGACCTTTCAAACGATGAATTCCCTCGAGCGTTTCAGAGGTCATTTTTACAATTGGTATGATACGCGATCCTTATCTCCGCTGTTTCCGCGGTATGTATCGACGGTAGACAGCGGCAACCTCGCCGGTCATATTCTTACCCTGCGCCAGGGATTGCTGGCACTCCCGGGGCAACCCATCATAAATCCGCGGATAGAACAGGGCTGTAGTACGACCGCAGCCATCGTCCTGGATCTGTCAAAGGAACGATTTGCGGATCGGCTCACCCGCTTCCGGGCCCTGTTGAAGAAACCCGGACAGGACGAAGATTCCCTGACTGCCACAAAGAATGCGCTCGAAGAATTGTCGCGGCTTGCCGATGAACTTCGCCTTCCGCGAGGGGAGAGCGGCACCCCATTGTCGGTATGGGTTGACAGGCTTTCGCTCCAATTGAAGGACAACCTGGACCATTTGCGGCACTTCGTACCGTGGACAGCCCTGTTACCGGTCCCCGATCGTTTCCCCGGTCTCGCGCCCCTGGATCGCACGCCGACACTCCGGTCATTGCAGACGATGAAGGACACGTGCGGCGAAGCTTTTGCCGAATACGACGGCCAGGACCTTTCCGCCGCGGAAAAAGACTGGCTGCACCGCATGCGAACCGCCGTCGATGAAGCGGCAGTGCGGGCGACCGAAGCGATCAGCCGCATCGAAGCGCTCGCCGAAGAATGCGAGGAGTTCAGCGAAATAGAATACGATTTTCTGCTCGAGCCGGCGACCGGGCTTTTGCACATCGGGTATAATATCGAAGAGCAGCGTAAAGACAACAGTTTCTATGATCTGCTCGCCTCCGAAGTCAGGCTCGGGATATTTGTCGGCATCGCACAGGGCAAACTTCCGCAGGAGAGCTGGTTCGCCCTTGGGCGCCTGCTAACCGACTCCGGCAAAGACCCGATCCTGCTTTCGTGGAGCGGCTCGATGTTCGAGTACCTGATGCCACAGCTGGTCATGCCTTCGTATGAGAACACCTTGCTGGCCCAAACCAGCAAGGCCGTAGTCAGGCGACAGATCGAATATGCCGATCAGCACGACATTCCCTGGGGCATCTCGGAATCGGCCTACAACCTGGTCGATGCGAACCTCATCTACCAGTACCGCGCGTTCGGTATCCCCGGCCTCGGGTTGAATCGCGGTCTCGAGGACAACCTCGTCGTGGCGCCCTATGCCTCCATGCTGGGACTGATGGTACTGCCCGAAAAGGCCGTCAGCAACCTGCAGACGCTGTCAAAAAAAGGGTTGGAAGGGGACTTTGGATTTTATGAAGCCGTCGACTATACGGCTTCCCGGCTGCCCAGAGGCAAGACCTCGGTCATTATCCAGTCTTATATGGTTCATCACCAGGGGATGGGATTCCTGTCTCTGGCCTATGTTCTTCTGGATAAGCCGATGCAACAACGGTTTTCGGCCGAGCTTCGGTTTCAGGCAACCCTGTTGTTGCTGCAGGAGCGGATCCCCCGCGCCACCTTATTTTACGCACATACCGCCGAAATGATCGAACCGCAATCGCCGACCACCGGCGCACCCGTGCGGGTCATCAACACGCCTTATCCGAGGATACCGGAGATCCAGCTGCTGAGCAATGGACGTTACGGAGTGATGATCTCCAGCTCCGGCGCCGGATACAGCCGCTGGAAAGATTTGGCGGTTACCCGCTGGCGGGAAGACGCCACCAAGGATGACCGGGGTATTTTTTGTTATATAAAAGACGTCGGCAGCGGCGAATTCTGGTCGAATACCTATGAGCCGACGTTACGCGCCGCCAGAAAATACGAGGTATTGTTCTCGCCGGGACACATTGAATTCCGCAGACGGGACAATGGGATCAACACCCATACCGAGATCGTGATCAGCCCGGAAGATGACATGGAGATGCGTCGGGTCAAGATCACCAATACTACGTTGTTCACCAGGGTCCTTGAAATAACCAGTTATACCGAAGTAGTCATCGCCTCTCAGGCGTCGGACGAAGCGCACCCGGCTTTCAGCAATCTGTTTGTGGAGACGGAGGTCCTTCCCGAATACCATGCCGTGCTTTGCACCCGTCGCCCGCGGTCGGAAGAAGAGACACCACCGTGGATGTTCCACCTGGTGAATGTCCATGGCGCCGCGGCGGAGGCGCCTTCCTATGAGACGGCAAGGTCAACATTTATTGGCCGCGGGAGGTCATTGAGTAACCCGCAGGCGATGGAAACAGATACGCTGTCCGGAGATCATGGCGCCGTGCTGGACCCTGTCGCTTCCATCCGATACCGGATTACACTCAGGCCAGGCCAAACCGCGACCGTCGATCTGATCTATGGGATCACCGAGACCAGGGAGGACTGCGAAGGCCTGATGCGTAAATACCGGGACGAACACCTGAAAAACCGCGCCTTCGAGCTCGCCTGGACCCACAACCAGGTATTGCTGCGCCAGATCGATGCCACGGAGGCGGACGCGCAGCTCTATGATCAACTGGCATCCTCCATCGTCTATCCCAACCCCGATCTGCGTGGTGACCCTGCCGTGATCCTCAACAATTTCCGCGGACAGTCCGGCCTTTGGAGTCACTCGGTGTCCGGAGACATCCCGATCGTATTGCTTCATATGACCGATCCGGACAACCTCGACCTGGCACGCCAGATGATCCAGGCGCATGCATACTGGCGGCTGAAGGGTCTTGCCGTCGATCTCGTCATCTGGAATGAAGATCACGGTTCGTACCGGCAACAGCTGCTGGATCAGATCCAGGGGCTTATCAATACCGATGCGGGTATCCAATCCTATCAAAAGGCCGGCAAAATATTTGTCCGTTCCGCCGACCAGATCTCACCCGAAGACCGCATCCTTTTTGAAAGTGTCGCCAGGGTCATCATCTATGACTATAAAGGGACCTTGTCCGAACAGGTGAACCGCCTTTTCGCGGAAAAAGCGGCTATGCCTTTTGTGCCGACGGGTTCACCGCCTTCCGATGAATCATCGGGCCGGAGCGTGCTTCCTGACAACCTGCTCTTCAGCAACGGCACGGGCGGTTTTACTCCCGATGGAAAAGA
>Ga0206918_1190_pt1 | contig 10993 bp, 15 predicted proteins | sample Alteio_BWOrgHeat_69_FD_152950 | JGI IMG/M metagenome (GOLD analysis project Ga0206918, IMG submission 152950) | Enriched cells from forest soil in Barre Woods Harvard Forest LTER site, Petersham, Massachusetts, United States -... | ecosystem: Environmental > Terrestrial > Soil > Temperate forest >... | reverse complement strand
CTTTTTAACGAAGCGGTGAAGTCATCACTGATCTTCTTACTGAAATTCATGTTCTTCAGTTCATGCACAAAGGTTTGGATCGCCAGCTCCGCAGACAATGCTCCCGTCGCCTGAGCGAGATTACGGATTTCTTTGGATGCCTTATCTTCACTAAGCGTGAGCTTTTTTCGAAGGGCTTCTAATACTTTTGGATCTGTGATTTGCTTCTTCAACTCTTGGTAAAAAGTAATCTCTCCTTTTTCAACCTCCATCTTGATCGCCGCATCAACGTCTTTTTGGTCTTTGGCCTGAGCAGTTAGACCAAACATGAGCGCTAGAGCTGGAATCAGAAAACCGATTTTTCTTTGCACAAAAAATCCTTTCGAAGATTGATAATACTGATTGAATATCTCTATCGGTGTTTTTTTGTCGGCACTTTAATTTAATTCTAACACGCTGAATAGTCGCTTCGCTTCCCAAGATGAAGAAAACATCTCAACCATCTCTCCTCACGTTTATTTCTTTACGTCGATTTTGAATCGATTTGGGCATCAAAAAAAAGATGGTAAATCGAATTTACTGTTTTTAGTTTTTGAGTGTCTCGGGTGTCGATTGCATTCACTTCGTATCCTCGATAAATCATCATCGTTCGGTCCGATAATTATAACCAAGGAGAAAAAAAATGAAAAAAATATTAAGTCTTATGATGGTGATGGCTCTAGTCAGCAGTTCAACGTTCAGCACTTCGGCAAGCGCAGCAGCACAGATCAGTCACTTACAGATGATCGGGAATACATTTGATCAGTTTCGCTATCGCATGACCGTGGACGGCAATCCTTCTACCCCTGGCTTACAAAATCAGGCAACGAATGATTTTCGCACGCAATTGTCCCGACTTCAGGAACAAGGGGTAGCCACTAGCGAAATCCTCAGCTATCTGCGGACTAGCATTCTTGACGCTTCAGCCCGCCAAGATTTCGATCTGATGATTTCAAACCTGTCTCCACAAACTTCACCTCAAGAAACGAACGACATGATTTTGCAATTTATGTCAGCTAAATATCAAAATGGAGCAAGTTATAGCGGGGGCGCAATCGCCTCAGTTGCCTTGGCTGTGATCGTTGCAGGCGCAATCACCTTCTTCCTCATTATGGCAACCAGTGGTAAAAAGGGCGATGGCGACCACGACGTTGACGACTGTCGTTTCGATTCTAACGGAAGCTTCAGCTGCATCCACTAGATCAGTATCGTTAAAAACTAAAGAAGGAATGACGCCTCGTCATTCCTTCTTTTTTTGTCTAAGCTTGATGATCATCAGGTCTGCCAACCACCCGCAGCGACCATTTTATTTTTCTTTTTATTGAAGGCCCAACATTTAGCATTCTCATTGTCGGTGAAGTAGCAAAGAACTCCACTTTCCTTCGGAAACTTCAGAAAGGAATGAATTCCTCCCGATCCTTGGGCCGCCTGCTTGAACTTCCCTGCCTCTTTTGAATTCATGCATTGAATCTGAAAAGGCGCAGCTCCAATTTTTGAAACCTGATCCAACTCCGCCGTCGTTCCGTTTTCACGTTTCCAAAGTACACGATAAGAGTTCGTCTCTGGATCAAGATTGACGTCGATCTGGTCTTTCGCCAATCCTAAAAAACTTCCATTGCAGGTGGCGACGGGATTCGATGTTTTTTTCTCACCGGCTTTTTGAGGAGAAGCGCAGGCAAAGAGTAAAACACCGCCAAGAACCAAAAGGATTGTTGTTTTCATAGAGCAAGCTTAATTCATTTACCCGGGGGCACAAGATGATAGTCTTTAAGGACGAGGGCCTTCGCCTCGGTGATCTTCTGTTCGTATTTTAATTTGATGGCTTCATCGTGGTTTGCCGTCTCCGTTGCACCAGCGGTCAAAGAGGTATTGAGCAATTTACGCATGGAGGGTCTAATTTTTCCGCACTGTTTCGTCACAGTGCTGCGCGCGTCTTGAATTTTACGATCGTTTTCGGCGACTACCTTCTGATCATTCGATTTGAAAACAGTTCCACCACATGCCCGACCGGTATCGATGAGTTGGTCGATCGACTGAAGGCATTTGGCATCATCGGCATGGGCATTCAACGTAAAGACAGAAAGCAAAATGAAGAGATAGAAGTTCATTTCATGATTGTAGCCCGACAAGTTTGGAGTAAAAAAGAGTTTTGTCACTCATGAGAACCGTCAAAAATCAGACGCCTTCCAAATATTTCTCCTAAAATCAGCACGAAACGGGCAAGATGAATCATGGTCCAAAAAGCTTATTTTATCCTTTCCATCAGCATTCTATTTCTCTGCACCCATAGGGCCTCGGCCGGCGTTCACACCGCCACCGTCACTAACCTGGTCGGTGAAGTTCACTTATTGAAATCACCCACTCCTCAAGCGACCGGCGACGGGATCCACGTACTTTTCAACGGATCGTATTACCTTTATTACTTGGCGGAGCTTGGCTCCAAAGTTGAACTCGACGAAGTCGTCCAAACGACTGCTGGAGCAAAGGCCCGCCTACTTTTTGATAACGGGGATCAGATGAATGTCGGCGAACTCACTTCTTTCAAATTGGAAATCCCTAAAAAAAATAAGACGAGCAACCCGCAATTGGATCTCCTGTTCGGAAGAATCCGTTCCGTGATCAGCAAAGAGGGGCCGAGAAACCGCTTATCCATCAAGAATAAAACAGTCGTCATGGGCGTACGTGGAACCGACTTTTTAGTTCAAGACTATGGAATCGGCGGGAATGGTACGGAACTCCAGGTTTTTCGAGGCAAAGTCGAATTCAAAAACACCGACAAACCCAACGACGTGAAATTGGTCGCGAAGGGTGACGCTGCATTTTCGAGCACCACGGAGAAAAAAAGCGAAGTTCAAGTGAGACCCATCACGAAAGACGATCTTTTTGAAACCCAGAAAAATCTATTCGTGCCGTCAAACAACAAGGGGCCGGATGTTCCAAAAGAAGTCGTGGAGTTGGAAAAAAAATCGGTGGACACTACCCTACAAGACATGAAATCGGAATCTCCGGAAGCCTTCAAAAAACTGAGTGGCTCCGACATCTCGACGTCTCAAATTATCAATGCAGAAGTACTCGCATCCCTTTTCGATCAAGCAAAACGCCGCGACTCCAACGACACGAGTGTCATCACCAAACCTTCACGGGAAGAAGTTGAAAAACAGATTGATGATGTCTACCAAAACAAACTCAAACGCTAGAACAGCCTGCGCGACCGCACTTCTGTTCTTCGTGGCAGCTCTCCTCTCACCGGGTTCCCGGGCGGAACCGGCTGAATTTGTTTGTGAGCTCGGGCAAAGAATCGTCAAGGGCGATACGCCCGATGGCCCCGGCACCTGGTGCGAGGTCGATGACAAAAAAAATGGCCATTATCAGGTTTTCTATCCAAACGGTCAGGTCAAAATCGATTCTCACTTTACCGATAATTTACAAGACGGCTCCTATCAAATGAAGGATTCCTCCGGCCAACTCTTGCGCGAGGGGCGATTCTCCAAGGGAAAAATGGATCAGTCCTGGAAACGATATTATGCAAATGGAAAATTGAAAGACGAAGGAAGGTGGAAAGACGATTCTCCCGAGGGGCTTTGGAAGTTTTACCGAGAAGATGGAAAACTCGAAGAACAAGGTTCCTACGAAAATGGAGTGCCGGTTTGTGTTTGGAAAAAATACTCCATTGATGGCAGAGTGAGCAAAACCGAGAAGGCGGAACCCTCGAGCTATTCCTGCGGAGGATTTTCACGCCCCCGACTTTCACTCCATCACTTTTCCGCAGAAGCTCTTTTCGGCTCTCAGTCCTCGACCAGCGGTGGATCCAATACCTTCATGCTTGGATATCAGCCTCAGGGCTATCTAGGAGAATCCTTCGATTGGGTCTCAGGCTTATCCGTCGGTGCCTTCCGATCCCGTAGCGGCGGAATATCCCTCATTCCGATTCTCGATTATTCGGGTGGTGTTCGCTATTATTTTACTGACTCATCTAATTTTTTTGCAGAACTGCGAATCGGCCTTCAAACCTGGATGAAGGTTGGGACCTATTTTTCCAGAGCAATTAAAGTTGGCTACAATCCCCACTGGAAAAACATCATTTTCTATGCCGCTGTGGAGAACGTGTATGTCACCAATAATGAAGTTTCGGAAACAAGATTCGGAATTGAATTTAACTTGGGGGGTTCACCATGAATAGACTCGTGACCTTCATCATCACCAGTCTGTTGATCTCGGCTTGCGGAAAAGGAATGGATCCTTTTTTTCAGGGGTACGGATATGGAAAAAATCCGTACCAGCGTTTTCTCTATCTCGCCGATTCCAACAGTGAAGTCTCCGTCTATTCGATCGATCCCAACTCAGGGACGATGAATTTCACCGGAAAGAGCGTCAACATCGGAGCTTCGCCCGTGAACATCTTAGTCGATCCATCCAATCAATATGTTGAGGTCAGCACTCCAACAAATGTCACTTCTTTCGCGATCAACTCCTGGGATGGCTCTCTCTCCAATCTCGGCACGGTTGCTACCGGTGCTGGCCCTCAAGGAATCGTGACGGATCCTACCGGACGCTTCTTTTACACGGCAAACGCCACCGCCGACAATGTTTCCATGTTCAGCATCACCAATGGAGTTTTAGCCGCTCTCACCCCCTCCGCGGTGTTAGCCGGCACCGGGACCACCGGAATAGTATTCGATCCGACCGGACGCTTCGCCTACGTTACGAATTCAACCGACAACACCGTGAGTAGATACGACGTCAACGGCACGACTGGCATTCTTTCTGGTGAATCCACTCACACCACTGGGGGCAACGCTCCCACCGGCGTTCAGATTGCACACGGAAAGTTTCTGTATATTGCTAATTTTTCAGACAACACGATTACCACTTCCAGTATCGATCAAACAACGGGTGTACCTACATTGATCCACACCGATGCTACGGGAACCGGAACTCAATACATCTACACCGACATCAATCAAAATTTTCTGTACACTCTCAACGGAGCGGCGAACACGGTTTCGGTTTATACGATCAATCCGTCCACCGGACTCCTCAGTGCCGGTGCAGTCGTGAACACTGGAGCGACTCCACAATTCATGTGCATCGATTCCTGGAATCGTTATGCTTACATCGCGAACACGAGCGGTCAAACAGTGTCCATCTATACGATCAACCCCAGCAACGGCGCTTTATCCAACATCGCGACCGTTCCGCTAGCCTTTGCTCCGTTGGGGATTGCGATTACGAAGTAACTAGATCCCGTTATAGAAACGACCGAAGGCGTGAGCAAGTAACAATGCACTCAGCATGGCACCCACACCGAGAATGAGAACATGTTTGGTTTGTTTCAAGTTGAAGCTTCCTACCCGAACAATGAGCAAATAAGCGATCACAAAATTGAACGCACCCCAAAGCACGTTTACATTTGCGGAAGACAATCCTTCACCCGGTGGCGTGGCAAAAGGACTTTGAAATGGATGTCCACTTACTCCGTAAACAAAGTGAGGGATGGAATTCACCAAAAAGAACCCTCCGAAAAAATAAGAAATATAATGTCTGATTTTCATAATTGATTCTCTCTTTCTCTATTCTAAATCCACATCGTCGAATTTAATTAGTATTTATGACCGTTCAACAACCTTTGCAACCTTATCAAGAGATTGATTCCAGCCCTGAATTTCGCCAAATTTATTAGCAAGCGATAAGGAATGATTTCGACAAATTGTGAGTTTTGTTTTGTCGCCTTCATAGGTTTCAAAAGTAACAATATCGATCATTTCGTCTGGAAAATCAGATTCTCCAAAGTAGTGTGAAGAGGGCAAGATGTTCGCGTCTTTGTCGGCAAAATGCATAATACTCACGATTCGCTCCGGCACTACGATTTCTTGATAGGTTCCCACGTTCCAGTATTCAGTTCCGTCCGGTGCTCGCATACAGAAATGAAACTGTCCTCCAACTTTGAAATCAATTTTGCAATGGGGTGACATAAATTCTGCAGGCCCCCACCACTGCTTCACATAGACGGGATCTGTCCAAGCCTTGAACACCATTTGGCGGGGAGCATTGAAAATGCGTATAATTTTAAATTCATTTTTTTCCATGACGTTTCTCCTTCTTCATTGATTCCAAAACTTTGTCCAATCGATCGAAGCGTTTCTCCCAAGTTTTCTGACAGTTTTCAGCCCAATCGATCATCTCATTAAGCGCTTTGGGTTTTAGCGCACAAAAATGCTGTCGACCTTCACGACGTTTTTCAATCAGGTGTGCTTTTTCTAGATAAGCAAGATGCTTAGAGATCGCCTGCTGAGATAGCTGAAAGGGTTCAGCGATCGAGTTAACAGTAGCAGGGCCGTTTGCCAAACGATCAAGAATCGCTCTACGGGTAGGATCGGACAGTGCTGTTAATGTCATGCTTAGACTATTCACAACTGTATAGTTGTATATTATGAAAGAAATGTCAAGTGCGTTCGTAAGTTCAAAGCTAACTCCTTGAACCCAAAGGAAAACGTCATCATTTTTACGTATTTTGTATTCAAATAGAATACACTTATTTACACAAAATGTGTATTATTAACATTATATATCCGATAATAATTACATGAAGACCAATCTACGCTGCATTAAATATAAGATTTTAGAATACACACAATCCTCCTCTCTTTGGTTCAAACTGGGGTGTGTTTGCATTGCTGCTCCCTTCCTCGCTTCCTGTATGGGAACTGACCTACCAGTAGCCGTCCCTCAATGCGATCCCACGATCTACTCCGAATTGGTCAGGGGCAACACTCAATTCGCTTCCAATCTCTATCAACAACTGTCACCCGTCGCCAATGCCTCCGGATTCGTTTACTCGCCCTACAGTATCTCTAATGCCTTAGCGATGAGCTTCGCTGGAGCCGGTTCCGAAACCGCTCGGCAGATGGCTCAAGTTTTGGGGTTCAATCTCGATCCGCAAACGCTCCCGCGTGCATTTGCTTTGCTCAATTACCAGTTGCTGGCTGATGGGCAAGCGAACGGGAATCAACTGAACATCAGTAACGCTCTTTTTGTCCAGAATGGTTTTTCGCTGGAATCCGATTTCACTGCTACTCTGCAAAATGATTACGCTTCGCCAGTCCAGCAAGTCGATTTCCAAAACAACTCGAGTGAGGCGATCAACACGATCAACTCTTGGATTTCTGATCGGACTCAAGGACTGATCCCTCAATTGGTCGACCACCAAAGCATCACTCCTTCCACGGTTTTTGCTCTCGTGAATGCGATCTATTTCAAAGGGAATTGGTCTTCACCTTTTGATACCGGTCGAACGTCACCTGCAACCTTCTATATCGATTCGTCGTCCTCGATTCAAACCCCGATGATGAATCAGGACGAGGTGTTTCCCGCAATGCAAACCGACGCGTTTACGCTCGTAGAACTGCCATATTCGGGTGATAAAATGGCGATGGATGTCTTCTTGCCGAATCAAATCGATGGATTGCCATCGCTCACCAACTCGCTCAGCGAATCCTCGTACGCGAACTGGATCTCGCAACTGATCCCGTATTATGTGTTTCTTAGTTTTCCAAAATTCAAAACCACTTCAAATTTTAAATTACTGAGACCTCTTCAAGATCTGGGCATGCAACTCCCTTTCACTCCCGGCGCCGACTTCTCAGGCATCGACGGCAGCCACGATCTCTCCATCAGCAACATCATTCAACAAGCCACCATCACCGTGGATGAAACGGGCACGGTGGCGGCGGCTGCTACCGTCGAGGTCGGAACCGCAGGCATGTCCGCACCGCCCAACCCAATCGTGATCAACGTGAACCACCCTTTTCTTTTCGTGATTCGAGATCTCTCGACGAACTCCATCCTCTTCATGGGGCAAATCAATGAACCGGCGGTGCCATGACCGTTTTTGAATATACCGATTACCGGATTTTTTTAAAAGATTGGTATCAGAAGCAAAAAGCAATCAAAGCTTCCGCATTCTCTTTCCGTTCCTTCGCTCGGGCTGCCGGTTACAGCTCTCCTAACTTCCTAAAACTGGTGATGGAAGGACAACGCAATTTGTCCTCGGAGAGTATTGAGACCTTTACTCGTGTATTGAAACTGTCTCGCGACGAAGCCAGATTTTTTCGCTGTCTGGTACAACTCAATCAAGCAAGCTCGACCGAAGAGAAAGAACGCTTCGGTCGTCAGCTTCTCCGTTCAAGACGTTTTAAAGACTGCCATCCGTTGAAAGAAGCTCAATATCACTACTACTCGCAGTGGTACTTCATTCCGATTCGAGAGATGGTGGGATCTCCCTTGTTTGTGAACGACTCTAAGTGGATTGCGAAAACACTCGCTCCCTCCATCACCGCGAATGAAGCACAAAAAGCTATCGAAGAACTCAAAAGCCTGGATTTGATTCGCGAAGCCCCTTCCGGCAAACTGACCCAAACCCATGCCATCTTAAATACCGCCGACGAAGTGACTTCCGCATCCATCTCCCAATTCCATCAAGAAATGATCAAAAAAGGAGCGGAGTCGATTGATCGATTCCCATCCACCGAACGCGAGATTTCAGCGGCCACGGTCGGCGTGTCGGAAAAGAACGCTCTCCGGATCAAGAAGCTCATTCAAAAATTTAGAAAAGAACTCCTGTCCATTTCTGAGGAGTCTCAAGAGGCTGAACGAATTTATCAAATTAATTTTCAGTTCTTTCCATTGAGCCACAAACTCAATTCCGAAGGAGACGACCAATGAAAATCACACTTCGATCTCTTTCTTTTGCGCTTCTGTGTATTCTCACTTCTTGCGGCGGCACCGGTACCGGCAATCCCGGCCCCTCCGATCCTGGCACTGCCGGATCGCTGCCAGCAAACGGCAGCATCGTGCTATCCGGAATTTGTAATCTTTTGACCACGTGTAACCCATCACTCTCGCTTGCCACTTGTAGCACTGGCGTTCTTGCCGTCACTGGTCTTGATGTCCACTTAGGATTGCCATCGGGTCAATACACTAGCCTCTCGAGCATCATCACTGCTGAGAACAACGGGCTGATTACTGGAAACGCAACAGCGGCGAGCCAATGTGTGAGTGATTTATCTCAATTGTCTTGCGGCAACCAAGCGGTGATCGATGCCTATCAATCCGGCAACGCGAATCCTTTTGCCCAAGTTCCGGCGATGATGCCGAGTGGGAGCGGTTCTTGCCCGGCAGTTTATTGAAATGACCAACTGATCATTTTTTTGAAAATTGATTAAAAAAGGACTGCAATTTCTTGCAGTCCCTTAGTCTTATTTTTTCTCAATAGTAAAAAACTACTTGCTCTCTTCTTTTTTCTTTTCCGCTTTTTCTTCAGCATTCTGGTCCATCGTCTTTGCACGTTCAGCGTTCACATGTTTTGCTCTTTTATTGAATTTCGCATGATCGCTTCTTGCCACTAGCCCATGGCGTTGATCCGCATTTTTTTGTTCTTCACGCTCAATTTTTCGATCTTTGCGGTTTAGCTCTTTGCCTTGAGCCGCAGTGAGGTCGCCGCCGGCCACTGCCGCATTATTATCGACTACGCCTTTGGCCGCCTTGTCGTTAATCGGAGTGGTATTGTCGTGCATCACAGTCGATTCCGCAATCGCTGCGCTTCCAGCAAGCAAAGTCAAAATGCTAAAAACCTGCAAACTTATCATTCTTTTATTCATCGATCGATCCTCTCACGCATCCGGAAACGGCGCGCGTTAACAGCTAAGGCATTTTACCTTACCTGAACACTCAACATGCTCCCTATTCGGCGGGTTTGATCTAACTAAATGAGTGATGTGGAAAACTTAACATCTGACATTTGTTTCGAATGGAGAATACTACCTACTGGAAATATCTTCTGGGACAACCAAACCTATATGAATCAATTAGGATTGGGAAAGTAAAGTCTTTCAACTGCTTTAGTCACTTCATTACTCATGATCTCACCACCATGACCTTCTTGATCGATCACAATCAATTCGCTTCCAGACCAGTTCTGGTGAAGCTCAATTGCAGTTTTCAATGGAGAACTTACATCCAATCGTCCATGAATAAGAACTCCTGGGATATGAGAAATAGCTTTCATGTTCCCTAACAGTTGGTCTTTTAAAAACCCGGAATACTTCCAATAATGAGTGACTAAAGTCGCAAATGGACGATAAAATTTTGGATCTTTAAAAAGTGGATGAGACTGCCATTTTGGATCTAATGACACATGAACATCTTCCCATTCACACCATGCACGAGCAGCTTGATCTCGGTCTTCCGAATTCGAACTGGTCATTCTTCGATAGTAAGCATCCACTAACCGCTCGCCAGGTAAAGCATGAGATGCTTCTTTGAACTTCTCCCACTCGTTGGGAAAAGTCTGCCTCACTCCCTCAGTAATCCACTCTACTTCAGAAGTGGTGGTTGTATTGACCGCCATTAACACAAGACCAGAAACTCGATTCGGAAATGCTTGTGCGTAAGCAATAGCTAAAGTCACTCCCCATGAACATCCATAGATCAACCATGATTCCACATTAAAAAGCTGTCTGAGCTTCTCGATATCGTCGATTAACTTTTGAGTCGTATTTGCGGAAAGACGGGATAAGTCTTCCATCACGTTCGGCCTGCTTCGACCACATCCTCTCTGTTCGAATCCGACGATCAGGAATTTTTCAGGATCGAAATGGCGTCGATAGCCACCTGAAATACCACCGCCCGGCCCACCATGAAGATATAAAGCCGGCTTGCCTTTCGGATTACCCGAGGTTTCCCAGTAAATTTCATTTTCATCACTCACGGGCAAATAACCGCATGAGAAAGGCTCAATAGTTTTGAACATCTCAAAAATGGTAACAGATACCACTTTGCCTACGCAAAAACCTCGCAAGCAAACTAAACGAGCGAATGAGGCGCACTCACGACCTACTCACTTTTCACTTCGCGCGCGCGAAGTCTAAATCCAATTGTATGATTTTGAATGTCTGAAGCTAATGCGCTGAATATTAGA
>Ga0206918_1187_pt1 | contig 11156 bp, 8 predicted proteins | sample Alteio_BWOrgHeat_69_FD_152950 | JGI IMG/M metagenome (GOLD analysis project Ga0206918, IMG submission 152950) | Enriched cells from forest soil in Barre Woods Harvard Forest LTER site, Petersham, Massachusetts, United States -... | ecosystem: Environmental > Terrestrial > Soil > Temperate forest > O... | reverse complement strand
CTTCTCCGCACTCTCATACTGCGCCTGCAATTCAAGATAAGGGATCTTGCCGGCGAACTCCCGCAGGATCTTACGTGCCACCGGCTCGTCGTCGACGATGATACAGCGCAGCTTTTTCATAAGTTGATCGTTAGTCGTACCGAATAGTTGTTGTCCAGTTTGTCGATCTGCAGTGAATATCGATCCTTGTACAGGAGGTCCAGCCGCCGGATCACATTGGCCAGGCCGATGCCGCTGTTTTCCGGGCCCGGGGGACGATAGGAATTATCGCATTCGAACCGAATCCGGTCCGCCGTTTGATACAGCCCGATCCGGATGCGGTTAATCTGCCGGTCATCGCGGGACGCATGCTTGAACGCATTCTCGACGAACGGCATGAACAGCAGCGGCGCGATCTTCACGGAAGGATCGGCCGTCACGATCTCCAGCACGATCTCCACATTATCGTTGCTCCTGGCCTTTTGCAACGCCACGTAGTTGCGGAGGTGATCGATCTCCCTTCCCAAAGCGATCGCATCCACGTCGGCCTCATACAGGTTATACCGGAGCAGGTCCGAAAACTGCACCATCATTTCCCTGGCTTCCACGTTTTCACTGTCGATAAAACCGTAAATGGTGTTGAGGCCATTGAAGAGAAAATGCGGATTGACCTGTAACCGCAGGTATTTCAGCTCTGTCTGCAGCTGATCGATCTGGATATTCTTTACCTGCTGCTTCTGCTCGCTCCATTTCTGTGTGAAAAGCAACAGCGTGGATATGAGGACGAACCAATCCGCATAAAAGAAATTCCATTTGAAATAAGAACTGACAGCCATCGGCTCATCCGGCCACGCCACGGCATCCCAATATTTTTGCGAATGGCTACGAAGCAACGTATAGCCGGACACCAGCACCAACAGCCCGGCGATATACCAGACGATCCGCTTCCGCTCCAGCAACCAGGGTATCAGGACAAGCGTGTGAACATATACCAGCAGCGCCGTAAGCGTACAATTCATCAACAGCGGCAGGAAACTCAGCGGCCAGCCGACGCGGCTGATGAACCCCTGCATATCCAGGATCGTAAAGGCGATATACATCAGCCAGAACAGCAAATGGAACAGTAGGTAACGGCGCATAACCTAAAAGTAAAGCTAACAACGGGCAAATTTATATATTAATTTTTCGTAATCCATTCTTTTCACGAAATTCCGGCCGAATACCCGGCAATCCGTGCGGGATGTCAAAAAAGATAGTTGGTCCGCCCGTCTTTGCTTACATTAACTCAAATTACCATAGCGTATGCCCCTCACCGATAGCACCCAACCTCCCCGCACGGCCGCGCGGATCCTTTCCATCGATCTCTTTCGGGGGATCGTCATGGTCCTGATGGCCATCGACCACGTCCGCGTTTATTCCGGCATCCCGGCCGGCGGCCCGGACTACGGCGTATTTTTCACCCGCTGGGTTACCCATTTTTGCGCCCCGGCGTTCGCTTTCCTTGCCGGAACCGGAATTTTCTTCTTCGCGCGCAGCGGGCGCACCCGCAAAGAAGTTGTCCGCTATCTGCTGCTCCGTGGCTTGCTGCTGGTGCTGCTGGAACTGACCATTATCCGGTTCTGCTGGACATTCAACGTCGACTACGCCCGGTTCACTCTTGCGGGGATCATCTGGATGCTGGGCTGGTGTATGATCGGGATGGCCGCATTGACGGCCCTGCCGCCCGCAGCGGTAGGCATTGCCGGGATGGCGATCGTCATCCTGCAGCCTCTCTTTGCCATGGTGCCGGATCTGCTGCCTGCCGCAGGCCGAAAACCCTTCGGCGAATTCTGGGAATTTATCTATCCCTCCGGATTGTCGGGACCGCCCGGTGTGATCATCTTATATGTACTGGTGCCCTGGATCGGCGTGATGGCTATGGGATATGGCATCGGACCGCTGTTCCGGCTCGATCCCGCCAAACGCCGCCGGATCTGTCTTTGGACCGGGCTGTCGGCTATCGTTGTTTACCTCGTCATCGGCAGCATCCAGGCGGCTCAGCCCGTGAGCCATCCTGATTCCGGGCCGCCATTGCCTTTTTTGCTTCGGCTCCTCAGCCAACGGAAGTATCCTGCCTCCCCGCTTTTCCTGCTCATGACGCTGGGACCGCTGATGCTGCTTTTTCCCTGGGCGGAACACGCGAAAGGGTGGTTGGTCAATATCCTGACCACCTTCGGTCGCGTCCCGTTCTTTTACTATCTGCTGCATATCCCCGCCATCCATGTCGGCGCTATCCTGATCAATTATTTCCGAAAAGGTGTTTTAGGGGCCCAGTGGTACGCGACGGCGCCGTATGTCTGGGTGCCCCCGGAATTTCGCTGGCCGCTCTACCTGTTGTACATGGAATGGATTTGCGTTGTCGTCATGCTGTATTTCCTCTGCCGGTGGTATGCCCGTTATAAAAGCGTTCATCCTGAAAAACGCTGGCTTAGGTACCTGTGATCACGATGACCGTGTCCGGGTCTTCTGCCGAGGGAGAAGGCGCTTGAAGTTCGGCGGTACCGTCCCCGTTCAGGCTGACCGTCACGGGCGTACCATCTCTTAACAGCCACGCTTTCCCGATCTTCTTGTAAGGGAATTGCACCAGCCGGATTGGCCCTGCGTCAGGCTGCAGCACATGCACATAAATGCGGTCTTGCGTCGCTGTCAGGCATCCCCATTTCTGCGGCCGGATATATCCTCCATTGGTATGATAAACACTTTCGCCGTATTTCGCGAGCCATCGACCCATCCAGTGCAAGCGATCAATGAACTCCGGCTGGATTTCCCCGTTAGGCATGGGCCCGATATTCAGCAGCAGATTACCGCCGTTGCCTGCCGATTTGACCAGCAAAGCAACGAGTTGCGCCGGCGTCTTGTAGGTGGTATCTGTTATATTGAACCCCCAGGAATTATTTATGGTGGCGCAGGTCTCCAGCGGCAGGGAACTGATTTGCTGAAAGCTCAACCCGCTGGTGTTCTCGCCTGGCACGTCCTGCTCGAACATCTGGAAATCTTCGCCGGGGATTGGCGTCATGTGGTGGTTGTTACCCACCAGGCATTGCGGCTGCAGCCGGTGGATGAGGTCGTACAATTCCCGGATATGCCAGTCCACGCGCACGTCATTGTCCTTCCGGTCCTTGCTTTCTTCCGCCATCTGGTCCCAATAACCGTCGAACCAGATGCCGCCGATCTCACCATATTGTGTCAACAGTTCGGTAAGCTGGTTCTTCATGAATTGTATGTAGTCGCCCCAATTCCCATGCACCGTCCGTCCGGTGCCATGACCTGTCCGGCCTGTCCACCAGGAATAGTCGTTCCGCCGCCAGTCCAGCAGCGAGTAGTAAAGGAAAAGCCGGATCCCCTGCCGGTGACATTCATCCGCCAACAGCCTGACGATGTCCCGGTGGAATGGCGTGTGCATGATATTGAAATCGGAATACTGCGTGTTCCACATGCTAAACCCATCGTGATGCCGCGTGATCAGCGTGATATATTTCATTCCGGCCGCTTTCGCGAGGCTCACCCAGGCCCGGGCATCGAATTCGATCGGGTTGAAGAATTTCTCCAGCCGCGTATAATTCTTTACGGTGATATTTCGGTTGTTCATGACCCATTCTCCATCACCGGGGATACTGAAGGGACCCCAGTGGATGAACAACCCGAATTTGGCGTCGCGGAACCAGAGCCTCGCGGTTTCGTTTGATGGCGACGGACGGTAGGCAGCAGGTTCGGTCTGGGCGGCAGCGAAGATACCTGCCAGCATCACCGGCAGGAGTAAAGGCAGTTTTTTCATGCGTGTAATTTATATCGTTTTTCCTACCTTTAAACAGACCGTTTGAAACCATGCTGCCAAAGCCGTTTTATTTTGACGATTCCATCTGGGGTGCCGACACCTGGCCCCTGCTGAGCGCCGCATATACCGGCGACCTCGAATCGGTAAAGCACATGCTGGTCGACGACCCGACGCGGGTGCACGCGCAATATGCCTACTACGAGCCGCTCCACTATGCCGTTAGAGGCGGCAGCCTCCCGATGGTTGAGCTCCTGCTGCGCAGCGGCGCACATCCTTCCGCACCGGGCTGGAGCCGGCTCGGTGACGAAACCCCGCTGGCTAAGGCAAAATACCGCCGCCGCGATGACATGGTCACCCTGCTCGAACGAGCCTCGGCAAAAGCGCCGCCTTACCAATGGCCGGTCAAACGACCATTCACCGCGGAAGAACAACGTCGGTATGACTTCGAGATCGCGTGCGGGTATACGCCGGACATCGAGCATGTCCGACGCATCATCGCCGATCATCCCGGCTGGGCTACCGATGGCCTGTATGAATCTATCCACCATGACCGGATGGACATTACGCAGCTCCTGCTGAAAGCCGGCGGCGATCTGAATGGTTTTATGCCTTTTGCCTGCTGGTTCACCCCGCTTATGCATACCCTCCGATATGAAGAGCCCCGGTGGGCCATGGCCGAATTGCTGGTCGAAAACGGGGTCCCTGTCAATGGGACCAACGGGCTTGGCATGACCGCCTTGCATATCGTCGTAGCCATGGGGACCGTCCGGGCGGCTAAATGGCTTCTGGACCATGGTGCCAACCCCAACGCGATCGAGCCGGAATTCTCCTCTACCCCCCTTGGCTGGGCCGCCCGATGGCACCGGACCGATATGACCGAACTATTACTGGACTACTATTAGGTTCCATTCTAACTGCGTCGAATTCGCCGCAGTTAACTTTTCAGTACCTATCCCCATACCCGGGCGCCTGGCGTGCCCCAAAACTACCCAAAAACCACTAAAATGGTCCTTAAAGGCCACCCCCAATGGCCTTTTTACCTCCCTAACTGCGTGTTATACAATTGAATCGCTCGGAAATTCGTTAAATGCCCGGAGAAAGACCAATAAAATCCCGGTCTGCCGGTTACATCCCCTTCTTCAGAACCTACTATTATATGAAAGTCGTTGGAAAAATTACCGATAGCGAATTGGTCCTGGCGATCAGCGACAAGAGACAACTCAATGACGCCATTCTACTGGTCTATCGGCAATACTCCGACCTTGTCAGTTCTTTCTTAATCAGCTATGGAGCCAGTGAACAGGATGCCGACGACGTATTCCAGGAAACGGTGATCGCCTTTATCAATATTGTCCAGGAGGGCAAGTTCAGGATGGAGGCCAGCATCAAGACCTTCCTGGTGTCAGTGGCAAGAAATATCTGGCGAAATGAGCAAAAAAAACGAATGCGGACCGATTTTCGGGAGCAGCGATTCGAATCCGGCAGGCCACAGATGGAAGACGGGATCAACGATTGGATCAACGAATCGGAAAAAAAGCGGCAGTTGCGCGACCTGGTCTTCAAGCTGGGTGAACCCTGCCGAAAGCTGCTGATGCTGTTCTACTACGAGAATCTGTCCATGAAAGAGATGCTAAATTACCTGCCGTATGACAACGAACAGGTAGTGCGCAATAAAAAGTACAAATGTCTGCAGCAATTGACCGAAATTTTGAAGGACCATCCTTCGATTGTAGGACAATTGAATGAACTCACAAAATGATAACCCTATGGTACTGAACCGCGAACAATTGATCGATCATCTTGACCGCAGCCACACCGGCCAGGCGTCCCTCGATATGGACACGCGGATCGCCGCAGATCCGGAGACCAGCCAGGAATGGAAGCAGCTCCGTCTTGCCGTGAATGCTGTCGAACAAGCCGGGTTGTACGAGCAAGTCAACACCGTGCGGGCATCATGGCTGTCGAACCGGACAGAAACCGCATCTGTGGTAGAAATCAAACCCTCCGTTACGATCGTCCGCTCGATCTCACGAATAGCCCTCCGCGCCGCTGTGGTGATCCTGGTCATCGGCGGTTCCGCCGCGCTGTATAAATATACCGTGACCAGCTCCAAAGGCATGTATTCCGCTTATTATAGCGGCTACGATCTGAATACCAGTCGTGGCGCCTCGGCAGCACAGGACGATATGGAAGAAGCCTACAAGGCAAGGAACTGGTCGGGTGTGGACGACGCATTCAAAAAGAAGAAAGCAAAGGACAATAAAAGCTATTTTCTCGAAGGCATGGCCGATATGGAATCCAAAAAATACGATGAAGCCATCGGTATGTTCCAACAGGTCATGGCAGCCAACAACCTCTCCGGCTCCGACTATTTCGAAGATGAAGCCGAATTCTATCTTGCCATGGCATGGCTTGCCCGCAACGACGTAAGGGAAGCGATGCCCCTGCTGGATAAGATCAAAGCCGACAAGACCCACCTGTATCACGATGTCGTCATGAAGATGTCCAGCCTCGATCTGCGGATCGCAGCATATAAAGATCTAAAATAGATTACACCATAACCATTAAACACGTACACGCACCAGCAGTAAAGGGAAAGCCGTTCGGTCATCGGCTTTCTCTTCTTTTTTTGCCTTTCCGCACTATCCACCACACGCCGCCCGCGACCGGCGCCAGCAACAGCCCCCACCACCAGGAAAAGCCCCGCGGATATAACGGAGCTGTATCCCCGATCAGCACCAGGTGCGACCAGTAGGCCGGACTTCGGTTGACCGTTCCGCTTTTCAGATAATCCAGCTTGGCTTGCCGCAAGGCGATCGATTTCTTATACCCCTTCCGGAGATATACATAAAAGCGCTGAATAATAAAGGAAGTGGCCTGGTCATCAGCCTTCCATAGGCTGCTGATGCTGCTGCCGCAGCCCGCATAAGCGAATGCCCGTGCCAGTGAGATGACCCCCTCATTGCTGACGAGCTCTCCCTGCCCCGTCTCGCAGGCACTGATGACAACCAACTTTGTTTTATTCATGTTCAGACCGTATAGCTCTTCGAGGAAAAGACAATCTTCGATCGGCGTGTCCTTGCGCGGGTAAAAGGCGATAAAGGAGCCCGCGGCATTGTCGGAAGAGGACACCGCATGGGTGGCCAGATGAACGATCGGATAACGATTCAGCTCTTTCAAAAACAAAGTTTTTGTTGCCTGCGACCCACTATAGCGGATGCCCGGCAGCCCTTCGACCTCCTCCCTTGATGCCGGCAGCGGAGGGAACCGGTAGGAACCGGTACCGAGGAAGCCGCTCCCGGTGAACGGAGCAAAGGCCAGCACGCCGGCCTCGGGCGCTTGCTCATCGACCTGGGGCGACGCAGGAATGACCAGCCGGGAAGCGAATTGATAACTAACCGTCGTTGTCTCCAAAAGCGGCTCCCCGCCCGCTTCGGACGGCAGCGATTCAAAAGGAAGGAAATACAGAAATCCGTCCGGGACGACAATCCACTCGTCCTTATCAGGAACCAGCGCCTTAATAGGCCGGACGAGCAGCCGGCTAAGCCGGTCGCCCAGCGGGCCGCCCTTGAACTTCCGTCCGTTCTCCACCGTCTTCAGCAACTGCAGCCAATCCGCCACATCTTGTCCGAGCGCTTCGACAGAATCGACCTGGGTATAGGTAAACGCGGATCGGGTGAGCACAAAAACATGCAAGGCATGCGTGGTCAGGCAGCAACTGATCAGCGCCTGGTTCGGCTGCAGTTGCGCCTGCAGCATGTTGATCCCCGGTATCGAATCCTGGTATTTCAGCCGGTAATAGCTCCCGTTTTGCTCCAGATGTTCCTGAATTTGTGCCAGCGAGATCTCATATCTGCCTTTTTCCCTTGCGATCTGTTCCATGGTTGCTTTATCCGACGTTTGCTGCAGTTTGACGTCAAGCCGGGCAATATTATATTTAATGTCTTCTTCCTGCTGCAGTGCACCATTCCCCGGCAGTCCGCTCAGGCTGCGCTCCCGGAGGTTGGCGGAGATCACCGAGGCCTTGTTGCGCTCGCTGATCAGGAAAGCCCTTTCCAAATAATCCTTTTCCGGATGTCGCCGGTACAACTCCAGGCAAGTCTCCAGAGCGCCCTGGTAGACGGCCCCGTTGCGTTTCTTCAGGAACAGCTTCGCATCATCGGTGTCATAGCTTTTTTCGATATAACGAAGGATGGAGAGACTCGCCTTATAGGCGTCAAAGGCAGCCTCCAGCCATTCTTCGCTGGGATGTGCATGATAGAGGCTTTGGAGGAAAGTCGCTTTTTTGAACAGGGCATCGAATAGCCGGTAGGAGGCGAACGAACCCGTGAAAGTAGTCGGATTGGCGCGAATATCCGGATCTGAAAAATGCGGTGAAAAGATGATAATGGCCTTTTGCAGCTGCTGCAGGGCGGCCAGGTAATCACCGCTGCCCGCGAGCAGGTCCGCCCGGTAAAGATCGTTTGTTCCCAGGTCCAGCTCGTTGATCCTTGGCGCCACCGAACCCGGCGCCCCTGCGACCAGCACATCCAGCCGGTCAAGATATAAGGCGGCCGAATCCGGACGCTGAAGCTGCCAAAGCGCATAGCCCATTTCGTTGAGGACCCCGGGAACGTTGCTTACTGCCACCCGTTTGAAGCAATTGAGCGCATCCCGGTATTTCTTCAGCGACTCATAGGCCATGCCCATATTCAGCCACACCGGGTCATCGGCCTGGTGGTATTTCAGGATCTGACGATAGATATCGAGCGATTCCCCGAACAACCCCAGGTGGTAGCAGCAGGTGGCGATATTTGTTTGGAGGCTCAGTGCCGACGCTGTATCGAAGGGCTGACGGCCCTTTACGATCTCCAGCGCCCGGCTGAAGTAATTCCTGCCCTGGCCGTAGTTGCCGTTATCGAAATACAGCACTCCCAGCGTATTGTAAAGACGGACATTGTCGGCCGGGTCGGCGAATCGGTTTGCCCGGGATTCGGCATCAAGCAGGAAGTAACGTGCGGAGTCGAAATCGTTGAGGTTGTAATAGCTGGTGCCTGTATAGACCTGCAGCACGAACATCAGTGAGTCATATTGCGGATGGTAACGAAAGGCCTGGCAATAGGCGGTTTTTGCGCCGGAGTAGTCATACCTGGAATCGAGCAGTATCCCTTTTTTAAGCCAGGATTGGAAGAGAAGGGTGTCTTTCCCAATGCCTTGAGGCACCCCTTCCAGCCCCACAATCACCTTTCCGAACCCCACCAGCGCCATGCTGTCGGTAAGGGGCGTATTGTTGGCCAGTTGGAACAGGCTGTCGGCCCGGTGGTATATAACGGCAAACCGGCTGACAGGGTCGCCGGAATTGCCGAAGAGGAAAGTGAGACCCATAAAAAGGGCCGCTGTCAGACACCTCCTAACCATGCCCACTACAACGACCCTGGCAACGTGTTAATTGTGTCGGACGATAACTACCAGCGGCGGCCGCGGGTTGCTTGTCGTGCTGATCAGGTTCCCGCTGAGCAGGTTGTCTGCCGCGTTGAGGATATTACCCAGTAGGCCGCCACTGATCATCGACGGACTGTCGTAGTAGACGAACTGGACCGCAATGTGCTGCAATGCGTTGTTACTCGGGTCACTGCCGATTTTGTAATAGATATCGGTTGTAATGGTCTGGCCGTTCACCGGCAGGAGGCCAAAGGCGCCGCCCAGCAGGCCATTGCTGCTATTCAATGTTTTTTGCAGGTCGATAACCCCGGTCTGCGGGTCCACGACGACATGCATTTTGGCTGCCGAACCTGTTACGTCGAAGCTACACTTGTTGCCGTTCTGACACTGAGTGAGATCGAACGGGTTGGCCTCGAAGTAGGGCTGCGCGTTGGTTGCCCCGTTTTGGAGAACATACACGCTGTCCGCGTAGGCGGCGCCGCCGATGTTCAGGTAGCTCAGACAGGTGTCATTGCTGCCGCTGGCGACAAAACCAATGATGTATTTCATGCCGGTTTCACTGGCGGTCACGTCGATCGCGCCGGTGACCGAATCGATGACCATACCCACCGGCCAGGAGAGATATTTCCCCGAACCCGGATTATTGATGGGATTCATGATATAGTCGGAACCGGTTGTCGGCTGCGGATAGATGATGGTATCGCCATATATCGGAAGCGAAGGACAGCTGTTCTGCGGCGCAGTTTGCTGCGGAAGCGGCGCCTTAGGCTGCTGCGGAGGAGGAAGCTGACTGCTGTCGGTAATCAGGACTACCGGGGGATTCCCCGTGGTGTCGCCTGCAGGGCGGTTGGGGGCCGACTTGGAGCCAACCGTATAAACCGGATCGGTTTCGGTCTTCCGGCAAGAGGCCAGGATCAGAAGGATTGCCAATCCCAGCATGGACATCAGGTCTAATTTCTTTTTCATCGGGATGGATGGTTATAAGTCTGTTGACAAAATATACACGCTAATTGTGTCGGACGATAACTACCAGCGGCGGCCGCGGGTTGCTCGTCGTGCTGATCGGGTTCCCACTGGTCAGGTTGTCCAGCTTGGTAAGCAGATTGCCCAGCAGGCCGCCGTTTATGAGCGACTTGCTGTCGTAATAGACCAACTGGACAGAAATCTTCTGCAAGGCATTGTGGCTCGGGTCGTCACCGATCTTATAATAAATATCGGTCGTGATGCTCTGGCCATTGACCGGGAGGATGCCGAAGGCGCCGCCCAGTATACCAAGAAGGCCGGTACCGTTCAATGTTTTTTGCAGGTCGATCACCCCGGTGCTCTTGTTCACGATCACCTTCATCTTGGCAGCGGAGCCCGTGACGTCGAACTGACAGGCATTGCTCGTCTGACACAAGTTCAGGTCGGTCGGATTTGCCTCAAAATAGGGCGCGGCAGTGGTTTGGCCCAGGCTAAGCACATGGACGCTGTCGGTATAGGCAGCCCCGCCAATGGTGAGGTAACTGCGACACGTGTCGGTAGTTCCGCTCGCGACAAATCCAATGATATATTTCATCCCGGTCTCACTGGCGGTCAAGTCGATCGCGCCTGTGGTGGAATCGAGCACCATGCCCACCGGCCAGGACAGATACTTGCCGGGGCCGGGATTGTTGACGGGATTAACGAAATAATCCGAACCGTTCGTCGGTTGCGGATAAATTATAGTATCGCCATAGATCGGAAGCGAAGGACAACTTGCCTGTTGCGGTTGGAGCGGCGACCCGGATTGGTAACCGGGGACGGTCGTAGCCGGGTCGATAAACACCTTGGGAGGATCGTAAACACTGTCTTGAGGCGCCGGGCGCGTTGTGCTTAGGTTATAGGCCGGATCGGTTTCGCTTTTCCGGCAGGCCGTCAGGACCAGGAGGGTGGCCCATCCCAGCAGGGAAATCAACTGTAA
>Ga0206918_1186_pt1 | contig 11198 bp, 11 predicted proteins | sample Alteio_BWOrgHeat_69_FD_152950 | JGI IMG/M metagenome (GOLD analysis project Ga0206918, IMG submission 152950) | Enriched cells from forest soil in Barre Woods Harvard Forest LTER site, Petersham, Massachusetts, United States -... | ecosystem: Environmental > Terrestrial > Soil > Temperate forest >... | reverse complement strand
TCTTTTCCATAAGGTAGCGATCCGTCCGGGAAAACCGGTGTTGTTTGCCCGCTTTCCCAAAAAACCAAGTTCTCACTTCATCGGACTTCCGGGAAATCCGATCTCGACGGTGGTGGGCACTCAGTTTTTCGTTCGCCCATTTTTGGATGAATACTTTAAGCAAAGTTCACCGACCAAAGTTCAGGCCAAACTCCTCAACACCACTCGAAAACCAGAAGGTCTTCGTTGTTTTTTTAAGGGGCACTGGTCGGTCAATCCGTCGGGAGAAAGCTGCATCGAGGTCTTGGAAGGCCAGGCCTCGTTCATGATTCACTCCCTCATCAAAGCCAATGCCTGGGTGGTACTTCCTGAAGAAAGCGATTCTGTTGTTGCGGGGAAGATGCTGGAAGTTTATCCTTTCGAATAGAGAAACCTATGACACCAATTAAAATGTTTGGCGTACTGAGAAAATTTGCGGATGAACAAGGCCACGTGAATATCGAGATCACGGAAGGCATGACCGTTTCCAAATTCAAAACCGCGCTGAAAGATGTCTTGAGTGCAAAGTTCAGCACATTTGATCCGAAGATGATCGATGAATCTGCCGTCGCTAATCACTCCGAATTCTTGGCCCTGGATGAAGTCATTCATCAGCAAAAAGAAATAGCCGTACTTCCGCCCGTGTGTGGGGGCTGAATGATCAAGGTTGTCGTCTCCGATTCCATCATTGAACTCTCGAACGTGAATTGGACAGAACTCCAACTCCCCCACTGCGGAGCTTCGAATACTTTTACGGGAGTCGTACGAAATCTCAATCATGGTCGCCAAGTCTCGGCGGTCAGCTACGATGCGTACATCCCGCTTGCTGAAAAAACGCTGAAACAAATCGCATCAGAAGCCCAAGAAAAATGGGCCAAAAATAGCTCGATTTTTGTTCAACATCGGGTGGGAAAATTGATGGTCGGCGAACTCAGTGTGATCATCGTCGTGCACACCCCTCATCGGGATGAATCATTTCAGATGTGCAGATACGTGATTGAACAATTAAAAGTCCGTGTACCGATCTGGAAAAAAGAGTTTTATCTCGATGGAGAGACCGAATGGCTGAAAGGCCATGAGCTCTGCTCTCATTCAGACAGACACAGCGATTCTTCGGCCTGACTTTTGCATTTTAAATTGCATGAATAAAAATGCAAAAGAGAATCTTGAAGTCTTGATCTACACCATTCATGGACAAAGAGTGATGCTCGATCATGATTTAGCAAAACTCTATGGTGTGGAAACAAAAGTATTAAAGCAGGCAGTTAAGCGAAACATCGAACGATTTCCAGCCGATTTTATGTTTCAACTATCTGATATTGATGTTGTTTTTTTGAGGTCACAAATTGTGACCTCAAACGTAGGACGAGGAGGTTCACGATATTTACCCTACGCCTTCACAGGATATGGCATTGCTATGCTTTCCTCAGTTCTCAACAGTGATCAAGCAATTCAAGTCCACATTTCGATCATTCGCTCGTTTTTCAAGATGCGCAATCTACTACACGACGGAAAGAACTGGGATTCAAAATTCTCGACTTTGGAGAAGAACACTGAAAACCTCTTTCAACTAGTGTTTGAAAGGCTCACGGTCATCGAAAGAAATACACCACTCTTTTCTCCAAAAAAGACGGAGAATCGGGATATCGGAATCGTGAATTCATTAAAGAAAGATAAAATGATGATGACATTTTTACATAATTAATATATAGTATCTCTTCATATGAAAACACTACTCATTTGCATATTCACTATCTCTCTAGCCGCGTGTGGAAATTCGAGCACCAATTCGGCCGATGATTCGAGCGGCGGTAGCTCTACTTCCTTGACCTATCAAATGAGTGAAAACGGCTGCGATACTGGCAAACACAGCTTCTCCAGCCTTTCTGAATACTGCGCCGGTCTAAAAAACTATGCCCTCAATAATAATGGCTGTGCCTATAGCCTCCGTTCGGATCTTTATGGCACCAAATGTACTGCCTATGGAGCGTTTATTGAAACCAATATTCCTCCGACCGCTTCCAATACTTCGTTCCAATCCACCTCTATCTAATATTCGATTGATTTAATAAAGCAGATCTCCTAGATTTTATTGATGAATAAAATCTATCTTTTCCCAATTCTCACGATCGTTTCCCTTGCAGCCTGCTCCACCGCGAAGGTGAGAATTTTACCAGGTGAAAATGTGAATAAGGTCGTTTCCACCGATTACGAAAAAGACGATGCGGAAGAAGCAGCGATCAAGGAAGCTACGGACTATTGCCAAAAACAGCACAGACGCGTTGCCTTCGTGAATCAAGATAACAAAAGTAAATACACGGGCTCCATGGACGAAAGCACCCGCAATACCGTAAGAAAAGCGTCGAAAGCAGCGATGATCTTGGGTGGTCCGGTTGGAGTGGGTACGGATAGCGGTGCTGCCGGCGGAATTTTAGGCGGTGCCGGTATCGTTGGTCACGAAATGACGAACGACCGAGACTATAAAGCAGAATGGGATTTTAAGTGTATCTAGCTTCGCTCTAGTTTTTAGTGCTGGCAGTTTGGTCCGGCTGTATTTTTAATGTCGGCGTTGATTTGAGTTTCACACGCAATCACACTCTTCAGACGTTGCTGATAGTCGGCTGGCATTAAGTCTTCCGATTCATACATGTCGAACACTTTATTTACGTAATCGTTCAAATGAGTCAGCTGATTATTACAAGTCGGAAGATGAAGACTGGAGCAGCCAGATAGTGCGTTGTCGGAGTTAAAAGTAATTCCAATCTTCAACAACCCGCTTTCCGCAGTGAGTAAACGTTGTGCGGGAGTCGCAGCCACGTTACTCGATGACTTGGTCGAAATATTCGTACCACAGGCAGTGACGGCTACCAGAACTAGCGAGAACAAAAAAGCGTGTTTCATAGAATTGAACTCCATTGAAGCGGAAGTCTACAATACTTGATTAAAAAAGTCCAGAAATTTTCTTGATCTTTTGCCGTTAAATTCGATCAATTGATGGGATCAATGATGATCATTTACTCATTCTCTTGTAATCTTGAACTCAAATGAAACTGCGTAATTCTGTGATCTTTTATTTGAATGGCGTCCGCCAAGAAGTCGCGGCTGAACAAGCTCGAATGATGCTTTCGGATTATCTCCGTTATGAAAAATCACTGACCGGCACGAAGGTCGTTTGTGCCGAGGGAGACTGTGGCGCGTGTTCGGTTCTAAAACTATTTCCACATGAGGCTCCCAAAGGCTCTCTCAAAAACACCTTCATCCCAATGAACTCCTGTATCACTACCGTTGCTCAAATGGATGGGGCAAGTCTGATTACGGTAGACGCGCTCGCCAAGGGTGATCCTCGTGATTCTGACAATTTATCACCGGTTCAAAGCGCGATGGTTGCCTGTCATGGAAGTCAGTGCGGATTTTGCACCCCCGGTTTCGTGGTCACGCTCACGGGTGCGATTGAAAATAAATTGTGTCAGAAAAAATGCGGACCTCATCTCACCCCTCAAGAGGCGAAGAACGCGCTCACCGGAAATCTCTGCCGCTGTACCGGCTATCAACCCATCATCGATGCCGCGACTTCGATTGATCTTAAAAAATGTGAGCCCATTGCGAATCGCTTCTATTCCAAAAAACAAGAACTAGAATTGAAGAAGATTCAAGCCCAGCCCTATCTCGTGAAAAACGAAACCTTTTCCATCTACGCGCCCAAAACAGCGAAGGATGCTGCAAAATATCTCGCGAAAAACAAAACTGCACGTATGATCGCCGCGAGCACCGATCTCGGCGTACTCAGCAACAAGGGCAAACTCAAATTTGAAAAACTCATCAGCCTCCATCTCGTTTCAGAACTCTATGCTCTGAAAAAAATGGGGACGGGGCGCGTGTCTGTCGGGGCTCGGGTCACTCTTTCTGAGTTGAGAAATTTTTTAAAAGATCTCGTTCCTCAGTTTGCAACTTTCTTGGACATCTTCGCTTCTCCTCAAATTAAAAATGTAGCCACTCTCATTGGAAATGTGGGAAACGCCTCTCCGATCGCCGACACACCCCCTTTCTTGCTAGTGAGCGATGCCGTGGTACAGGTGATGGGTCCGAAGGGTAAACGCAAAATTCCGTTGGAGAAATTTTACCTCGGCTATCGTCAAACTGCGCTCAAGCCGGGCGAAATCATCACCTCGATTGATTTTGCGATTCCAAAAAAAGGCGAGAGCTTGGCTCTCTACAAAACATCGCAACGTAAAGATCTGGATATCTCGATCGTCAACACTGCCATTCGAGTCACCTGGATGAATCCAAAGAAAACGACGATTAAAGACGTGAGTATCGCCATGGGTGGAATCGCTGCCACTCCTTTGAGATTGAAGAAGACAGAACAACTTTTGAAGGGCTCTACTCTTTCCGATGAAACCCTCGCGAAAGCGGTGGCTAGTCTTCATCCAGAAATGGCCCCGCTTTCAGATTTGCGTAGTTCTTCCGCGTATCGACGCGTAATCGTGGAAAACATGTTCATGAAATTTTTTAGGGAGAATTCATGAAGCCCACCAAGTTTTCTCATGATTCAGCCCACACCCATGTTTGTGGAATGAGCGAGTTCATCGATGATCGCCCGATCACGCACGGAGAACTCCACGTGGAGGTGTTTTACAGCACCGAGGCCCATGCCAAAATTAAAAAATTGAATATCGATGCTGCCTTGAAGGTTCCCGGTGTCGTGGGCATTTTCACGGCTAAAGATTTCCATCACAATATTTGGGGTACGATTTTTCAGGATCAACCCCTACTTGCCGAAAATGAAGTGAACTTCGTGGGCGAAACCATTGCCCTGATTGCTGCCGAATCTCGAGAAGCTGCCAAAGATGCGCGCACCCTCATCCAAATCACTTATGAAAAGTTACCTGCCTATCTCTCGATCAATGCGGCAAAGGAAGCGAAGTCCTTTATCGCTGGCGTGCGAAAGATCGAACGCGGCGATGTAGAAAAGTCCTTCAAAACAGCACCTCACCAGCTTGAAGGAAATATTGTGATCCGCGGCCAGGATCATTTCTACCTTGAGAGCCAAGCAACGGTAGTTTATCCGAAGGAAGATGGCCAACTTGAAGTTCATGTTTCCGCCCAGCACCCTACTGAAGTTCAACACGTGGTCACCCACGGACTTGGGCTGACGTCGAAAGATGTCACCGTGATCGTCAAACGCATGGGCGGTGGTTTCGGTGGAAAGGAATCCCAGGCAGCTCCCTTTGCCGCCTACGCTGCACTCGTTGCTCAAAAATTCAAACGTCCTGCCCGCATTGTTCTCACTAAAGACGACGACATGATCATGACCGGCAAGCGAAACCCGTTTGAAAATATCTATCGCGTGGGATTTGATCATGACGGACGCATTCTTTCCCTTGAAGTGGATTTCTTTTCAGATGGTGGCGCCTATGCCGATCTTTCGACGTCAATCATGGAACGAGCCATGCTTCACGCCGACAATGCCTACTACATTCCAAATGTAAAAGTAACCGGTCAAGTGTGTCGCACTCATTACCATCCCCACACGGCCTTTCGAGGCTTCGGCGGACCAAAGGGCGTTGCCACGATTGAAAAAATCATCGAAGAAATTGCACACGCTCTGAAAAAAGACGCCCTCGATATCCGTAAGCTCAATTGCTACACCGATCAGGGTGGCCGTGATGTGACCCACTACAGCCAAAAAGTGGAAAACAACTGTTTACCGCGTCTGTTTGATCAACTAGAAAAAAGTTCAAATTATCGGGAACGACGCGCACACATCGAAAAGCAGAACAAAGAAACTGAAAAGACCCGACTCCTCCGCGGTCTTTCTCTCACTGCTGTCAAATTCGGAATTTCTTTTACGACTCGATTTTTGAATCAGGCAAATGCCATGGTGATCATTCACAAAGATGGAAGTTTGCAGGTCTCCACTGGTGCGACGGAGATGGGCCAAGGTGTAAATGCGCGCATTGCACAGATGGTGGCGAGCGAATTAGGACTCCACCGCGATGACGTTCGAATGATGCCGACGACGACGGATAAAAATGCCAACACTTCACCGACTGCTGCTTCGAGCGGGACCGATCTCAACGGCGCTGCAGCCTTAATCGCGACGAGAAAAATCAAAGCACGACTCAGCCAACTCGCAGTGGCGCTTTTTGATTTACCGGAAGCACGTTGGGCACGTCATACTGCCGGACTCGGCACCGAGGCAGAGATTCATGTTTCTGAACTCCCTCCACAAAACTACGACGGAAATTTGGATGCCGACTGGAAAAGTGGAATCGCAACTTATCATGATGTTGTTTTTGAGGATGGACATGTTTACCGCGCAAAACATCCGGACCACAAGATCTCATTTGCGGCGCTCGTGCATGAGGCCTACCATCACCGGATTTCACTTTCGGATTATGCCCACTACTTAATTCCGGGTCTCTCTTTCAATAAACTCACCGGGCGTGGAAATGCATTTTTGTATTTCACCCAAGGGGTGGCTGCTTCCGAAGTGTCCATCGATATTGATACGGGCGAAGTGAAGGTCCAACGTGCGGATATTTTGATGGATCTCGGGCGCCCGGTGAATAAGCCCCTCGATATCGGCCAGGTTTCGGGTGCTTTCGTGCAAGGAATGGGTTGGGTCACCACCGAGAAATTGCATTACAAAAACGGCGCACTCCTCTCTCATGCTCCCAGTACTTATAAAATTCCAAGCATTCAAGATACGCCTCGAGCTTTCAATATTGAACTCTTGGAAAACGATCAAAACTTTGCAAACGTGCGTGGAACGAAAGCCGTGGGCGAACCGCCGTTGCTTCTTGGAATCAGCGTGTGGACGGCGATTCACGATGCAATCAATCAGCGCCCGGAATATGCGAGCAAGTTTCCGAAGATGGAACTGCCGGCAACCCAGGAAGAAATCTTACGCGCACTCTATCCGGCAAAGTTTTCTCAATGGGAGAAGCGTTCATGAAATCTTCTGAGAAAAGTTTTTGGGAAGCATCACTTGAATTGCATCAAACAGGTAAAGCCTTCATCGTCGTCACGATCACTGGCATCCGTGGACATGCTTCTCAGGAAATGGGCTGCAAGATGCTCATCAACGAAGAAGGCACCTATTGGGGAACCATCGGCGGCGGGAAGATCGAAGCAAAAACACTCGAACAAGCTGCTTCCATGTTCAAAAAACTTCCGGAACTTTCTCCTCCCACCAGTTTCACCTGGGATCTTCAACGCGATCTCGGCATGACCTGCGGTGGAGAGGCCACGCTACTCTTTGAAACCCATCAGCGCGCTGATGGATGGAATATCGTAGTTTTCGGAGCGGGCCATGTAGGACAAGCCTTGGTTCGCGTGCTCAATACCCTCGATTGCAATGTTGCATGTGTAGACTTCCGTCAGGAGTGGGTAGATAAACTTCCAAACTCTCCGAAGATCAAAAAAGTATGCATCCCGGATATGAAAGCCTACCTCAATGAAGTCGACGAACATTCCTACTTCGTGACGATGACCCGCGGGCATGTGACCGACCTAGAAATGCTCGAGGCTATTTTCCGAAAGTTCCCCAATGCACGTTACATCGGCTCTTTGGGTAGCGATGTAAAAGCCCTGAAGCTCCGTTCGGATCTCAAAGAAAAGGGCATTTCTCCGACCTTACTCGAGAAACTCCACTGCCCGATCGGTCTTGAAATCGGTAAGAACGACCCAGCTGAAATTGCGATTAGCGTTAGCGCTGAATTGCTTCAAGAGCGGGATCGGAAGTAGTCTAACGCTCCCCCTCATACCATTCTTATTGTGCTTTCTGGCCAGCATGATATTTCTTAAAGCATAGGACTTGATCACTCAACAGACAGGTACCAATATGGATTCACGATCGGCAGTAAATTCGCAGTTATTTCCTATTCTCATCGGCAAGGGCAAACTTGCGCGACATCTTCACCATTATTTTCATCTCGCTGAATTTTCACACAAACACTTTGATGATGCTCGTGACCTGAGCAATCCGGATCTCTATCGAAAAACTCGTGAAGTGAATAGCATCTGGATTCTCACTTCAGATAAAAGCATTGAAGCAGTCGCCAACGCACTCAAATCAGAAATGATCAAGCGAGACCTCAATCCTTCAAATTACACTTGGATTCATTCATCTGCTGCAACTTCCATAGAGAGCATGCACACTTTTCACCCGTTGATGACTTTCGGAGAAGACCTCTATTCTCTCGAGCAATATAAAGCTGTTCCTTTGGCGGTCATTTCACCGAAGGCCGATGAACTCGCGTCGAGACTCGCGCTCCCCAATCCACAATTCATCATTCCGAATGAACAACGTGCGTTCTACCACGCGAGCGCAGTCATGATGTCGAATCTTCCAATTCTACTTTGGTCGCTGGTTTCCAGCGAGGCCAAGAAAAAGCTTTCACTCGATCCGAGCATTTTTCACCCTATCCTCAAACAAACACTCGAGAATTTTATTTCCCAAGGCGAGTCTGCACTCACTGGCCCGATTGCTCGCAAAGATCAGGCAAGCATTGAAAAAAATCTTGCCGCCATTGCAGGCACTCCACTTTCAGCTATTTATCAGGCATTTTTATCGACTTCTACCAAAGGAGAACGTCTATGATTACCGTTCCAGGATTTTATAAGCGCAAGCAGCAGAAACAAAAGATTTCTATGATCACTTGTTACGACTCCTCGTTTGCGAGTATCGTGAATGCGAGTCCGATTGATGTGATCCTCGTGGGCGACAGTTCCGCCATGGTGATGCACGGACACAACTCCACGATCCACGCCAATGCGAACATGATCGAGTTACACGTGGCTGCCGTAACCAGAACCGCGACCGACAAATTCATCGTGGCCGACATGCCCTTCCTTTCCAATCGTCATGGCATCAGTCATGCGACTGAAATCGCCGGGCGTTTTTTAAAGGCAGGAGCCCACGCGGTCAAGATCGAGGGAATACAAGGCAACGAGGAAATTGTAAAACACCTGGTTGGATCCGGCATTCCGGTGATGGGCCACTTAGGACTCACTCCTCAATTTGTAAACCAACTCGGCGGAATGAAGGTTCAGGCCACTTCACCCGAAGCACAGGAATTATTACTGAAGGACGCGAAAGCATTCCAAGATGCCGGAGCTTTCTCCCTGGTACTTGAATGCGTTCCAAACAAAATCGCAAAGACAGCGACTGACCTCCTCAATATTGCCACGATCGGAATCGGTGCAGGGCTAGAAGTCGACGGGCAAGTCCTCGTGTTGCAGGATCTGCTCGGTTTCAACCCCAACTTCAAACCAAAATTTCTCCGACAATATCTGAATGGCTACGAACTCTTTAAATCTGCCTTCGAAGAGTTTCATGAAGACGTAACCCAACAAAAATTCCCCAATGAGAAGGAGAGCTACTCATGATGATTTTTGAAACCGTAAAGAAATTTCAAGATTGGCGAAACTCATTGCCTAAAGATCAAACCGTCGGTTTCGTACCGACGATGGGCGCACTTCACTCCGGACACGAGAGTTTACTTAAATTCTCCACCCACGACAACGACGTCACGATCCTAAGTATTTTTGTGAACCCAACCCAGTTCAATAATCCAGACGATCTGAAAAACTATCCGAACACCTTTGAAGCTGATCTAGCGATGGCAAAGAAACTCGGCGTTGATGCCGTATTTGCACCGAAAGACATGAACGAGCTTTATCCCGATCACTACCGATTCAAAATCAACGAATCCGAATTCTCCAAGGAACTCTGCGGGGCACACCGACCGGGGCACTTTGATGGAGTGCTCACCGTAGTGATGAAGCTGTTTCAACTCACCCAAGCTACTCGTGCCTATTTCGGCGAAAAAGATCATCAGCAACTCAGCTTGATCAAAGATATGGTAGCGAGTTTCTTCCTTCCAGTAGCCGTGATTCCCTGCCCAACCGTGCGTGAAGTCTCCGGACTTGCACTGAGCTCCAGAAATACTCGCCTCACACCGGAAGAACTCGAGATCGCGCCGAAACTTCACGAAACGATTGCCACCATCAAAGATCGCGATCGCGCGATCAAGACCTTGAATGATTACGGCTTCAAAGTGGACTATCTTGAGGACCGAAACAATCGCCGCTACGTCGCTGCGGCGCTGGGAAAAGTGAGGTTGATTGACAATGTCGAAATCTAACCAGTCTAAAAAAATCTTACTCCAAGTTTCCGGCTCGATTGCCGCTTTCAAGGCAGTTGCGCTTTGCTCAAAACTCGTGCAGCTCGGTCATGAGGTGGAAGTCGTACTTTCTGAAGGTGCACAAAAATTTGTGGGTGCCGCATCCTTCGAAGGCTTCACCCGTAAAAAAGTACACACGAGTCTCTACACCGACGGCGCAATGATGGCTCACATTGATCTCGAGCGCTGGGCTGATGCTATTCTTTTGTATCCGGCTTCCGCAAACACAATTGCAAAACTCGCAACCGGTCAGGCCGACTCCTTGATTTCAGCACTCTTCTTAGCTCACGAATTTAAAAAGCCATATTATCTCGCACCGGCGATGAATCAGGCGATGTTTGCACATCCTGCAATTCAAACACATTTGCAGACACTGAAGAATTACGGAGTACAGATTCTCACTCCTGGCGAAGGTTTCCTTGCCTGTGGTGAAGTCGGCGCAGGACGGGTGATCGAACATGAAGAGGTGCTAGCACTGCTCGCATCCCCTGCTCCGCTCAATAAATCCGAATCTAAAAAAATCCTGGTCACAAGCGGTGGCACTAGTGAACCAATCGACTCTGTACGCTCGATTACGAACTTTAGTACGGGCGAAACTGGCTATCGGATGGCGAAGGAATTACAACAAGCGGGACACGAGGTCACCCTCATCCAGTCAAAAAATTCAGCCTTTCAACTTCCGAATCAATTGACTTACACCACCACGAGCGAATTTGTGGATTCTGTAAAGTCTCAACTTCAAAATAAGTCTTTTGATTACCTGATTCACGCCGCTGCGGTGGCTGATTATCGTGTGGAAGAGCCAGCAAAACAAAAACTACAAAGCAAAAGTGCGCAGACTCTCACCTTGATTCCCAATGAAAAAGTGATCAATAGTGTGAGGGCATGGTCTCAAAATAGAAATCTGAAGCTCATCTCGTTTAAGCTTACCTCCAACTCAGATTTGAAACTGGATTCCTACGATTCCGAGTGGATCATCCACAACGAACT
>Ga0206918_1185_pt1 | contig 11233 bp, 9 predicted proteins | sample Alteio_BWOrgHeat_69_FD_152950 | JGI IMG/M metagenome (GOLD analysis project Ga0206918, IMG submission 152950) | Enriched cells from forest soil in Barre Woods Harvard Forest LTER site, Petersham, Massachusetts, United States -... | ecosystem: Environmental > Terrestrial > Soil > Temperate forest > O... | reverse complement strand
ATAGCCGCTTCTATCTTTGTATTGTTGATGATACTTTTTTACTTTAGAAGAACAAAGAATATATTTGTCGCATCTATATTAAATATAATTCCAATATATCCGGTAGGCTTTGCATATGCAAATGAAGAAATAATTCCCTCAGGTGTATGGGGATTTGTTATAATTATGTATCATTTTATATTTTTTTCAATTGATCCCATTATTACATTTTTATTAGCATCGTTTAATATGTATCCGGTAAAAGAGGGATATACGTTATCATACTTCTAATGTATCATCAGCATGTTAAACAAGTATTTTCTTAAATAAAAAAATTTTATTTATTATGAGTTTTAATCAATTGTATTCAACGATACAAAAAAATATCAAGGGTGGAGGATTTGGTACGATGATGAAGAAAACAGAAGAAGAAGATAATATTGGAGAAGGATTTTGCACATCAGGACGATATTCAGGAACATCAGGTATATCATCATCTGATCTGAACAAACTGAGAACAGATCTTGAAACAAAAATAAATAATGTGGAAAGAAAAATACCTAATATAACACCAATTCAAACTTCTTTATCGGACATGTCATCCAAACTTGGGAGAATAGTTTTGCCTGCTGGTTCATCGACCGTAACCTTTACTACGTCGGGAAGCGCAACCATATCTGGATCGTCTCCTGGGGAAGTTGGAACAATTATTGCATATTCAGGTGCAATTTCAGTATCAACTTTGCCACTAAGTCCTACATTAGCTGCCGATAATATAAGATATAAGGCTGATACAATGGAATTAGCAACAAACATCGGTGGGGATAAAAATTATATAAATATACCCGATGGTTATTTGCTATGTGATGGAACTAAGATAAAGAAATCAATTAGAGCGGCCGCTGATCCCACAACGGTAATATTTAAATCCCTTGTAGACATAATTGGAACATCGTTTTCGAATGATACTCCTATTGCAAAACGAGCTACTTATGCAAATCAAAGTTCCACAACCGCAACTGATTTTGGTGCAATATCGATGGCTAGTCCTCCAACTATCCAATTAGCTGGTCCAATCGTGACTGATTCGGCTACAAGTAGTGGATATGTTACCGTTGCAGGAGAAATAGCAGGAATAACCATACAAATTGCAAGTACAGATTATACATTTACGGGGAAAATATCCGGGAGACTTGATGGAACCACTAGTGGAACACATAGTAATTTAAAATTAAGTTGTGTATACAGTCCTTCCACACCCTTGACAAATGTGCTCGATATCACTTTAACACACCAAAAAGATGATAGCAGTGATGTTGTTGTATTTAAATGTAAATATGGCTGCACCCTCGACATTCAAGTATCCAGCAATGTTCTCGCCACTCCTGCCCAGTGTCCTTCAGATCAGTGTGCCTTCGATCACACAATTGTTCCGGCTAATTTACATGCTATAGAAGTAAACAGGAGAGAAATCCGTCTTCCAGATTTGCAAAATTTGTTTATTAGAGGTTATAATCCCGCAAACGCAATTGATTTTGGATTGAGGAAAGATGATAAAATTAAGTCACATAGACATTATATTATGACAAGATGTTGGCCTACAAATGTTGTACCCAAAGCATCATCAACAATTTCAGCAGCCGACAATTCTGTTCGGCAACTTTTGTTAAACAACACATTTGAGTCACTGCGCAGTGATTTGCTTGACGGTAGTGGTAATGTTAAAAACACGACTGTAAATATTAAAGTAGATGCATCAACCAGCGTGAAAAATCTAAGTAGTTCTAGCTCGATTGATTTTAACCCATCAAATTATCTAATAAAAAATACCGCCGGCGATATTTCGATACGATCGATTAAAGGAGCCAATTTTTTGTACAGCCCCTTATCGAATGTAAATATGGCATCAACGGGAACGGAAAATACTAAAGATTCGCATAGTTATGATTTATTTTATCCCTTTATTAATGAAGAGCCAAATGCGGGATTAACATCGGGTGTTATTCATGGAAATATAAATGCAAGCAATAATAAACATCCAATAGTTGATTCAGATGAAACATATCCGAAGCATATGGCATTAACATATTTGATAAAATATAAATAAGACTATTTCATATTTAAATTTATATTTATTATGAGTTTTAATCAATTATATTCAACGATACAAAAAAATATCAAGGGCGGAGGATTTGATACAATGATGAAAACAGAAGAAAATACAAGTGGAGAAGGATTTTTTTCATCAAGACGATATTCAGGTATATCACTAGCTGATTTAGCGAGTTTAAAAAAAGAACTTGAGAAAAAAATAAATGAAGTGGATCAAAAAGCGGAGAAGAATAAAGAAGATATAAAATCCCTAACTCCGAGTACATCCACTTCTAATATACAATATCCAATTATACCCATCGGTACAATTATTACATATTCAAATATAATTTCAGTGTCAAATATTTTTCCATCTGCTAATTTAAACATTGATGAAATGAGATACAAAAATAATGCATTATCAATACATTTATCTGCAGGTAAAAAACATTATACAAATATACCTGAAAGTTATTTGCTGTGCGATGGAATTAATATAAAAAGAGGAATTAAACAAATTGATGATTCGAGCGCTATCATTAGTCCCGATATTTTTTCAGATCTTATAAATGTGATTGGAACATCATTTTCAAATATTATTTATATTAACACGGGAAATTATGTGAGTAATCTTTATGTAAATATAACTACGCCATCAGCGGACATTAATGTAGGTTGGACGTCTAGCGTAAAAACACCCGCAATAAATGATGAAATAACAGTATCGATTACAGGATCTCTGACTTTACAAGCTGAGATTAAGATTAACGGTAGAGGAGCAATGTTTCAACTTGTAGGAACTATATCCGGAACAAAAATGGGACGAGTTACGAGTGGTGGACCCGGCAAGCAATTCAATTATGCTAATGTTCCAGTTGATATCGTTCTAAAAGACAATAGTATTATTGATAATGTTATTATATTCAAATGTAAATATCCACATGATTTTTACTTTGATATGACCGCACCATGCGTAATCGATGGTTCTTGTGTATATTCGCACAGGATTGATGTAAATAAGTTGTATGATATTGTTGTGAGTAGAGAATCTACATCTATTCCAGATCTACGAGATTTGTTTATCAGAGGTCATAATCCCGCAAAAGCAATTGATTTTGGTGTAAAAAAGGAAGATAGAATTAAATCACATAGACATTATATGATGACACATAGTGCCATTGATGATAGAAATTATACAAGTGACACGGCTGGTGATTTGACTTTGGCACAAGCAATAGATAAATGTTCGTGGCAATATCTTTTTAATGAATTCGGAACTAATAAGACTTATAGCTCGTGGTGTGGAGTAAACAAATACGATCCAAAGACATCACCTGTTACAGTTTATATCAAGAAAAGTACCTTGGAATTTGCTACCGCAGCTGTGGCAAAACCTGGTGGTACGCTAGATGCTGGATATGAGGAAAAAACATTTACACCCTCTAATTATTTCCAAAAAAAAGGCTGTTCATGGATTTATACAGCAGCGTATCATGCATTAGCAGGTTTTGATAATCAAATTCAACCATTTCTTTTAAATAATCAACTTGATGATATAAAATTAATGGCTTCCCTTGCAAATGGCAAACCAGCGACTACCAAAATTGAATTTAATATTGATACAAATGGAAAAATAGATGCAAGTAGTGCTACCAAGCTTACAATCACACCTAGCGATTACTTTGATGAAAATTGGCAACCAATAATTGGAAATCAATTTTCACATTCAACAACACCAAATGCTAATGTAGCAGCAACCGGAACATCTGCAAAAGGAAGCAATTACAATTATGATCTCATGTATCCATTTGTTAATGCCGAACCAAATTCGGGATTGACATCCGGAGTTGTTCATGGAAATATAAATGCAAGCAATGATAAATATCCAATAGTTGATTCAGATGAAACATATCCGAAGCATATGGCATTAACATATTTGATAAAATATAAATAAGTCGATTCTATTTATGACAACATATTACATAACATTTATTGATTCAGGTGCATTTGGAAATGTATATAAAATATCAGAAACAGGTACTGATACAATTGTTCTACGGGAAACCATTAAGGATGAAAAAAATACATGTCTAAAATTGTGCTCGGTTGAAGATGGAAGCAAAGAACATGAATTCTTAAAGAAATTAAATCACAAAAATGTAATCAAAACATATTTTGGTTATTTTGATATTGATATTGATACATATATCATTGCATTATATCTAATGTCAGGTGATGTTTACAAATATAGAAAAGAAATTAAAATAGACATGTTCATCAATCAAATGATGAGTGCTCTACAATATATTCATTCTAATAATATAATTCATTGCGATATAAAACCTCAAAATATATTATTCAAAAAAATAGCAAATGATCAATTATTCTGCTTAACAGATTTTAACACCGCTCACATCTACAAAATGAATAATACACACATGAAATTTAAAAAAATTGAAGATGATAGAATTATTGGAACAATTAATTTCTGTAGTTTATTCGTTCTATTAAAATGCCACCCATATAAACGCGATGATCTTGAATCTTTATTTATAACAATTTTATTCTTGGCGAATGATGATCTGGATGAAAATATATTTACAAAAGAGAAAAACGAAAAGATTTTGAGAAAATTTAGGTTATGTATGTATGAATATAATACAATAAAACAAATTAGATCATATAATTTTTATGAATCAATTGATTATAAGTTAATACAAAGTCTTTTAATTAGTGATTTTTTATAATGTACCCATGTATACATTTCTAATTTTGATAATATAATTTAATGCAATATTTTTTGGTCTCGTTTCTGTACTATAATCATAATTATTAATCCAACCAACTGTTGACCATATGGTTGCATAATGACAAAAAATATTACCGCTTACACAATCAACATTTGGATTAAAAGTATGACTATGATTTTGAATACTTTGATCCTGAACACTTCCAAATTTTCTATTTCTATCAATACCTTTATCATTGTCGAAGCCTCTAATAAATATACCTCTCAAATCTGGAACTCTAAATTGATCAGGAGTTTCATCACCTTTGTTAAATTTTCCATTTAATATAATGGATAATTCTCTGTAATCGATTACACTCAACAATTTTCCATCACATATTGTAAAATTACTTGGAACACTTGATTCACCAGAATATGCTAAAATTGTTCCAATTGGAATCATTGTTTTATTAATATTATCTGTTATAAAATCCAAGGTTACTTTTGTATCTAATACACTTTCATTGTTTTTGACCAAATCTTTTTTGATGTCCACAAATGTATTTTGAATTATATTTTGCTGCGTTTCCAATTGCAAATTCTTTGATGTTATCGAATTGAATTGTTTATTAAATAATTGAACACTCGCATCCGATGGTGGTTGATTCCTTTGCACAATATCCAAATCATCCGTAATAGAATATACTTTGCTTATTAAATATATCAATGCAAACAAATAAAGTCCAGCTATTGAAAATGATATTATAAATAAAATTGTAAACAATTCCATAAATATTACATATATTTAATAATGTAGTACAATGTCATATTTTTTGGACATGTTTCATCCGAAGTATTGTTGTTAAATAAATTTCCACTAGAATTAATATCTGAATTGATTAAATCAAACGATGATAATGCACAATCTGCGTCGATATTTATTCCACAATTTCCATATGAAAAATCGTTTGAAAAGTTGTATGACGAAGCAGGAGTTAAATTTTTATATTTTGTATCCCAATAAAATTCTTGTCGGGTGCTTGTTGCCAATATATTTCTATCATTTTCGTTATTACCAAATAAAGTATAATGTCTATGTTTTTTAATAGAATCCTGTTGACGTGATCCAAAATCTCTTGATGTGTCATTATCGTCATAGCCTCTAACAAAATAATTTCTCAAATCTGGAACTCTAAAAAAGTTGGCACTTGTAGTCACTTCTTTACTAAATGCAATTCCAATCTTTTTAAATAATTTATTGTAGTCTCCATCAATAGGATATGCAGAACCATCACATTTAACAAATTTCTTAGGTATATATGGTCCCGAGTATATTGTAATTGTACCGATCAAATCATCAAGCGACGCAGTATAACGTATCATTGCATCATTCATGTTCTTCGTCATATCAATATATTTTAACAATTCATCTTTTGGAACATAATCTTTTATCTGGTTCATCAAATCTTGCAATTGTGGAGCAGCTTGTGCATTGCTTGTAACCGCAGACGCTATTGTTGATAATGTACTCTGTATATTCTTAGATTGTTCAACATCTTTTGATAATTGTGAAACCTGAGTAGATAAATTATCAATCTTTTGAGTCTGATCATCATTTGTATTTTTATTATCTTGAAACAGTGTACTTATACTATTATTTAATACAGTTATCGAATTGGACTGCTCTTGCAATGTTTGATCAAATGATGATATTTTTGCGCTCATATTTTTTGTTTGACCGATATATGTTTGTAATTCATCCGCAGGAACATATTTTTGAATAGCATTCATCAAATCTGTTAACTTTGTATCTGCTGTTGCATCATTTGATATTGATTCCTGAATACTTTGGAGTGTTGATGCTATATTTTTTTGATTCTCAACATCACTTGACAAGTTATTATATTGTAGTTTTAATTTATCAATTTCCATAAATTGTTTAGTATAATCCGAAACAAGACTGGTTGAATTTGATTCTATTGTCTTGATATTTTCATTCATTGACTGTATTATAGGTAAATTTTCAATCTGTGAATTTATACCTGCATTAACTTTATTAAACATGTATAATTGTGATCCGAACAATATAACAAGAACTATAGATATTAGTACGATAGCTATCATAATGCAATATAAAAATAATAATTTATGAATACGTATTATCTAAATGATATATTAATACAGGTCAATAAAAATATACAGATAGATAATTTCATTAATAAATATTTTTTTAAAAATAGATTAGCTCCTTCTAATAATGAGATTCAAAATTACAAAATTGAAGATGACAAAGTTATATTAATATATAATGATATTTCATTTGAATTTTCAACTAATCAATCAAGTTCATTAATTGAATATTACAACGCGCGCTATACAGATCTGTATAGTTGTTGTTTTAATACACTAAAATTAAAAGTATATCTACCAAATAAATTAGATTTTATATTACCAAATGGATTAATTCGATCAAGTGATCTTGCTGATCCTACAAATTTCAAGTATCAAGCATACAACGTGGCAAATTCTAATGTAAATTGTACAGGAATAACTCAAAATGAATGTTTATTTTTTTATAGATGGTATTGTAAAGGATTAAGAGATTTGATTGGTTATGAAAATATGAGCAAATATGATTCAAATTGTAATTGTTATATTTTTAGTCCAATGAATAGAGTATTTATAAAAATGGGACAACCTGTTAATTGTTATGATAAAAATTGTTCATTAGATTCACATGTTTTTGATCCAGCTATTATGAGTCAGAATTGTCAAACATTTCAGTGCTCACTACTTGTAAACCTACAAAACATACTTGGACAATCCATTGATATTAGCAAATTTGATTTAAATCTATCATGCTGATTTCTTGATAAATTTCACAACTCGATCAACATAATCTAGTTTATTTGAATATTTTAATATATTAAATAATGAAATATTATCCCAATTATTTTTTAAATTATATTTCTTTATAAAATTGGCTTCTTCAGTTGTCATTTCAAGTTCAAATGTTTTCCAATAATTGTTAACAAGCTGAGCCTGTCTTTCAATCTCATTGCCATTATAATATTTAATTGCGCTATCATCAAATCCAACTAATCTCATTTCATTAGAGAAAATAAATGGTTGAATTAGAATTATACCGTCAAGATACGGTATTGTCATATTTAAAGGAACCTTAAATTTTAACATGAATGATTTGCACTTTGTTAATCTAAAAAAAGCCATTTGCTGATACATGTCAGACAAATATATAGAATTTATCTTCGTTTCATTTTCCTTTGATTCTTCAATTTCAAGAGTTCTCATGTCCGAAATAAATAATGAATTATGAAATGTGTCACCAATTGTTTTTGCAATATATGAATTAAAATATGTTGGTTTTATTATAATATTCTTTTTACTATATAATTTTCCATAGAATTTTACTTTATCATATAATACAAAACGTATATCTGAATACATGTCTGATAATAAATCATAATGTATTCCCGGTGCGCCTCCACAAACAAAAATGTATTCTATTTTATTATATTTATTCAACATTTCATGTATAAAATAAATTTCATTCAATAATAATTTCAGCTGTCCATGTTTCGGTTTTACATGATATGTTGTATCTAATGTTTTTCCAAATTGTTTATGTAATTCATCTTCGTTATAATCAAATAATTTTAGACCGTTAAATTTCATAAAAGATAATTATAATAAAATTATGGATGATTTGGATTATGTCGTAAACTTTTTGCATACAGGAAATTTCATTTCCTATATAAATTCTCAAACAAATAATCAGGTTAAAAATATAAATAAATTATCTGATTATTTATTATATTTAATAAATCTAAATCAAACAGAGGAGTTATCTGATTATAAAATATTAGATATTATAAAAACCTCAAACTTGATTGTTCCTGGAATAAGTTTTATATTGAATTGTGTTGAAAAATATAAATTGATAAAAATATATACATTATATTCATCAATACCATTTGTTCCTCGCAATATTTATTCAATTAAATCTATTGTAATAAATGATATTTTATTTGATTTTGAGGATATAATATTATCATATTTAAAGTATAGTAATGTAGATCATTATTCAAATATCATTCATTTTAATACAAGAGATAAATCTTCAACATGGCAACCAGTTGGACCGAATACATATGTTGTTACTGAAGATTTATATTCATATATACCAATAATTAGAAGAGTGCAACATGTACCAAACAATACCCTTTGTATAACATCAGATACAAGATTAGATTATTTATTCAAGTTGGGTTCATATTTTACATTTAATAATCAGAAATATTTCTATCATATCTTTGAACAAGCATGTGCTAAATATAGCTTATACACTTCAAATAATATCCGATTTATACTATCCTATACAAAATATAAAGATGTGTGTAACAATAAAAATATTATGAGAAATTATTCATTTTATCTTTCAGTAACAAATCAATCCAATGATTTTAATATCAAAGAATTTTATTTTTCATCAATCAAGTTTGAATATTTTGATGATATCAAATTGACCATTTTGGATAATGATGATACATATATACAATCGCATTTCTATAACAAGAGGTATTATATTTACAACAACTTTTTCTCAATATACTATATTCTACCTAATATTGTCAGAAATAATTCATTCTTTAAATATATGAATTGCAATAAATTAATTCCATCAGTTGAAATTTATGACAAGATTAATAATAATATCATTGAAAAATTGATCTGCAATTTATATGGCAAAATTAACATTGATTTTAAAAGATTAAAGAATGATGGAATAACAATAAATTCGATTAATCTATTTGCATATAATCAATCAATAGATAGAATGCTGTTTTATAAGGAAGATATAAATGTATTAGATTTTGATCATGGAACCATAAATAGCTCAACGGTATCAGATTATTTCAAAATAATATTTAAAGGTAATGAAATATATAAGAATATTTATGATTACAAAATATATTTATATGATTTCATTGATTATTTTTAATATTTTTTATATCAAAAAATTATGAATATAAATAAAGAACTAGAAAAAATAAAGAATAGCGAATTCATACTTAGCGGAGGAATTGGTATAATTATTTCACATAACGAAGATACAATTTACAAGTTATTATTTTTTGAAACCGCGTATCTCAATAATATTGACATGTATAATAAGATTAAGGATAAAATTGATGTGGTTGATTTAAAAGGATACTTTGTCCACAGCGATATTTATATATCGAATAATTCTGAAGAACAAATAAAATCAAAACTCGATAAGGTTTATAAAGATGAACTGTACAAATTATATTTGAAAAATAAAAATAACATCAAGTTAAAGAATGGATATCTATATATATATGTATTGAAATATGAAAAGATGAATAATAATTGTTATCATTTATTAAAAACTATATTAGATAAAAGTAATCATGATAATATCGAAGAATTTGATCAATTATTTTCATTCTTTATAGTTTGGATATGTAATGTAATATATTATTTAAATACCCAATTAAATGTATATCACAATGATTTGAAACTGGATAATATATTGATAAAACAAAAACAGGATAAAACTAAGATTACAAAGATCAAAATTAACAATATTTATTTGTACAATAGAACCATGTATGAATTTTATTTAAATGATTTTGACATGTCTTTAGGTATAAAATGTGACAATGATTTTAATAAAATCAAATCGTCTTTAAATAAATTATTTCATAATAAACGACAGAATAAATTTATCAAATATATTTTTGGAAAATTAAATTCAATCAATGATGAAACTGAAATATTCGATAAATGGTTAAATAAATCCACATTATTTCAACACGTAACAACAAATAATATAATCAATGAATTTTTAAACGAGACAACTTTTAAATAGTTTTTAAATGAGATAGATAATTAATTTGTTTTAAATGTTTATATATAAACTGACTTTTTTGAATATTAGTTTTTTGTGTAAATCTAGTATATAAATTTTCATCGATTAACAATTTGTAAATTAATATTGATATATTTATTAAATTAGACTTGATATTATCAAAGAAATTTAAATCTCTTTTTATTGTAAATATTCTTAATCTAATATCATCATCACGCATAATTGCACATTTTCTATTTTCATCGCCGACACATTTAGAACATGTCTTTAAATCTGTTGTAAACTCATCAATATCGTGTTCAGCTAATATATTTTCCTCGAATATCATTCCTTCAACTAATATACCCGTATCAAAATTATATAAATTTAAATATGTCTGTAGTTGAACAAAATCACATTCTTTAATTTCTTCTGAAAATGAATGAATTCTATTTTTAATTTCTACAATCTCATTATCCTCTGTTATTGAATCCGGCGTTCCAGTTATTATTATATTAAAATAATCAGACTTGTATATTTCG
>Ga0206918_1184_pt1 | contig 11241 bp, 4 predicted proteins | sample Alteio_BWOrgHeat_69_FD_152950 | JGI IMG/M metagenome (GOLD analysis project Ga0206918, IMG submission 152950) | Enriched cells from forest soil in Barre Woods Harvard Forest LTER site, Petersham, Massachusetts, United States -... | ecosystem: Environmental > Terrestrial > Soil > Temperate forest > O... | reverse complement strand
AACGAAATCCCCGCAGATAAACTGTAGGTATTCGTGCTTGCCCAATCGCTCTTAGGAGTCACGACCGAGAGACTCAATTGAGAGATGTCGACACCGATGGACATCCGATTGGAAAACGAAATGGGGAATGAATAGTGCGTACCGATCGCCACTTCTCGGTTAGCGGTAAAACTAATGATCTGCGTCTGAGAGAGGGCGGGGGAGTACTTCGCGTAAAGGAGCAAGCTGTTGCCGTTATCAAAAATGTAGATGAACTCTGGGTAGAGTTGCGGTCCGTACATATTCGCAAATCCAACAGTACTGATTGAGGTATTATAATAGAGACCGGCGTTGATATTAATCCGGAGTGGAGATGGTGATCCCAATACGTTCCAGCCGATACGCCCGTTCACACCCAGGTATTGAATTTTGTATCCCTTGTCGGATTGCGATCCGATCGGAAGCGCGTTGAAGAAAGAACTGATCCCCAAGTCAAATTTGTCGGGCACGAGTCGGAAGGTTGCGCTGCCTTTGACTGTGAGGGCGTATTCGTTAAAAGGCGTCACGTTTTGCTGGCGAAAACTGAGGAGAGTGGCACCGGCACCGGCGCTGAAACGCCAGCGGTGAGTCGGAATTTTATCCAAGATCACTTCCTGGTGATCTACCGGCGTGATTTTATATTGCATGCGATAGACTTTGTTTTTTGCATCGACCGCCGTAATGGTGAAAAATTTTGATTCGGTTGGAAAGCCGAAATGAATATCAAAGGCTCCATCTTCTTTGACTGGCATTTGTTTTGAGTTCAAAGTGGCCTGGGAAATTTTTTCTTTGAAACGCCCTTGAATATCTACGTAATTCAAATAAGAGGTGGTCTCGACGAGTACGACATCTTTGGCCCAAACGAGAAAAGGAATTCCACCTTGTCCTTGAAGCTGTTTGGTTTCTTCAATCTTTGCTTGCCACTTGATCGGCTCGTTGCCGGTGTCAGGGATAGAAGCCGCTTGCTGCGCATGTGCACTCAGTGTGGTGGTGACCAAAACAAAAGCTGTGAATAAAAAGTTTTTAACCACGTAGTCTCGCTTTCTGCATCAGCAGGGTATGAGTTCCAAGATCTTTTTTTGGACTTTTAGAGTTTGAGACGGCTTTTAACTTGGTATACGTTCCATCACTCTTCATTTCCCAACCTTGGCGATGATCGTTCAGCATCAGGTTAAGAATTTCAAAAATCCGCTCTTTTTGCAAGGGTTCTTCAATCGGGGCCACCGCTTCCACGCGTCCGGCGAGGTTTCGATTCATCCAATCTGCCGACCCGATGTACACGTCTCCGTCGGCTTCATCTTTGGCGCCGTTTTGAAAATAAAAAACCCGTGAGTGTTCGAGAAAGCGACCAATGATGGACACCACGCGAATATTTTCGCTTTTTCCCTTCACGCCAGGACGAAGGCAACAAAAACCCCGGACAATGAGGTCGACCTTTACGCCCGCTTGAGAGGCCTCGTAGAGTGCCAGAGAAATTTCCCGCTCATCCATGCTGTTGATCTTGGCGATGATTCTGGCTGGGAGACCTTTTTTCGCATTTTGGGTTTCCTTGTGGATCTTTTTCAGGAAGGTGTCTTTCATCGCCAGCGGTGCGACCAATAACTTCTTATAATCCTTCTTTGTCGATTTCCCCGTGAGAAAATGGAAGAGATGGACGACATCGTCGGTAATTTCTTTCTTGCAGGTGAAGAGACCGAAGTCCGTATAAAGTCTCGCAGTAGTCGCGTGGTAGTTGCCGGTACCGATGTGAGAGTAACAGCGCACTTCTTCGCCTTCTTGTCTCACGACGAGGGTGAGTTTACAGTGTGTTTTGAGTCCTACGACTCCGTACACGACGTGAACGCCGGCGTCTTCGAGCTTCTGGGCGACCAAAATATTCTTTTCCTCGTCGAAACGAGCTTTCAATTCCACGAGACACACCACGTGCTTGCCAAGCTCCGAAGCTTTGATGAGCAGAGGAATGAGGGGGCTGTCCGCACCCACGCGATATAAGGTCATCTTGATCGTGATCACTTTGGGGTCGTTCACGGCTGCACGGATAAAACGTTCCACAGAGCCGGTAAAACTTTCATAGGGGTGGTGGACCAAAATATCATGTTGTTTGATTGCCTGAAAAATATCCCGATCCGGGTCGATCAATGCTGGTGGCGTGACGGGGATCCAGGGTTCAAACTTCAAATCCGGTCGATTCATGTCCAAAATTGACTTGAGAGAGGTGTATTCCAAAAGGCCGCTTTTTACCTCGTAAATTTGGTCATCATCGAGTTGGAGCTCTTGCTTGAGAAAATCGATCATTCGGTTATTGGGCATTCCCCAATACTCCAAGCGGACAATGTCTCCGAACTTTCGTTCTTTTAATTCTTCCGAAATTTGTTCGAGCAGATCTTCGCCCTCATCATCGCCGTGATCGATATTCGTATTACGAGTCACTCGGAATGGCATGACCTCTTTGATCTCCATCCCGTGAAAAACATCTCCCAGGCGAGCGAGTATGATTTCGATGATGGAAACATATCGTGCATCGTTGACTCGGATCCATTGAGGAAAGTGTGTTGGAATTTTCACGCGCGCGAAAAACTCTTCTTCGTCCTTGGTGGTGTTCTTGAGAAAAACACCCAAGGAAATGGATAAATTTGATAGGAATGGAAAGGGGTGTCCGGAATCGTGAGAGAGCGGAGTGAGGACCGGAAAAATATTATTTTGAAAAAAGGTATTCGCTTTTTCACGTTCCTGCTCGGTGAGTTCGTCCCAAAAAAGTAATTCGATTTTTTCTTTTTTTAATAAACGAAGAATCGTGTTTTGGTAGCAATCGTGACCGGCTTCCAATAAGGGAAGAAGACGATTTCTGAAATCAATTCTCGCGCCACTATAAAGCGAACCCATTCGCTTCATAAAATACTCGTCTAGATTACTTTGAAAGATACCCAGAAAACGCGCACGTTCGAATAGAGGCGTTCTGTCGTCCAGAGCTTCATTTAAAACGCGGGCATTGAATTCCAGCCAGCTTACATCGCGGTTCAAGAAAGACTCTTTTTCACTCATTTTTCTCTATTTATCTTACCACTTTTCAGCTAAACAATCCTCCGAACTTAAGGGGATATAGGGGAGAGTCATCATGTCTAACAGCATCTAGCGCACCATCTAAAAAGCGTCAAAATTCCATCTTGCGCTCTGTGTAAATGGAAAAAACTCAATCAGTAAAAGCACCTAACGCAGTCACCTCAAAACACATATATGTGGTGTGTTGTTGTCGGGTACCACAATATGTAGTGGTGTGCTTTACAAACTCACGATCTATAGTGATCCTTAATTCATCAGGACGATTTTTGTTCAGGGGGGATTGGTTGGCTAGCAAGAAGCTAGAAAATCGATTAAGTGGGGAAACAAATTTTTAGGGAAACGGAAGCTCAAGAATATGGAAAAAACATCAGTAGGAACTAAAGCAAACAACAGTCAAAAAATTGTAACTAAAGGTCAGGAAAAAAATCAGACAGTCAAAACTTTGAACACCCAACCACTAGCGTCTAAAAGTTTTTCTAAGAATTCTTCTTTGAAGATGGATCGTCGCTTTACCCAAGTGGGCAAGAACCCACTCGACGCTGTTCAGTACGTGAAGGCAAATTCAAAAATTAAAGATACCGACGGTCAGTCGGTTTTCGAAATGAAAGATGTCGAAGTCCCAGCCGGCTGGTCTCAGCTCGCCGTCGACATTCTCGTTTCCAAATATTTCCGTAAGGCCGGAGTTCAAAAAACTGGCCATGAAGTTTCGGTCAGACAGGTAGTGAAGCGTATCGCTCACACTCTTCGTAACGGTGGTGAGATGATGGGCTACTTCAATGCAGCCGATGCTGAAACCTTCGAAGCAGAACTTTCTCACATTCTCGTGAATCAAATGGGCGCGTTCAACTCACCAGTTTGGTTTAACCTCGGTCTTTTCCATGAATACGGCATTGAAGGCTCTGGCGGGAACTTCTACTACGACATGTTGACCGACTCGATTAAAGAGACGACCAATGCTTACGAGCATCCACAATGTTCTGCTTGTTTCATTCAATCCGTAGACGACGATCTGATGTCGATCTTCGATTTGATCAAAAACGAAGCTCGTCTATTCAAATACGGTTCTGGAACCGGAACAAACTTTTCTAAAATCCGTGGCTGTCAGGAAAAACTTTCTGGTGGTGGATCTTCTTCAGGTCTCATGAGCTTCTTGGAAGTTCTCGATCGCGGAGCAGGTGCGACTAAATCAGGTGGTACTACTCGTCGTGCTGCTAAAATGGTGTGTCTCGACGTGGATCACCCTGAAATTAAAGACTTCGTGAACTGGAAAATGAAAGAAGAACGTAAGGTGGCTGCTTTGATCGCTGCCGGTTATTCTTCTGATTTCAACGGCGAGGCTTATAAGACAGTTGCCGGACAAAACTCCAACAACTCGATCCGTATTACCGATGATTTCATGAAAGCCGTGATCAACGACGGTGAATGGAAGACGGTTGCTCGTACCACCGGTCAGACGATCGAAACCTTTAAGGCTCGTGAGCTTTGGAAAAATATCGCTCAGGCTTCTTGGTCTTGCGCAGATCCGGGGCTCCAGTTTGACACTACTATTAATGACTGGCACACCTGTTCAGGTACCGACAAAATCTATGCTTCGAACCCATGTTCTGAGTATATGTTCTTGGACGACACTGCTTGTAATCTTTCTTCCATGAACCTCGTAAAGTTCATGCGTGAAGATGGAACTTTTGATCTCGATATGTACAGACACGCTTGTCGTACCTTGATCGTGGCTCAAGAGATCCTCGTTGATCTTTCTAGTTATCCTACTCAAAGAATTGCAAAAAACTCTCACGACTATCGTCCATTAGGTCTTGGCTATGCGAACCTCGGAACGATGCTCATGTTAAAAGGAATTGCATACGATTCTGATGAAGGACGTGCTTGGGCAGGAGCGCTCACCGCAATCATGTGTGGTGAAGCTTATGCAGTGAGTGCGGAAGAAGCGGCACAAATGGGAGCATTCCCTGGCTACGCTAAAAACCGTGAATCGATGTTGAAAGTGATTCGTAAACACAAAGATGCCGCTTATCAGATTGATGCAACTAAGGTTCCTGCAGAGCTTGCTTATGCAGCAAAAGAATCTTGGGAAAAGGCACTCATGCTCGGTGAGAAACACGGATACCGGAACGCGCAAGTGACCGTACTTGCTCCTACTGGAACGATCGGTCTCCTCATGGATTGCGATACGACTGGTATTGAGCCAGATTTCGCGCTCGTGAAATTCAAAAAATTAGCGGGTGGTGGCTACTTCAAGATTGTGAACCAATCAGTAGAGGGCGCACTCCGTAATTTGAAGTACACTGAGTCTCAAATTCAAGACATTTTGACTTATGTATTGGGAACGATGAACTTCTCTTCCGATGTTCCTCATTTGACTACCGAATTCTTGAAGTCCAAGGGCTTTACGGATGCTGATCTTGCAAAAATCGAAAAAACTCTTCGCGGAACTTTCGAGATTTCAAGTGCATTCAACCGTTACACACTCGGAGAAGAATTGCTCAAACGCGTAGGTGTTCCGGCTTCAGAATTTGAAAAACCAACTTTCAATTTCTTGACCTGGGCTGGTCTTTCTAACTCTCAAATCGACGCTGCGAACGAAAGAATTTGCGGAACGATGACGGTAGAAGGCGCTCCACACATGAAAGACGAACATCTTTCTGTGTTTGATTGCGCTAACAAATGCGGTCACAAAGGTAAGCGTTTTATCGCTCCAATGGGGCACATGAGAATGATGGGTGCGACTCAGCCATTCTTGTCTGGCGCTATTTCTAAAACTGTAAATCTTCCGAATGAAACGACTGTAGAAGAAATTGAACAGATTCATATGGAATCTTGGAAATTGGGACTCAAGGCCGTTGCGCTCTATCGCGATGGTTGCAAGATGTCTCAGCCTCTTTCTACCAAGTCTGAAAAGAAAGAAGATAAAGTTGAAGACAAGACTGAAGCCCTGGCAGCCGCAACCACACAAGCAACTGCTTTAGCAACAGCCGCAGCATCGAATGCAATCGCTTCTCAAATGACTTTTGCTCCAGTTCGTCGGAGATTGCCGGCGAAACGCAAGGGTCTGACGATCGAAGCAGCCGTAGCAGGTCATAAAGTGTATCTGCGCACGGGTGAATATGAAGACGGAACGCTCGGTGAAGTGTTCATCGATATGCATAAAGAAGGTGCCGCTTACCGTTCGATGATGAACTGTTTTGCGATCGCGATCTCTCTCGGTCTCCAGTACGGCGTGCCGTTGAAAGAGTTCGTGGATAAATTCACGTTCACTCGCTTTGAACCAAGTGGTCCAGTGTCTGGACACCCGAACGTGAAATTGGCTACGTCCATTGTAGACTACATCTTCCGTGTAGTCGGAATGGAGTACCTCGGACGCACGGATTTCTTGCAGGTGAAGCCACCCGTTGATCTGACGGCAGAGAAGGGAGCAGCTTCGGTTGTTTATCCTAAATCTCCGGCCGACTCGATCAAGAGCGGTGTGCCGATGGAAGGAATGGACTATCAACTCAGTATGCCTTTAGGGGCATCTGCTGCTGATCCAGTGAATGGTCAGTTGGCTGAGATGATGGGCGATGCGCCTCCTTGTGATTCTTGCGGTCATACTACGGTTCGTAACGGTGCTTGTTACCGTTGTTTGAACTGCGGTAACAGCATGGGTTGTAGTTAATACATGTATATAGACAAATTCTCTAACCTCACGACAAACCAACCGATGAATTGGAATGTAAAAGGGTAGATGGAGTCCAAGCCACGTAGTGGCGGAGGGTGCGAGGTCGTTCATTTGCTGAGCTGCGCTCAGCCGTTGAACGACCTCGCATCTAATCCAGCTCTGCGAGCTTTTTAAAACATAAAGAAAACATAAAGGACTGTCTGGCGCTTTTTTCTTTTTGGGCTATGATCGACTGAAATGTCACTAGAACCATTACCGGCACATGCTCCCCAGTTAGCAACGGGTAGAGCGCTTCGAAATTTAACGCTCGGGGCGTTGGGAGTTGTTTATGGAGACATTGGAACTTCGCCTCTCTACGCGATCACCGAGAGTTTCAATCCTTCCCATGGTCTTGCGCTCACGACCGACAATATTTTAGGAATTCTTTCTCTAGTTTTCTGGTCACTGACTTTAGTCGTCTCTATTAAATATTTAATTTTCATTCTTAGGGCTGATAACCGGGGTGAGGGTGGAATCATGGCGCTACTCGCGCTCATCATTCCAAAACTCATTGCCATGGGGGACACCAAGACCAAGCGACACATCATTTTTCTCGGATTGTTTGGGGCGGCCTTACTTTATGGTGATGGGGTGATCACACCCGCAATTTCAGTTCTCAGTGCGGTGGAAGGGCTCAGTGTTGCGACACCGAATTTTCAACCTTACGTGGTTCCGATCACCGTGGGGATCTTGTTTTTTCTATTTTCCTCACAACGTGGCGGTACGGCTAAATTGGGAGCTATTTTTGGACGGACAGCCTTTGTCTGGTTTCTCACTCTTATTGCAACGGGACTTCCTTGGATTATTCGTCAGCCAGCAATTCTGAAGGCCTTGAATCCTTATTATGCGGTGAATTTTTTCATGATGAACGGCATGAAGGGATATTTCGTTTTAGGTGCAGTCGTCTTGTGTATCACCGGCGGTGAAGCTCTTTATGCAGACTTAGGCCATTTTGGGAAAAAGCCAATTCGAATCGGTTGGTTCTACATGGTTTTTCCCGCTCTTTTGGTGAACTATTTTGGCCAAGGCGCGCTCGTCCTTGAAAAAGGTGCGGACGTGATCGGAAATACATTTTATGGTCTGGTGTCCGGGTGGATGATTTATCCTCTCGTGGCGATTGCTACCGTCGCGACGATCATTGCATCTCAAGCGCTGATCTCCGGCGCATTCTCGCTCACTCAGCAAGCGATGCAGCTCGGCTATTTTCCGCGCATTCAAATTTTCCATACTTCCCGGGAAACGGAAGGACAAATTTACGTTCCTAAGGTGAATTTGCTACTGATGTTCGGTTGCATTGCTCTCGTGATTCACTTTCAGCAATCCTCTAATCTCGCGGCAGCCTACGGAATCGCGGTGACAGCCACGATGTCCATTACCTCCATTTTATTTTTCATCGTGGCGAGAATGCTCTGGAATTGGTCTCTCCTCAGTGCCTCGTTACTCGTGGGAGGTTTTTTAGTGTTCGATCTCGCATTTTTTGGAGCGAACATTATCAAGATTCATGAAGGTGGCTGGGTTCCAGTGGTGATTGGAATCGGGATTTTCTTGGTCATGATTACTTGGAAAAAAGGACGCGAAACGGTTTCTGAGTTACTGGCCGCTCGGGCAATTCCCCTGACTGAATTCATCAAGCTGTCCGAGAAGAAAAATATTCATCGAATCAAGGGTACTGCCGTGTTCATGACTTTGGGACGTGACATTGCTCCTTATGCCTTGATTCACCATCTGGATCATAATCAGGTGTTACACGAGAAAATTCTCCTGCTAACGGTAGTCACCAGTCACAATCCGGAAATTCCTCCCGAGCAGCGAGTTCAGGTGACTGAATTTCCATACGGCTTTTCCAAGGTCGTTGCTACCTACGGATATATTGAATCGCCAGACGTGTCCGATATTTTAGACGGTCTGGAAAGGATCCAGGGGATCAAACTAGATCGAGAGAAGATTAGCTACTATCTAGGACGGGAGACGATTTTGACCGGGGGCTGTACCAAGTTTGCGAATTGGAGAAAGCGTCTCTTTGTCTTTTTCTCCCGCAATTCACGCCCCGCAACAGAGTACTTCAAAATTCCTCCGGAGCAGGTGATTGAAATTGGGACTCATTTACGCATCTAGGTATCCGACCACCCTTGGTACTCATTGCGTCATAGTCGTTGATCTATGCCAACATCCTTAAATTTAATTTGCAAAAGCGTCAGAATCTCGTCACTCTCTTAGAACAAGATTTGCACAATATTGTGCCGTCTCAAGGGGGAAGGTCGAATGAAATCAGTTTATATTTTATTGTCCGTATTATTAGTCAGTTCAAATGCGTTGGCGTTGCCAACGAATCAGAAAATCACGCTTGAAGACATCCAGTTCATGGCTGCTCAAGACGGCTCTTACAATTTCGACGGGATTGTAAAGTTGGACAACTGCTCAGGTGCACTCGTTCGTTTTGAAAATTCAAAACCGAGTGACAAAGCAATGGTGATGTCTAACGGTCACTGTGTTGAGAACGACGACGGCGGATTTATTCAGCCAGGTGCTTTCATCGCTCACAAAGCGGTTAGTCGCACTTTCCGTTTTTTGAACAAAGACGGATCTCTCAGTTCTAACGGTGTGAAGTCGACTCAGATTTTGTACGCGACGATGACGGGTACTGATGTTTCTTTGTACGAGTTGTCGGTAACTTTTGCTCAAATTACGGCTAAATTTAACGTAAATGCACTTACCTTAGAATCCAAACACTCTGTAGAAGGTGATGCAATCGACATTCTTTCCGGTTACTGGGAGAAGGGTTATTCTTGCAACATCCATAGTTTCGTTTTCAATCTTAAAGAAGACGCTTACACTTGGTACGATTCTATCCGTTACACCGATGGTGGTTGCAAAACCATTCACGGAACTTCCGGTTCTCCGATCCTGTCTCATGAGACTGGAAAAATTATCGGGATCAATAACACGGGTAATGACGACGGTGAGAAATGTACCCTCGACAATCCATGTGAAGTTGCTCAAGACGGTTCGATCTTTTATCAAAAAGGTGTTTCTTACGGACAACAAACCAACCGTTTCTACACTTGTTTGAACCAAGCAGGTGTTCTGGATTTGAACACTAAAGGTTGCGAACTCCTTCATTAGGTGTCGGACACCTTTTTGAGGTGAAACGCGTTATTTTTAGGGGCCCGCCGTGAGATTCACGGTGGGCTTTTTTATGGCATTTTTACGTCCGATCGACAGATTTATGGCGCTGATTTAGCAGTAAAAACACGATAATTATTAGCCGGTTCCGCCGATACGGTAGTGATGGCGAGTCTCAAGTCCACATTCGTTTTTTTGCTTCATTCGATGAGCATTGCTGCGCTCATTTTTGGACCGATGGAACAATCAACTTTCGCAGCGCCGACCAATCCTCTCGGCGTTACTCCATGAACTCTTCTGCAGGATCCGATCCCGTAACTTGCGATAGAGGGCGTCTCGTTTTCCAGCACCGTATTCATTTGGGGTAAAATCCCAATTGATACTCTTTTCGTTACCCTTAAGTCTGACGTCTCCTACTTTCGAAAAGCCAACGAAGTCCTTCCAGGGAAGCCCGAGATCTTGGGTGATTTTCTTAGTATTCCGCACGACCATCTGATCTGATTTATCGAAATAGGTAAACGGACGAAACTTTACTTCGAACCCTTTCGATATCCTATCCTTCACATGCCAAACCTCGGCCTCGGTAAACTCTGAAATTTTTACGTTTTCCGCTGCCATTTTTTGAGGGCCGTGAGCTCTTTTTTCCACCAAACCATTTCCTGGTCTGAGCGCCACGTATTTAAACTTGCTTCTCTTACCGATGAGCTTGCTAAATCTCGTTTCCTGATCGGCGTTGTGAAAAATGGTGGATAGTTTTCGGGAATACTCTTCCATGCCCATCACATCTCGAGTTTTGTAAATCTTCATCAACTCTTCGATCGACGTATTCTGATCGAGTGCCGTCTCCAATTTCTTCAAAAACTTTTCCCATTTCAGATCGTGCTCGGCATGAACTGCGGCATATCGTTCTTGCTGTCCGTGATCCCACAACGCCACCGGCGTTGCATTGTAGCCGTCTTTTCCAAAAAAACCCCAATCCAGATCTGGATTGCTATCGCGATATTTTAAAAAATTTCCATACCAAAAGGTATCGTCCGCAAAACCAGAAAAAGTTTCGTGTCCACCGAGTGCTTTCACCCGCATCGTGGCGCCCGCACTTTTCGCCCGATCATAAACTTCTTTTTGCAAGCGAGGTGCTTGATTTCGCACTTCCGGAAGCGTGGATGGTTTGGTCTGCCATTCGAGTCCGCCGGCGTCGGTAGATGCACCCACATAGTAACCGTCCGGGAATACAATTCGTAATGTTACTTCACCGTGGCTGTTGCGCACTTCCACCATTTTGCATTCCGGACATTCTTTTTTAACAAGATCTAGATAGCGCTGCCGATATT
>Ga0206918_1182_pt1 | contig 11308 bp, 10 predicted proteins | sample Alteio_BWOrgHeat_69_FD_152950 | JGI IMG/M metagenome (GOLD analysis project Ga0206918, IMG submission 152950) | Enriched cells from forest soil in Barre Woods Harvard Forest LTER site, Petersham, Massachusetts, United States -... | ecosystem: Environmental > Terrestrial > Soil > Temperate forest >... | reverse complement strand
CTCCGCATTCCCCGAAATTATTTTTAGCAAGCTGGTGTCATTGTCGGCGAGGGCGGCAAGGCCCGCCTTATAAGAAGGCGCCCGGGAATCAGTGTAGGAGAACAGAAGCCGCACCATCCCCGGTTGTTTACCGATCGTATGATCATGTTCGATCTCCGCCGTCTCCGATGCCGATTTACCAAAGACGTATTCCATCTCCGGGTGGTTCGCGATCTTCGGTTCCGCAACACTCGACAATCGGAAAGACCAACCGGGAACAGCCCACTCGAGCATCAGGCCCTCCGTATACCCTTTGGTATTGGCAGGATAATCCCAGGCACCGTTGCTCATCAACGACCAGTTCAAAAATTGCGAACGCGGGTCATGACTGTAGCTGCTCCTGTCATAGAAATCCGCCATCGAAAATTTCCCTACGGTGATCGTCAGCCGGTGAGATGGAACTTTTCCCTCGACCTGGTTGGCGGCATCCGCCACATCGTCGGACCCGGAGCCCCCCAAGCGGAAATACCTGTTGCAAATAGGCCCTGGCAACGGAAATCGACGGGGAAGGATTTCCGATCCGGTAAGTCTCTCCGTTCAATGCACCGGCAACCCCGACCGCATAACTTAGCCCTGCGCCCCCCGAAAGCTCCGGGTTGAAATAGAATGTAGCATTCTTCCACAATTTGCGGCCAAGGAACAACGTCGTTGTAACGCTCGTCGCGCTGGGCTCGACCGTATCCGCCAGGCTGTTGATCCCACTATATTTTGCTTTGAATCCGGAATGGACCTGGTTGATGATCGTCAACTGAAAATGCGATGACCACAACCTCCCGGCCTTCCAGTCCGGTACTACCGAATCTGCCGGCGGTTGCGCCCAGCCATCAAAACCTAACAATAAAATAATACCAAAAACAACAAGATTTTTCTTATTCACTGCCATACCAATACGACATTTAAAGCCGGCGCCGAAAATTACGAATAAACCGGACTTTCACCAGAAGGCCTATTGCAACCCGGCTGCAAAATGCGGCAATCGACAAAAATTGCCGTACCTTTTAGCTCGATGTGGAAATGGCTAACCATATTGCTCCTGCTTTCCCCGGCTCTGCCGTCATCGCGCCCTGCCGCTATCGCCTCGCGGCCACGGGCCAATGAGATAATCTCCTGCACCCCGCCCGTCCCGCCGACGATCCTTCCGGCTGCCGACGGACGCTTCGCACCCGTTTTTCCGGGCTGGGGCCATCATCATTATTCCATCACCACTACGGACGACAGTGCCCAATTCTATTTCGACCAGGGCCTCAACCTCTACTACAGCTACCACCTTACCGAATCTGCCGCATCCTTTAAGGAAGCCGAACAAAAGGACAGCCGTTGCGCCATGGCGTATTGGGGCGAGGCACTGGCCATGGGCCCGTACTACAACAACGTTTATGTGTATAAAATGCCGGCCGGCATCCTGCCGGTGCTCGACAGGATGAATGCCCTGGCTCCGGGCGCAAATGCCAAAGAAAAAGACCTGATCGCGGCCCTCAACCACCGGTACTCGACCGATACAACCGACAGCCAGAGGGCCCAATTGAACACCGCGTACTCGCAGGCCACGAAAGCCCTGATCGCAAAGTACCCCGGCGACAACGATATCAAAGCCCTTTATATAGACGGGGTTATGGACGAACACGCCTGGGATATGTGGGATAACCTCGGTAACCCCCGGCCATGGACATCCGAACTGGTCGCCGGCTGTGCGGCGATCCTGAAAAGCGAACCCGATCACCCCGCCGCATTGCACTATCAAATCCACTTGCTCGAAGCATCCCTTCACCCCGATGAGACTCTGGCCAGCGCCGACCGCCTGAAAGATCTTATGCCCGGCGTTCCCCACATGGTTCACATGGCCAGCCACTCCTACCAACGGACAGGAAATTATGATAAGGGGGTAACCATCAATGATTCCGCCAGCGCGGCCCAACGGAAGTACAGCGGACTGGCGCCTCAGCTCCGCCTTATAACGGAAAATATCCACTACGACGCTGTCGAAGCCTTTTGCGCCATGAATGGCGGGATGTATGACAAAGCCATCGTATCTGCGCTGAAGTGCCGCGCTATAGCTGCCTCCAGGCAAGGCGTTGTCAGTGCTAATCTTCAATATCTGTCGATGATGCCCGAATTCGTCCTGGTGCGCCTGGGTAAATGGCAATCGATACTCGAGCAACCCGTGCCGGCTAGCCGCTGGGTCTACGCGAAGGTGATCAGCCTCTTCGCCCGCGGCATGGCCTACATCCGGACCGGCAATCAATCTTCCGCCATTAAATGTCTCGATAGTCTGAAGGCAGAATTAGAGGATCCCGTTCTCCGCGAACACCATCCGCCATTCAATGATGCGATCAAAGGTGCCTCCGTTGCTGAAGGCATCCTCGAAGGGGAGATCTTCTATTCGCAAAACCTTTCCAAAGACGCGATCGCCGCCTTCCAACGTGCCATCGACTGGGAAGATCGCCTGACCTACCTGGAACCGAATGACTGGCCGCTGCCCGCCCGCCAATTCGCCGGCGCCTGCCAATTGAAGATGGGCACCCCCGGCTCCGCCGAACGCTGGTACCGTGAGGACCTCACCCAAAACCCCGGGAACGGCTGGTCCCTGGAGGGCCTCGCCCGGGTATTCCTATACGACCGTATTTATGCTCAGACGAGGCCGTTGCCAAAGCCGGACAGCATCGACTACTACACCGCCCGTGCCAAAGCAGCCTTTGCCCATGCCGAAGAACTGCCGTCCTCCTCCGCCTATTGAGTGCTTTTCTCGATGAATGTTTTTTTCAATACCTTAGGCAATGCCGGATCGCCTCCGCACCTCCCATGGATATCAAAATCAACAAACTGACCCCAGACGACTATCCCCTGTTGATGGAATTGCTCGACGTTTACAAAGAAGCCTTTGGCCTGCATGATTACCATTACCCTCCCGTTGAATACCTGGAGTCCCTGTTATACCACCCAACCATGCTGTTCGTTGTCGCCGTGCACAACGGGAAAGCCGTAGGTGGCCTTACCGCTTTTACCTTGCCATCCGTATACTTTCCTGCCTCTGAGCTCTACATCTATGACTTCGCCATCCGTCCCGCCTTCCAGCACGAGGGCATCGGCAGCGCCCTCCTAAAAGACCTGCGCGCCTGGTGCACTCGCAACGGGATAAAAGAGATTTTCGTCCAGGCAGACCGCCCCGACCGCCATGCCATCGAATTCTACAAAAAAAACGGCGGTATACCCGAAGACGTCATCCATTTCTCCTTCCCGTGCTAGGGCCCCGAGCACAAATTTTGCTGCATCCAACTATTATGACAACCATAAACATCCTCAGCATCCTATTCTGGAGCGTACTGGCCGCCTACATCATCCATATCATCGATGAGACCCTGATCGGCGGCGGATTCGTCCAAAAGGTGAAAGAACATTGGTGGCCGCAATACCATATCGAAATGTTCTTTTGGTTCAATGCGGCCGTCATCGCAGTGATCGTCATCTGCCTCAGTCTTTACGATGCTTTTGGGGGTCACTGGATCATCCTGCCGCTATTCTGGACCTTTGAGCGGGCCTCTCATATGATCACCGTACATATTTGGTGGTCCATTCGCTATAAAGAATATTCACCCGGCCTGGTGACAGGCATACTATTTTGGATCCTTGTCTATTTTGTCGTCCGCTATGGCCTCAGACCCGGGTTGATCCGTCAAAGCGACTTCGCCATCGGAGCGATAGCAGGATTCGCCGGCGCGCTATTTCTTGCCTTCCTTCCAACCACCATCATGCCGAGGGTTTATCGGCGAAGGCAGCAACGTACCAGCGCGCAAACCTGACAGAATCTCGTCACTCGCTGCGCAACGACTTCACCGGATTCGCCATCGCCGCCTTAACCGCCTGCGACCCGATCGTCAACACCGCGATCATAACCGCCACCAACCCCGCAACCCCAAACATCCACCACCTCATCGATATCCGATATTCAAAATCCTGCAACCAATGATGCATGACCCACCACGCCACGGGGAAAGCGATCAGACATGCAACTCCCACCAACACCACAAAATTTCGCGTCAGCAGCCCGCTTATCCCGACAACACTCGCGCCCAACACCTTCCGGATGCCGATCTCTTTCGTCCGCTGCTCCGCCGTATACGTCGCCAGTCCAAATAGTCCGAGACAGGAGATCAGCACCGCCAGCACCGCAAAAATTCCGGAGACTTTGCTTGTTTGCGTGTCATCCGCAAACATCTCGTTGAACTGCTCATCGACAAACCTGACCTCCGGCGGATAACCCGGATTGTTTTTCTTTACAACCGCTTCCACCGCTGCCAGCACCTGCGCCGTACCCGCCTGCGTTTTTGGCCGGATATAGATGAAATTCTGGTAGTCCGCTGGCCTTCTGTAAAGGATCAGCGGCGAGGCGCCGCCCGAATGCACATCGCCAAAGATATAATTCCGGACAACGCCGATTACCGTCACACCGACGTAGGTCTGATGGTTGAATTGCGACGTCTGAATAACCTTTCCAACCGCAGGCCCGGGACCCAGGAGCTTCGCAAATGATTCATTGATGATAACACCGGTGCTCCCCACTCCATCCGTTTCCCGAAAATCCCTTCCCGCCACGATCTTCATCCCGGAGGTCGACACAAATTCAGGTGTAACGCTCCGGTGCGAGACCTGAGCCGACTGACCCTCGGCCTTCCCAGGCCATTTATAATGATCATCCGTGTCCCCCCCCATACAGCGTCTGATGATCGGCCAGCGCCACATTCCCGACCAGTCCGGTCTGCATCAGCTCATTTTTGATCAGCGGAAAGATCCCGTCGACCAGCCGCTCCGGATTGACTTCGATCAGCCTGTCTTTATTGATACCCAGATCCCTGTTTCGGATATGTTGAATTTGAAGGTAGACAACCAACGTGCTGATGATAAAAAAGACCGACACCGCGAACTGGACCACCACCAGCACCTTCCTGACCATCGGCGCACCCCCCGTTTTCATCCTCAAACCCTTAAGAACGCTGATCGGGTTAAAAGCCGAAAGATAGAATGCCGGATAGCTGCCCGCCACTACGCCACAGATCGCCACAGTGGAAAAAAGACTAATAACCTGTAGCGGATCGGTCAATCGCAACGGAAGATGCTCACCCATCAGCGCCTCAAAAGCCGGTAACGCCAGTCGCATGAATACCACACCAAGCAACCCGGCCGCCGCCGCCATCACAAATGCTTCTCCAAGAAATTTGACGACCAACCCCCAACGCCCCACGCCCAGCACTTTCCGCACCCCCACTTCCTTCGCCCGCTTCTGTGCCGTCGCCGTAGCCAGATTCATAAAATTGATACATGCAATGATCAGCACGATCCACGCAATCGCCGATAGTGTCCTCACCTCTCTGATCCGCCCGCCCCCGGTCTCCTTGCCATTCGCAAATTCATTGTAAAGCCGCCAATTCTTCATCGGATAAAGAAAGCTCTTCGTCTTTTGATCCGCACTTTTCCTATGGATAAAATCCCGCAGCTGATCATTGACCGCCGCCAGGTTCGCATGCGCATCCAACTCGACAAACGTCAGCGGCCCATAGCTCCCCCAATCCGATTCGGCCGGCTTGACCCCATGGGCAAGCAAAAAGGTATTGATAATATCGTAAGGTATAAGATATTCGAACTGAAGCGACGAATTTTCCGGCGGATCCGCTACGACCCCGCTGACCACAAAATCCCGCGGTGTAAGGGCGCCGTAAAAGTTGGGCTCCCCCCGAATGACCTTATTCAACACCCCCTTATCCGTACCAAACAGCTTCTTTGCCTCGCTCTGCGTGAGCACAACCGAATTTAGTTGCGCAAAAGCATGGTCAGGATCGCCTTCCGTAAAATGAAAACTGAACATCCGGAAAATATCCGGATCGCAGAACCGGCCGGTGGCGTACATCGACTTCCCGTCGGTATGGATCAGCATCCTGCTATCATTGTCAATATACCTCGCTGCCCGGACAACGCCCGGGATCTCCGCTACCATCGCCGCCGCAAACCCCCGCGGCGTAGACCCCATGGTAAAGGTATTCCCGTCCTGGGTCATCGTCTCCTCCAGTTGATACAGCCTGCCCTTCTTGACATGCACATGGTCAAAGGTCAGCTCGTTCTGCACCCACAGGAAAATCAGCCCGGCGCAGGCAATCCCGATCGCCAACCCAAAAATGTTCAGAATATGATACCCGCCGCTCTTTGAGAAATTCCGGCGCGCAAGTCTCAGGATTGGAAATGTCATAAGCGTCGTGTTGTATTCCCATCGCAGGCCCAAGAAAAATGCCAACCACGGGGCACGTTGATACTCAACCAAATCCTATTCACGCCAGGCCGCTCGTTGCCCGATTTCGATACACCCCCTGTATCGGGACCGCCCGCGCTCGGCTGCTGATATCATTCTAGTGGCGGGCCGACCTCCTTTGGACCGCCAACGCCGACTCCAGGATGCGGTTCAACGACTGGCAAACCCCTTTTTTGCGGAGGTCCGGCATAACGGTCAGCCTTCCCTCGTAAATAAGCGCCAATGCGCTGTCGTAACACCTGACTACAACGAAATGCGGATCACTATCTTTTGTGATCAACTCCCAAAGGCCGTTTTGTGGCATTGGACAGACTTTTCTCTGCGCTATTGACCGCATCGGGATAAGTTGACCGGCCGAAAGGAGGATTAGTATGGCGATGATATACTTTTTCATACCTAAAAATAGCAGTCAGTTACCCCGGTTTTTTGAATAATCGCGCAGCAGACCAATGCCAGGGCGATATCACCGGTTCGGGTCGACGAACCCGGGGAAGCCGAAAATGAACCCTTTTGTCGACGGAAAGGCGACGTCCGTCGACAAGGTGCAACAATATCCCCCTTTCCATCGCCATTTGAATAGCTTTGGAGCAAACAACAACTCCTATGGCTGAACTTATGTATATCAAGTTCCTCGATAGGCTTTTTCGGCAGCGGGTTTTGATGCACGTTCTTTTCTGGACGGCGGTGACCGGATTCTTTTACCTCGTTTTTCGCGACGAAAACCGGAGCGCCGGGCGAACGCTGATCGTCAACCTGGGATTCTTGCCTGGGCACCTGATCTTTGCCTATTCCATGATGTATTGGGTAATACCCCGGTTTTTGCTCAAAAGGAAGATGGCACTTTCGGTCACCTATACTCTCCTTTTCCTGGCAGCCGGTTTATTCTATTTGCGGTTGGCCGACACGTACCTGGTGCACTATTCGCGATTTGGAAGAATATGGGTACCGCGCAGTTTTCCGCGCAGCATCTTCGCCTTATTCAGCGTAGCCTGGATTGCCGTTAGCATTAAGCTGGCGAAATACTGGTACCGGGAGAAAGAGATCCAGCAGCGGCTGGAAAGGGAAAAGCTGACAGTGGAGCTTCAATTGCTGAAGGCCCAATTGCATCCGCACTTCCTGTTCAATACCCTCAATAACCTGTATTCACTGACACTGGAGTCTTCCCCGCAGGCTCCCCGGGCGGTCTTGCAATTGTCCTCCCTGTTGAGATATATGTTGTATGAATGCAATGAACCGGTTACCCTATTGACGAAAGAGATTGGGATGCTCCGGATTTACCTGGCATTGGAAAAATCGCGATATCGCGGGCGATTGGAAATTTCGGCCAGCTTTACAGGCGACATCGCCGATCAACTCATTTCACCCTTGCTGCTGCTTCCGTTTGTCGAGAACGCCGTCAAACACGGTACCCGCCAGGAATTGGGCCAATGCTGGATCAGCCTGCAACTCCATGTGGAGCGGCGCCTGCTGACGTTCAAGCTGACCAATAGTTCGGCCGCGAGTAAGTCGATGGAAGGGGAGGGCCTGGGATTGCAGAATGTGCGCAGGCGGCTGGAGGTATTGTACCCGGATCACCAATTGAAGATCATTCCGGGAGAAGACTGTTTTACGGTTTCGCTGACACTGCCGGTGGCACCAGTTGACGAGCAACAACTCTTTCAATCATCGAGAACTTATTTCTATGAAACTGAAATGCCTGTTGGTGGATGACGAACCTCCCGCCCTGAAGATACTGACATCCTACATGGAAAGCCTGGGCAACCTTGAATTGGTAGGCGAGTGTTTCAATATATTCGAAGCCATGGACGTGCTCCAGGCCAAACCGGTGGATGTTATTTTTCTTGACATCCAGATGCCGCGCTTGCTGGGAACCGAATTCATCCGCACCCTGCGGAATCCGCCGAAGGTGATCTTTACGACGGCGCATAAGGACTATGCGTTGGAGGGCTATGAGTTGAACGCCGTCGACTACCTGCTTAAGCCATTTTCATTGGAACGTTTTATCCGGGCGATCAACAAGATCACTCCCGAAACAGCCGATCACCCGTCAATGCCGAAGGAGCCTCCTGTACCCGAGCAACCGTTCTTCTATTTCAAATCCGACCGGAAAATGATAAAAGTGGCCCTGAACGAGATCCTGTATATTGAAAGCCTCAAAGATTATATCAGGATCATCCGCGCCGACAAAGGCCCTCTCCTGGTCAAGCAACCCATCAGCCACACCGAAGAAATGCTTCCGGCCCATTTGTTTATTCGCATCCACCGGTCATACATCGTCTCCCTGGACAAGGTTACCGCTTATACCCAGCAGGGCGTGGAGATCAGCGGGATCGAGCTGCCGGTGGGGAAGCTCTATCGCCGGCAATTGCAAAAGTTGACAAATTTTTCGCACTTTTGGCCCTGATCATGAAATCCTTTCTCTTTGTCTCTTTCTTTTGCATCACGCTCGGGCGCGCCCACGCTCAATCGAAAGTGATCAGCGCAAATCTTGTATTTTCCAATCCCCCCTTTCAAAGCTGCCACGCCTCGACCATCGTCGAAGACAATACGGGCGGAATCTGGATAGCTTGTTTCGGCGGTACCGGGGAAGGACACAGCGATGTCGCCATTTTCCTGGGGAAGATCTCGCCCGCCGGAAAAGTTATCCCCCGCGAAGTGGCCAACGGAACGATAAATGACACCCTCCGCTATCCCTGCTGGAATCCCGTATTATTCAAAGAGCAGGACGGCCGGTTGATCTTGTTTTACAAAGTGGGTCCGAATCCCCGCCAGTGGTGGGGTATGTTCAAGACCTCGGATGATAACGGCGTGACATGGTCGGGCCCGAACCGCTTGCCGAACAACCTGCTCGGGCCTATCAAGGACAAACCCATTCAACTCGCCGACGGCACCATGCTATGCCCTTCGAGCATCGAGCGCCCCAACGGCCGCTGGAAAGTCGAAATGGAAGTGTTCGATCCTCACTTGGAAAAGGGGGAAGCCATCCCCGTCGATACCAACTCCCGGTTCGACGTGATCCAGCCCACTATTCTCCAATACGCCCCGGCGAAGTTGCAAATCCTTTGCAGAAGCAAACAAGGTCGCATCATCCAGTCCTGGTCGTCAGACAATGGGAAGTCATGGTCGGCCCTCACCGTAACCACGTTGCTGAATCCGAACTCCGGCATAGATGCGGTTACCCTGAAGGACGGCCGCCAAATGATCGTATATAACCCCGACACCGCCGGCGCGGCATGGTCTAATGGCCGCGCCAATCTGCGTGTAGCCGTCTCACGCGACGGTACACATTGGCAGGATATCCTGGACCTGGAGAAGGGGACCACCCAGGAATATAGTTACCCGGCTATCATCCAAACCTCGGACGGGTTGATTCATATCACCTATACCTATGACCGAAAAAACATCAGGCACGTGGTCATCGACCCTCCGCTCAGCGATATAGCTCCCTGATCCGTCGGACCTCCGACCTTTCCGAACCGGGATCGGCTATCGAAAGCAACCTCCGATAATACAACCCCGCAAGCGCAGTATCTCGGGATTTCTCCGCAGCCAGCCCGGCGCCATATAGGGTGTTGAAGCGATTGGGGCTTTTGTCAAGCACCGCTTCGTACGCCTGCAACGCCGCCTCATATCGCCGCATTTTCATCAGCAGGTCCGCATACAATTCTCTTGCCGGCACCACCTCTCCCGGCGTGACCGGATGTTTGGAAGTGCTGTCTTCCATATCGGCAGCTGTCGCCATCAAGCCCATCGCTTCGCCTGCCTTTCCATTCATATCCGCGATCCATGCTTCGCCGGCCCTGATCTGTATGGCCACCTGGTTCGCTTTATACGCGTCATTCCTGGCAACCAACGAATCATGTAACGCTACCAACCTGGACAATTCAACCTGCGCCGTGCTCCCATTCCCGCGATGTACCGAACCCAATAACCGCCCGAAATGGACGATTGCCTCTTGCCATGGAAATTTACTCCAGGCAAAGGATGCCGGTGCTAAAGATAGCCGCGCAGCCTGCTCCCAGTCCTTGTTTTCAAGCGCCATCCGGCATGGAGCAGCCGCAAACGTATAGGCCACCTTGAAATTGACCGGGTATGCCTCCTTGACCGTGGCCAGATAACTCAATTGCGACGCTGCTGACTTATTATCACCCTTTTGCAGATAGGCATAAATGAGGTAGTCCAAACCGTGCAGTTCTTCATCCCAATGCCCTTTTATACCCGCCGCCGCCCCATAGCATCTGGCCGCGTCCACCGACCTCAGATTGGATTGGATACATTCATCCCAGAGCCCCAATCGCGTAAAGATGTGCGACGGCATATGCAAGGCATGGGCGGACGAAGGAGCAACCGTCGCATACCTTCGGGCCACCGGCAATCCGAGCGTGGCAATCCCGGGGTAATCGTAGGTGTGAATAAGATAATGTACGATCCCGGGATGATCCGGCGCCGAAGCATAGAGATGATTGAGGATTGCTCCCGCCTTTTTTTGATGGGCATAGGTCTTATCCATCGGGTCGGCAGAGGCATCCAACGCCAGCGCATAAAATACGGCGGCTTCCTTATCCCCGGGAAATTCTCCATACAACCGCTCCATCGCTTGCTCGAAACGAATGCATCGCGTCCGCGGGTCGGTAATTTTCCAATCCTTATAGTAGGCGGCCACCGCCTCAATATAAGCTGCCTGTCTCGCAGATCCCCGCGCCAGGGAATTCGCTACCCCTATCGCCGCGGAGCCTTTCGCCAATTCCGCCGCTGTCGGCGGCTCCCATAAAGGATGGAAACTGCACATCGCAATACCCCAAAAAGCCATCGCACAATCCGGCTTTTCATCGACTATTTTAGCAAATACTTTTTCTGCCTCGTCGTATTCAAATGAATGCAGCAACTCGACCGCCGTATCGAAGTCATTCTGCACCTGGCGGTCCGCGCCGATATCAAAATGGAGGACCCCGAACGACGGATCAGGCGGCCCGC
>Ga0206918_1181_pt1 | contig 11341 bp, 11 predicted proteins | sample Alteio_BWOrgHeat_69_FD_152950 | JGI IMG/M metagenome (GOLD analysis project Ga0206918, IMG submission 152950) | Enriched cells from forest soil in Barre Woods Harvard Forest LTER site, Petersham, Massachusetts, United States -... | ecosystem: Environmental > Terrestrial > Soil > Temperate forest >... | reverse complement strand
CTTTCTTTGGTGCAAAGGGCAACGATGTGACACATACCCATGGCGAAATCGTGCCATCATCGGGGCCATATGGTGCACCACGTGCTTCATAATCATAGAAAGTTCTTTGCACTCCCCTCACCATATAGCTGGCCGGGCCTGGCCCATCGCTTGCCGTAAGCCCCCATACGTATTTGCCATACCGCCCGAACCTCATTGGGTTTTTAAGAGCATACTGATAATGAACACGTGCTGCCCTGCAGCTATTCTCAAAATAATCAATACCATGTTTTGTATTTCTGCTATCATAAATGCCCCTGAAATCAAGCCATAGTTGAGACATTTGATGAATGAAAAGCGGGCCTGCGTATAAATATCCGATGTCGTAGGCTATTTTCCATTCAAAAGATGAGAGCCATTCCTGGTACCCTGCCTCGCTGATAGGATGGGTGGGAGATCCCAGGGCAAGGATATAAAGGATATGCGCCTCACTGTAACCATTATTCCATCTGTGATTATAGAAACCCGTTTCGGGTGTCCAACCGTGTGTAAGTGTAGCCTCTCCGTTTCGCGCCCAGTCCCAGTCCACCCGCTCATAGAGTTTGTCTCCCAAAAGCCTTAGTTCTTCTTCCTCCTCATTATCAAGAGTAAAAAAATACCTTGCCGTCAATATCCCCGCTATTAGTATTGCTGTATCAATAGTTGATAATTCACATTCCCACATTCTTTTGCCGGTCTGCATATTTAAAAAATGGTAGTAAAACCCCCTATATCCCGAAGCATCGGGCTCAGGCCCCTGCTGGCTTGAATGCAGAAATCTTAATGTCTGTAATATTCTTCTCCGTGCTTCCTCACGGCTGATATAGCCCTGTTCTACTCCGATTATGTACGCATTTATGGCTAAGCCAACGACCGCAATGCTTGAAGGGCAACCCACTTGCGTTTTATCCGCTATTAGGCCATTATTGCAATTTTTATCATCAATAAAATAATCAAAAGTTTCCCGTTGCAGGCGTTGCAGTATTTTTGATTCCGTCGTAATGTGCAACCAATATTTTAGCGCTAATATCACATTCATGTAATAGGCGATTAATGCTACCAGTTTCTTACCAGCTTTTCGCTCTTATGACGTTGCTTTCATATCCGAAATTAAAATGAGCAAGTCAAAATTGGCGTCAGGAATATTTTTCTTTGTCAAAGCCTGTTTTTAGCAACTTGAAATTTTCATTAAGTGTCTTTGTGCTTATATGAAAATAGAAACTATCATATTTAAACGCGTTCCTGTCGTTTTCGGACACAATTCTTTTTTCCAACTCCTTATAGTTGACTGCAAGAAGATATGCTCCAATCGGCTTTTTATCTATTGGATTTTCGTCAACCCAAACTTGTTCATCCTTAAATAAGACTGTAGTTCCACCACCAGTGTAGGGAGCAGACCAGGACGTTAAAAAGTCAACTTCCTGATCGAAGTTGGCTGCATATAAGTCGCCTTTTTGAGGAAAATGATAATTAGCAGGAATTAAACTTCTTTCATATTCTCTTGCCCATGTCATTTCAGGGTCTTTAATTTCTTTTCTTTTTCCACTTTTAAGTTCGTCCATTAAATCTGAAATAGTCAAATTCCAGCCCGCCGGAAAAGTTACCTTTCCGGAATTTTGTTTTTGTTTACCAAATAATTTTTTGAAAAACGTGTTCATTTCATTTATTGTGCATACGTGCTTTGGCCAGTCATTCCAGCGGATATTCTTTTTGGATAAATAGCAGAACAGCCTTGCTCTCGTTATTAACCAGCTTCAGGCTGTTACTCAGGTTTAGCAAGATATACCGCCAAACTTTACGGTTGGCATAGGCCTCATTCAGTAATTTCCTTCCCTGCTCTGTTAGCGGTACCGGAATATTCGCATTCTTATCCAGGTTAATAAAATCAAAAAGCTGGCTGTAGATATGCTGATCGCCCAAAATCCCACTCATTACAGCAGTCAGGCCATTTAAATCTCTTATTACTTGGTCATATTTCATTATTCTGTCGGAAACGGCTTTATTTCTTATAAGTCTTAATCCACCACTGTTCTTTAATTGTTGGATAGTCCGATCGTTAGAAATAAAATCCGGAAAGCCTATGTTCCTGCTCCATAAACGATAGGCATTATTTGAGTTCTCTATGATTCCGGGAGATGACAACGCAGTTATTACGCTGTCTACACCGGCAATTCTGCTATCCAGGAATATCAGTATTTCATTTGATTGAAGCGTATCTGATTTTAAATCTTCGATCAGGGATTGTATATATTCTTTTTCAATTTTGTGCTCTACTATTCGCTCTCTTAAATTTTCAGCTAAAAAGCCAAGGAACACTGCAAGAAACAGCATTAAAAATTCCAAAAGGTACTCGCTCCATTTCTTTTTATGTGTTACGTGGTGAGGATGTTTGTGTACTTCCATATTTTCAGCTTCCTGATTTGAGATTCCTGTGTCGGTTGCGTTAGCAGAAATAATTTCGTCTGAAAAAGCCTTCGATTGGGGATTTATCGGATGATCCAAAGCCTCTTCGTCTAAATTGTCTGCCATTTATTTGTTTTTGTTCACGTTCTTTTCGTCACCATTGCTGTATGATGACACAGACGTTTGTGTCATCTTTTAAGGCAAATTCTCTGGCTCCCCACGGACGCAATGTTATTTTATTTAAGTTCGGATGCAAAAACTGAGGATGCGTTCGTAAAATTTTAGCAAATGCATCTTCAATATTGTCAGTGTGAAGCCTGATTTCTGGTCTGTCTTTGTCGGCAAATTCTTTATTCTGAAACAGAAATACCGATAGTGCATCTTTCTGAACGATGCAACAGGGATTACCTGAATCAAAATCGTTGTAGCCAATACTGAATTCCAGACAATCAACAAAAAGATTCAGCCCATCCTGTATGTTTTCGTAAAAAATGTTAGGAATTAATTTTGTAAACCGCATAGCATTTATTTAGCCGAAAACCACATGTTAGAGAACAATTTAGTTTTCATTTAATTAGTTTCAATTTTTCCCAAAGATGACGCTTTCATTTAAAAATGCCTAACCGATCTCTTCGGGCTGCAGATTAGCGTTACCCTCTCGTATTGTCATTAAAATGTTCGGTTATTTTGCATAGGAGACCTGAACTTTCACCCGATCAATCAGTATCAATCCTTATCAAAGGATGCTATAGCGTATTTCCGCAGAAGCGGGGAAGGCATACTCACCCACAAATGGCCACTTCATTCATACTCTTAGAAGAGACAGCATCTGGTAGCGCAAAATGGGCATTTAAAACCCCACACGGCTCGTCGGTATGGCAAAAACATTTATGTCAGTGGCTGGCATAGTTGTTGAACTTCGTAGGGGTATGCGGCTGGCTAAACGTTTTAGTCGCCGACTTAATTCACCCAAGTTTAAAATTTTTTTATGAAAACAAGAAAAATAAGCGCCCTTGCAACAGGCTTAGCAATGGCATTAGCTCTATTTGCTTTTACTACTCTTAAGAATGGCTCCATCAAGGGAACAGTGAGCCCGTCAGCTTCCGCAACTTCAGCTTACGTCGTTTCGGGAATGGACACGATGAGAACAAATATTCAAAACGGTGGTTTTGAAATTGGCGAAGTAAAACCCGGCACTTACAAACTGGTAATAGAAGCCATTGCTCCATATAAAAATTTCGAAAAGGCAGGAGTAGTTGTTAACGAAAAGAAGGCTACTGATGTAGGAGAAATTGCCTTGCAGCAATAACGTAAAAGGTCCATCTATTTCTAAAAATACTTCAAGACTGCCTTGCTAAATATCCAGCGGAATAAGGGCCATCCATTGTATGTCGTCAGTAGCGGGCTATTCAAATTGATTGATTTGACCAGTAGAAGCATGTACTGCTTTCCATTGAAAGCTATGGGGGTCCATAGATTTTTTGCGGCTGGTTAACAGTTCAATAGGCACGTGTATAAATCTGTCGTGCAAATATCCAATAACCAACCCTGTTTTTCCGGCCATTGCTGCGTGAACAGCGTTACGGGCAAACATATCGCAGAGTATGGCATCTGCTGAATTGGCCGCACTGCTGCGTACTATGTAACTTGGATCCATGTAGCGCATCACGACAGGAATATTTTCACTTTTGAAATATTTTTCAATACAATCCCGCAGAAATAATCCTATGTCTTTGGCCTTTATATTTCCGGAGTCGTCTTTTTTCAATTCATCTGCAGTAAACAGATCCTGGCCAGCCCCTTCGGCTACTACGATTAGTGCATGGGAACGATTAACAATACGCTCTTTTAAAGCAGCAAGGAATCCGTTTGGACCTTCCAGTTTAAAAGGAACCTCCGGGAGAAGGGCAAAGTTTACGTCCTGACTGGCAACCGTTGCACCGGCAGCCACAAATCCTGCATGCCTCCCCATGAGTTTTACAAGCGCAATACCATTCTCAACACTTTGTGCCTCGTTATGGGCATTATGCAAGACTTTGCTCGCTTCTGAAACCGCTGTCAGGTAGCCGAATGTCCTGGCAACAAAAGCCACGTCATTATCAATTGTTTTTGGAATGCCGACTACCGCCAGGGGATAGTTCCGCTTCCTGGCTTCCTGAAATAATGCATTACCGCCACGCTGGGTTCCATCGCCACCTACAGTAAAGATCATGTTTACTCCCCGTTGAATCAGGTTGTCGACGGCGCTATTAATATCCACCGGGCCCCTCGAAGTACCCAAAACTGTTCCACCTTCTTTATGAATTTTATTAACAAATTCCGGAGTAAGTACAACGGGCTCTTTCCCTTTTAATGGATCCAAACCCTGGTAACCCCCACGAAAACCAAGCACCTTTTTTACTCCATAGGCGTAATGAAGTTCCAGGAATATCGATCGTATAACATTATTCAGGCCAGGACAAAGGCCGCCACAAGTCACAATGCCTGCGCAAGTGTGCTTTGGATCAAAAAATAATTTTGCCCGGGGTCCTGCCAATTCGAATTCCAACTTTTCTTTTTCTGGTGATGCCGGATCTATGACAATATTTTCCGGAATGCGAAGACCGTCACTTACACTATGGCCTATTGGAGATTCAAATTTTGCTTCGCCCAAAATAGTTATATTCATAACCCTAATCGATTTAAACTTTTAACTGAAGGTACTATGATATGGCTAGCCAAAAATATACTGTCCCGGCCCGTTAAAAGTTGATTAGAACTATAAATGTGGATTGCCATTATTCGTCCGCCCCTATTTTGCAAAACCCGCTTGTCGCCTCCAGGTACACCATAAAAGTAATGTTTCACCAAACGACACAGCTTTGTCGACATAATACGTTATGAAGGTCGTCATGATTAGCAGCCTACACTCAAATTTATGATATGAGGAGCTTCGTTTGTAAAGATATTTACCCGATACATTGTTGTTTAGCGTTATACATTTTGCATTGTTGCTAGGATCGAAGAATAATCAGTAATTTGATTACCCAATACCTTCCTGGATGATAAAGTCAACTTGCATTAAAAAAAAGTCAATTGACATCAGGGGCCTCCTGCTGATGATGAGCTGCCTGGTTATATTTGCCAGTTGTAAGCGCCAGGGCATAGTTCCATACTTTGAAAAGAAGGGCGACACCTACTGTGTATATAAAATCACCGAGGTACAAAATACCGGCACCTTTAAGGCTTTAAAAACAGGAGACATCCTTTGTCTTTATTGTGCCGGTGGACTTAACTGTTCATTGTATGGTAACCGATGGCTGCACCTGTACATAAACGGTTCAGAAAATATCCCGACAGGGAACCACATTTCTATTTTGACAGAGACCAATATCAGTTATTACATTGAGCCCGTCGGATCAACAACATGCGCCAGTTGTCCGAGCCAGAATATGTTTGAATTGGCCAACTGAGGTCGGTACAATAAAAGGCAAGCATTCGAATATTTGTTAAGACATTAATTTCCGGATACCTTTTCGGGTCTCTATATATGCGATTAGGGACGGCTTCAGGTTATGTTCTGATTTTTCAATGCTAAATGAGCCTTCAAAACAAATTGAATGCAGAACTTCACTTATAATTTTCGCTTTGGGATGATACCCTTCAATTCGGATCAGGGAACAGCCTGAATCAGAAAGAGAATCTGTTGGATGTTGAAGGGTCTCCCATTGAATAAGGGTAGGAACAACCCCTTGCATGGGCATGCTTCCGTTCTGCATTACTGTAACGAGCCATTTCAAATTTCCGCGACTCATGTTTTCAATTTCTCCGAAATCAATGTTCGATTTTTTTATTGCATCATTTACGTCGTTAGTCCGGACAACCCAGGTCAACAATCTTGGCCCTGAATGAGAAAAGAATTCGTCTAACCCAAACCAATGTGGTCTATCAGGTTGGCGAACGGCCCTGTCAATAGCAATTACTTCCAAATACACTGAATTTCCGAGTTTAAGAAGACAATTGTGGGTACCCATTGTTAAGTGTTCTCCTCCAGACTCGGGAAAGATCCCAAGAGTTTGATGCACATAATTTCGACCCTCCTCTAATGAATTGGCCCCGATGACTAAATGATCAATAGAGGAGAGTAACTTTTGCTTCATTATCAAACTCATTAATTATCAAATAATATTTCCATCTATTATAATAGAGGCGTTTGAGCTTATTCTGATCTTACATAAAAGGGTATGTCAGCCGTAGCTACCTTATTAATTATACTTTCTTTTAACGCCTTACAGCTTCAAATTTTGTCTATAATATCCCTATAGCCTCTCCCAATAGGAATGGATATACCATTAATTTCTATCATGTCGGCAGTGTAGGAATCGATTTTATTGATTGACACAATGAAAGACCGGTGGATTCTTTTGAAGAGATTTGAAGGCAACAGATCCTCAATTTCCCGGGTGCCCATTTTAGAATGGTAATCGGATTTAGCGGTAACAATTTTTATGTATTCACGCTGGCTTTCGATGTATAGGATGTCTGACAACATGATTCTGACCTTCCGCTTTTGCACGTTCACGAATATGAATTCCCTTCGTTCTTCTGGTAAGTTCCGATATTCAATTACTTTATTCACTGCCGTCAAGAAGCGGGAAAATTCAAAGGGCTTCAGGAGGTAATCCGTCACGTTTAAATTGAATCCCTCCACTGCATATTGATGATAGGCAGTCGTAATGATTACTGAAGGAGGATTTGCCAGGGTCTTTAAGAAAGCCATGCCTTTCAATTTAGGAAGGTGGATGTCCAGAAAAATGAGATCCGTGTCATAATTCCGAAGATAATCAGATGCAAGAATGGCGTCTTTAAACACTTCCTGCAATTGCAGGAACGGCGTATCTGAGATATAGTCGGTTAACACTTTCACTGCCAGCGGTTCGTCCTCAATGATAATGCATCTTATTTTAGACATGGCTTGCCAGGTTTATCTTTAATGTTGTAATAAACTCCTGCGCTTCCTGTTTCAGATTAAGATCGTAATCGGTATAAAGAAGTTCCAGTTGACGCCGCAGGTTTGTAAGCCCGATGCTTTCCTGTACTTTTCCATTGTCACTTGAATCGCCTGTTGAATTTTTAATCAGAAATAACAATTTCCGATTTGTAACGGAAAGGTGAATATCCACAAAAGGTCGGGATTTCGTTTCCGAAGCCCCGTGTTTAAAGGCATTTTCGACCAAAGGAATCAAAAGCAGGGGCGGTATTGCCTGATTCATGTCCTCGATGTCATTGTTGAAATTTACTTGCAGGGATTCGTCGTAACGCAACTTTTCCAATGCAATATAATCTCCGATAATCTTTATGTCCTGGCTGATGGCAATATAAGGACCACTGGTTTCATAGAGCATATAGCGCAGGATCTTTGACAAACGCAGGATAGATTCAGGTGCCAGGTCGGACTTATCGCGCGATAACGAATAAATATTATTCAGGGTATTGAATAAAAAGTGTGGGTTTGTCTGGGACTTAAGATAGTTTAACTCCGCCTGCTGTTTTTGGATGAGTAACTCCTGTGCGGTCCGTCTGAGTTGAATATAATTATAGATATTCCGGATGATTCCAAAATAGAACACGGACCCTACGGCATATCGGGATAGTTGAGCGTCTTTTACGTCGGCCGGCGGGCCCAGATTTGGTTCGATGTAAATTTGGGATGCGTGTCCAATATGGCTCCAGATACCAAGACTCAGCAAATAAACTATACTGTGTGCCAGTAAGATTAACACCGACCTGAAAATCCTTTTCCTGCTAAGCTGAGGGACTGTAAATTCAAATATCAAATAGTTGAGCGCTATAATAAAAATCGCCATCCAGAGATCGCTTGACAGGTTTTGCAGGAATGGCCGCTGCCTGTGCGCCATGTCTGCCATCAAATTGAACAGAAAAAGCGAGAGTCCTATCCAACCGTAGAGCTTAAGTTGCTTTATATAAATGAACTTCCTCATACACTTTTTTGCTAAAGTAAATATCGCAAATCTCTTCCTTTCAGGCACATTGAATTTCTGGTTGACATCGTTGTGTAGTTGGTATACTCTAAGGTGCTGTATATTGACTGAGCCCATCCCGCCCCGATCATTTGAGTAAGTTTGAGGTGGTGACTATCCCGATCACTTTTAAAAAACATATATGAACAACCAGATTCAATTTGGAGAACATGTGCAGGGCTACGATATTCCTGTGCTGAACGAAAGAGAGATCCGGGCCGCAGCAGGTATTCTGTTTCTGGCGACCTACACCTCCCTGATGTTTATCCTCTTCAGTGGCAATTTCATACTGATAAAATATGTCATTACCCTGTTTCTGCTGGATTTCCTCATACGCGTGTTCATTAACCCGAAATTCTCTCCTACGCTTATACTCGGACGTTTGATCGTTCGAAACCAGGTTCCTGAATATGTTGGTGCACAGCAAAAAAAATTCGCCTGGATTATCGGCGTCATATTGTCTGCCATCATGTTTGTTTTCTTTGTGATTGTAAATGCATTTAGCCCGATCACAGGCCTGATCTGTCTTACATGCCTCGCGTTTCTCTTCTTTGAATCTGTATTCGGTATTTGCCTGGGATGTAAATTCTATCCCCTGTTTCATAAAACAAAAGCGAGACTTTGTCCCGGAGAAGTCTGTGATGTAAAATCGAAGCAGGAAATTCAGAAAACTTCCGTAGCGCAATTACTTGTGCTAACAGCCTTTTTTGCACTCTTAATTCTTGCTGCGTTTTTTTTCAAAGAACGGGTCAGCAGAAAACCGTATGATTTATTTGGGATTTCAGGCAACACCAAATCCAAATGAAAAGTAGTTTGCCATACATGCAGCCTAAGACCTGCCTGGAAGAATATTTTTCAGGCTTCCGGAAAAATATTATTGGTATTCACCAGACCTTCCAATCGCCATTTGGAATAAAAAGGATTATATATGCCGACTGGACCGCTGCCGGAAGGGCCTATCGTCCGATCGAGGATTGTATACAAAAGGAGATTCTACCCTGGATTGCCAATACCCATAGTGAGACGACAATTACAGGAACCCTGATGTCCCAGGCCTATGCAGAAGCAAAATCTATCGTCAAGGCACATGCGAATGCGTCGAAGGAGGACATGCTGATCTTTTGCGGAAGTGGGATGACAGCGGCCGTAAACAAACTGCAACGAATTTTGGGCCTTAGAATTCCGGAACGCCTGGCAGATTATCTTGATAAAAACCATTGCGGCAAAAGATCCCTGCATCTGGACGAGGAACTGAGACCCGTTGTTTTTGTGACGCATATGGAACACCATAGCAACCAACTGAGCTGGCTGGAAACCATTGCGGACGTTGAAATCATTGGAAGGAACGAGCATGGGAATGTGGATTTGCGGCACTTCAGATTCCTATTGGAACAGTTCAGGGATAGGAAGAATAAAATAGCAGCGGTGACCGCCTGCTCCAATGTTACCGGTATCCAAACGCCCTACCATGAGATCGCCAAGCTGATTCACGAATATGGCGGGTTATGTTTTGTGGATTTTGCCTGCTCTGCACCTTACTGTTGCATCAATATGCATCCCGGGGAAGCATCTGCTGATCTGGACGCCATTTACTTTTCCTTTCATAAATTTCTTGGTGGCCCAGGCACGCCCGGCGTATTAATCTTCAATCAAAACCTTTACAGAAACTTAATCCCCGATCAACCCGGTGGCGGCACAGTTATATACAGCAATCCCTGGAGGGGCCGTGAGTACACGCAGGACATAGAGCAACGTGAAGACGGCGGAACGCCCCCTTTTTTACAGGCAATGAAGGCCGCCATGTGTGTGCGACTAAAAGAAAAGCTGGGGGTCGCCAATATGCTGGCACGAGAAGAGGAAATATTGAAAATCATTTTTCCCAGGATGTTAGGCATAAAGAATGTAGAAGTATTAGAAAGTAATATTACCCATAGGCTTGGCGTAATTTCTTTCCTGGTGAAGGGGGCGCATTATAATTTAATTGTCAAATTGCTGAACGACAGATTTGGAATACAAACGAGAGGTGGTTGCTCCTGTGCCGGGACCTATGGGCATACCCTACTTGAGATCGACCAAAACCATTCCTTTGAACTGCTAGAGTCGATACTCGCTGGAGATTTGTTTTGTAAACCAGGCTGGGTCAGGTTATCGATCCATCCAACGATGACGAATGCTGAAGTGAATTATATTATGGATAGCGTAGAAGAAACCGTTGATAATTTTCGGGATTGGGGAAAAGATTATACTTATGCTCCGCATTTAAATGAATATACCTTTACAGGTTTCCGGCCCAAAGAAGAATATAAAATAGTGGATTGGTTTAATCCCGGCAGGTGGAGTAACTGACTCGGCTGCTGATGTCGCCTCCATCGTGGTTAGGCCAATCGAAACCGCACACTTTCCGTATCGAAAATGATATAGTATAATTATTTAGTTTCTATAATCTACTATATTTCACAACATTATATATTGGCATTCCTGTTGAGACCGTAATTCCAATTCAATTGATAAATAATTATGCTTAAAAACTATTTTAAGTCAGCATGGCGAAGCCTATGGAAAAACAAGTCGACCAGCGCGTTAAATATTATCGGCCTATCCATCGGAATGACAGCAGCAGTGCTGATTTTACTTTGGGTACGGAATGAAATGAGTTTTGATGGGTATCACCCTGACGCAGATAAAATATACAGGCTCACAGAGAGTCAAAACAATAATCAATGGATATGGGAAGGCACACCGCTGCCGCTGGCAGATGATGCTAAAAAAGCGGTTCCCGAAATTGATAAGATCGCAAGAATAAGCGAGGGTAACTGGCCGGTGTTCAACTTAAATAACAACCCGGTCTACGAAAAAAACTGTGCTTATGTCGATGACGACTGGTTCAGCATATTTCATTA
>Ga0206918_1180_pt1 | contig 11379 bp, 6 predicted proteins | sample Alteio_BWOrgHeat_69_FD_152950 | JGI IMG/M metagenome (GOLD analysis project Ga0206918, IMG submission 152950) | Enriched cells from forest soil in Barre Woods Harvard Forest LTER site, Petersham, Massachusetts, United States -... | ecosystem: Environmental > Terrestrial > Soil > Temperate forest > O... | reverse complement strand
ACCCCTTGAATGAGAGATCCTTTAGGATTTGAACCATTTGTATCCGTAAATTCCATCATGTCTGTATATACAGCAGAAGCTGTATCATACGAAAAAATAACTCCGAAATTTCCAGCGCCACCCATACTGGTCATTCCATACATTTTTCCGGAAGCCGCCTCGAGTAAGGATCCATTAGGAGAACTGCCAGTTGCAGAAACAAAATCTGTTTTTTTGGCAAATGAATTGGTATGAACATCATACGTAAACAATACACCCAACCCATTGGCTCCCCCACCTGAAGTCATGCCATAAAGCTTTCCGGTGGATGCTTTGAGTAATGAACCCATTGGTGTGGCACCATCAGCAATACCGCTGAAATCATGCACGTTGGTTAATGTGACGGATAAGGTATCGTATACGAACATCACCCCCATTCCACTAGCACCTCCGGCAGATGCGAGTCCATACAATTTACCCGCATTTCCCTCTATCAAGGCACCAAGGGGGGCTGCACCATTTCCAACTCCGTTAAAATCTATTTTTTTTGTATAGGTGGAAGTAACCAAATCGTATTCAAACAAGACACCCAAATTGGAAGTGCCACCGTAAGAAGTCAATCCGTATAATTTACCACTGCTGCTTTGCAACAGAGTTCCCTTAGGTGTTGCCCCGCTGTTTCCATCTAAATCAACTAACTTAACAAAGGTATTGGTGGCAGGATCGAACTCAAACAACACGCCCAGATTGGAGTTACCTCCAGCGGCTGTCATCCCGTATAGTTTAGCATTACTCCCCAATATCAAGGACCCTGCAGGATTGGCACCATTGCCGATTCCATTAAAATCCAGTTTCACCGTATACACTCCGCTGAGCGGATCAAATTCAAAAAGCACCCCTTTTTCATTTGCCATACCAGCCGGCGACTGGCCAGAAGCGGTTAGTCCATAATATTTTCCATTGGCAGCCTGAACAAGGTCTCCGCAAGCCGAATCCCCTGGAAATTCACATACAAACTCGTATTTAACTACTGCGTTTCCACCTGCACTGTCGGTTTTGAAGATCGTTCCGAAATCCGACCCCCCTCCCGTATTTGTCATTCCCCACAATTCTTGGGAGTAAATAACGCTAGGACTTAAGAAAACAGAAAAGAAGAATACGAGAATGGTAGCTGTTCTATTCATGGCTTTAATAGTATTAAAGTAAAAGGACACGAAAACGAAAGAAATTGGATTTTATACGTACAAGATACGCAATTTGTTCTTAATCCTCGACTGGGATTTCAAAAGGAAAGCGGTGTTCATACCAGGCTTTCACAAGGTAAACGGAAAGGCCCAAAACAATAGCTCCCAAAGCACCGAGAATAAAACACAATCCGCTGGACAGAAACACGAAAAGCCAGATACAAATACTCACAATTGCTGGTAAAGGAAACAGCCACATACGGTATGGAAAATATATTTCTTTACGACGATAGCGTAAAACAATCAGTCCGATTGCCTGACCTATAAACTGGACGAGGATACGAAGAACGATAATTGCCGTTATTACTTCACTCAACCTCCCGAACAGGGTAAAAACCAATGCCGTGCCACAAAGAATAAGTAACGAGTAATGAGGAAAGTGTTTTGTTGGGTGCGTCCTGGCAAAAACGCGAAAATAATCTCCTTGCAATGCCGCGGCATAAGGAACCCTGGAATAACCCAAAGTGGCAGAGAATAAAGAGGACAAGGCTACAAATAATATCAGTATTGTCGCCACTTTAGCAGCTCCGGTTCCGTAAATATGCTCGAAAAAAGTACTTACAATAAATGTCGATTCCTTCGCTTCCTTCCAGGGAATAACCCCTAGGACGCTTATTTGCATAAGCAGGTATAGCACGGCAATTCCTGAAATGGATATAAAAATGCTTTTGGGAATATTAATTTCAGGCTCTTTTATTTCCCCTCCCAGGTGACAGACATTGTAATATCCCAAAAAAGAATAAATGGTTTTTATGCTCGCCATGCCTAATCCAACAAAGAAAGCAGGCGTGAAATCAAACGCATTTTTAGGAAAGTCGAGTATCAGTTTTGACTGAAAATGCGTCATGCCGGCAAATATGAGCCATAGCAATGTCCCGGCAACAACTACCCACATAAACACAGAAATACGGCCGATGTCACTGATTTTACGGTATAGCAGCCAGCACAATAAAACAATTATACTTAGTGCTACAACCTTCTGTTGAACCGCGTTTAGTCTGATCAGATAGGTGAGGTATTGTGCGAAGCCTAAAGCTCCGGAAGCGATGACAAGTGGCGCTTGAATACTCGTTTGCCAAATATAAAGGAAGGAAAAAACACCTCCCCATTTTTTTTCTCCATACAGCTTTTTAAGAAACACATAGCTGCCTCCGGCATGTGGAAATGCGGCACCTAGTTCCGCCCAAACAAAGCCATCCATGTATGCAAGAACAGCTCCCAAAACCCAGGCAAGAATACATTGCGGTCCATTCATTGCACCTATCACAAAAGGGATGGTTATGAAAGGACCTATGCCAACCATGTCAATCATGTTCAGGGCAGTGGCCTCTTTAAGTCCAAGACCTCTAACAAGATTTTCTTTTTTGCTCATACGGCAGGTATTGCTTCAGGCTCCTTTACTTCTGGAATAGACTATCAGATCCATCAATTTGCCGCCGGTTGGGTAATTTTTGATTTCTTTCGCTGGGTGAAAACCTAATTTTTCAAGGAGGTAGATTGCACTTTCATTGTCTGGTGAGACAGCACATTCAATTGTTTCAAACTGAAGTTTGTTGAAACCAAAAGACAGGAGGGCAAGCGTTCCTTCTACAGCGTAATATTTTCCCCAATGGGCTGTAGCCATCTCTCCTCCGAGCTCTGCTTTTCGGTTAGAATAGTCAATATTGAAAAAACCGCAGGTCCCTATAATTCCTCCATTCTCTTCCCCCTTCAACTTTGCAACCCAGCTAAGTGATGGTCCTTCTTTGGACTCCAACTTACTGTCGGCAACTTCCTCTATAGAAAGAACACGTTGCTTACCAATATATTGAGCTTGCTGATCTTCCGCTCTCAGGTGAAAAACGGCATTCGCTTCATCAGGTCCAATGAGACGCAGGGAGAGACGCTTGGTTTCAATCACAGGAAACTCTTGAAGCAATTGCTGGATTTGTTCTTCGAAATTCATTACTACTTACTGAGATGCTTTCTGTTTTCGCTGTAATTGCTCTAAAATTACTCAAATTTTGGTGTGAAGCAAATCAACAGTTACCACTGGCTGCTCAGATTTTAATTCCCATCAGCAGGATGTCATCCACTTGCTCATTGGTCATTCTCCATCCTTTCAATGTAGATTCTACTTTTAGACGTTGATCGCTCATAGAAAGGTCGGAGATCGTAAGAAGGAGTTCTTTGAGTTGACGAAATTTAAATTTCTTACCTCGTGGACCGCCAAACTGATCCGTGTACCCATCCGTAAACAGGTAAAGCGTGTCGTTTGGCTGGAGGCCAATTTCATGATCAGTAAATCTTTTTTCCCCCATATCGTATCCTCCAATAGAAATCTTATTGGGTTTAAACTCGATTATTTCCCCGTTACGAACCAGCAACAAGGGGCGATGAGCTCCTGAAAACAATAATTGGTTCGTTTCTAAATTCAAACAGCAAAGGGCAATATCCATTCCGTCATTCGCTTCTTTATCGATACTCTTTTTGAGTAACATGCCCAGCTTGATATCCAACATACGCAATGCTTCTCCCGGGCTTACGACATGCTCATCCCGAATGACCTGATTCATCAAGTCATTACAAATCGCCGACATGAATGCACCAGGTACCCCATGGCCCGTACAGTCAGCCGCTGCAAAAATCACGTAGTTCTGAAACTGGGAGTACCAGTAGAAATCACCACTTACAATATCCTTGGGTTTGTAAAATATGAAACTATTCGGCAGCTTTTGAAGGATTTCCGCTTTGTTCGGGAGGAGCGCTTGCTGGATTTTTTTTGCATAGCGTATACTGTCGGTAATATTCTTATTCTTTTCCTCAATAATTTCTTTTTGTCTCATTACCTCTGTTGTACGCTCTTGTATTTTTTCTTCGAGGTTTTCGTACAAACTTGCATTTTCCAATGCACTGGCTGTATAGGATGCCAGCGTTTTGAGAATATCGAGGTGATAGGAAGTATATGCTTGCTTATGAAAACTTTGCACTGAAATGACTCCCAACACCCGCTCTCCGATCATCAGAGGGAAAAAGATCAGGGAATGGGCCATCTCACCAGAAACCACCTTGATCTGTCGCGTATATTTTTTATACTCAACAAGGTTGTCGTTAATAAATATTTCTTTCCGGTGCTTGATACACCAAACAGAGTAATTATCCTCATCGTCCATGCTCACAATTTGGGGAGCAAACCGGACACCATTTTCTATCTCAAATTTATATTCGACAATCCGCTTTAAGGGATGGTAAATCCGTATTCCGAAAATAGCAGCATCCATCAATCTGTTTACATTTTCATGAAGCTTGATAAACAGTTTCTCGAAATTTAATGTGGAAGTCAACTGCTGACCAATCTCACTAAGTAACCGAGTATTTTCATAACTTTTCTCAATCTCCTCTTTCTGAGCTACAATTTCCCGAGTACGCTCCTGGACTGTTTCCTCCATGTTTTCATAGAGCCTAGCATTTTCAAGAGCGATGGCAGCATATACTGCCAGATTTCGAAGAATATCCAAATGGTAGTTGGAATATGCATTTTTACGAAAGCTCTGAACTGTGATCACACCCAGGGTGCGACCTTTCACCATCAATGGGAGATAAAGAAGAGATTCTGGCGTTTCACCGGCTACCGGACTAAGAACTATTTTTACATAATTGGTAATCTCCTTTTGAATATCATTGATAAATACTTCTTTCCGGTTTTGAAAACACCAGGACCCCAGTCGGTTCATATCAGATGCATCGAAGGTCGTGTCCCTTAATTTGGTGTTACCTTCAATATAAAGTGGAAATACTATTTTGTTTTCTTTCTGATTGTAAAGTCCAATTCCAAAACCGGAAGCATCCATCAATGTGTTAACACTGGAGTGCACCGTATCAAGAATAACTTCAACCGAGAGGCTGCTGATAATCGTTTGCCCTATCTCACTTAAAAGTGTGATATCATGGAAATAGGATTCGAGTTCCTGATTTTTAGCGGCCAGAAGGGCCCGTTCGGTTTCCGTTTGCTCCATTCTGTGCTGAAGCTCTACACTTTTGGTCCGCTGAGTTACCTTTTCGTTTTTAACATCTTCTTTAGCCTGTTGGTATATCTTAAAAAAATTAAGTGCCTCAGCCACATCTCCCTGCTCTTCCAGTAGAGAAGCCAGTTGCTCACTTGATTTATAGACTGCTTCTTTGGAATAGATTTCTCTCGCTAAGACCAAGGCTTTATGCAGGTAAGTTTCAGCCATTGCTCTTTCACCTGTTATACGGTACATTTTACCAATGTTTGTATAGGTAGATGCAATGCCTACTTTGAAATCCAGGCCATGACTAATCTGAAGGCTCCTGTTATAGTATTCCATCGCCTTTTCCGGAACCCCCATTGCGGTATAGGTGTTACCAATACCATCGAGTGCGAAGGCTTCTGTCTGAGAGGAGTATGAAATTTCCCTAAGCAGATCAAGGCACAAAAAATAATTTTCTAATGCATGCGGATAATCACGGAGATTATAATAGGTTTCACCAAGTCCATCCAGCACTTTCACCAACACTAATTGTTCTTTTTCCTCGTAACAAATTTTCATGCTTTCTTCAAGCATTTCGAGAGCTTTCCTATTATCGCCTGTTGCATAATAGATTGTGCCTAAGCCATTGAGACTGTCAGCCACACCTACTCTGTTTGCTATTGCTGTGTTGATGTCTTTACATTGCTGATAATAACGCCGGGCGTTTTCATAATCCGCGAGGTAAAAAAAATTGGTCCCTATATTATGATTTACTTGTGCCTCATTGCGTTGATCCCCTAACTCTTTCATCAAGGTGAGGGACGCCAATGAGGATGCAAGTGCTTCTTCGTTTCTGGATACCCATATGTAGCTGGCACCAAGTGTCTTATAAGCGCTTGCGAGGCCCCTTTTATAGCCGAGAAGTTCTGATTTTTCCTTTATTTCCAAACTTAACTTAATCGCACTTTTTGGATCTTTGCGGTTGAGATTCCACGCGCGATCACAGAGTTCATCAATTCTTTTTAACTGTTCAATCGGAGAACTCATACTTGTGAAAATGCTTTGCGTAACGTTTGGAACGGTCTGAATAAGTTGGGGTAATTGCAAAAATATGCCTTTCACAAACTTAATTTATGCCCATACAATATCAAATACTTTACAATTTTATTATAAATAAACAATAGAAACACGAAAGGTCATTTGCTTTAACGCAGTTTTAGCCTGAAAAACTGCACCTTTTCGACCGATATTGCTTTAATTATGACGGAAATCATATAAAGGGCTATTAACAATCAGCCTGATCTGACAATTCCATGACAATTCGAAGCAGATATCTTTGCATTTTTGCAAGAGAAACACAGGCATTGAACCGTATCAAACTCATCGCATTTACACATAAGAACATTGATCTGAAAGAGATTGGTCGTTTCCATCTGGAAGACGAATTGATCTCTGAGCGGATGAATGCGCTCAAAGTTGGTGCGGATGCCAGCGAAATCATGTATTTGAGTACCTGTAACCGGGTAGAATTCCTGCTAATCACCAATTCAGAAATTAATGAAAACTGGTTGGGGAATTTTTTCCGCTCATTTAATCCTTCATGGAATACTACTGAGGTAGCATGGGCTTCATCCTATGCGTCCGTCTTTGAAGGTGATGCGGCTCTTCGTCACCTCTTTCATGTGGCCTCTTCTTTAGACTCGTTGGTTGTGGGAGAACGCGAGATCATTACCCAGGTTCGTAATTCTTATGAACGTTGCGCTGCCTTAGGCCTTACCGGCGATCTGATACGTCTTGCAATTCGTAAGACCATTGAAGCAGCCAAAGAAGTATATACCGAAACTCAAATTGCCAAGAAACCAGTTTCTGTGGTTTCTTTAGCCTATCGTCGACTCCGTGAACTGAATGTTAAGTTGGACTCCCGCTTTCTTATTATAGGCGCAGGGGTAACAAACAATAGTATGGCGAAATACCTCCGGAAGCACGGCTTTACCAACTTCACCATATTTAATCGTACTTTGTTAAATGCACAAAGGCTGGCAAATGAATTGAACGCCAAGGCCTATCCGCTTGCCGAACTTCCAAACTATACGCAAGGTTTCGATGTAATACTTACCTGTACAGGTTCAGCTGAACCTGTCATCAACAAAAGCTTATACCAACGCTTATGTGCCGGTGAGACACACCGGAAGATAGTGATCGATCTGGCCGTGCCCAACGATCTGGACCCGGAAGTACTGGAGAGTTATGATATCAACCTCATCGCAGTAAATAATCTACAGGAAGTAGCCAGAGAGAACTTGCTGGAAAGGGAAAAAGAATTGGATGCTTGCATGGAAATTGTAAGCCGTAACATTGATGAGTTCAACGCTATTCTTCGCGAGCGTAAAGTGGAACTTGCAATGAGTGAGGTTCCCAGAAAGGTGAAAGAAATTAGGGATACTGCCATGAATACTGTTTTCGCCAAAGACATCGCTACCCTCGATCAAGCCTCCAAAGATGTGCTAGAAAAAGTAATTGCCTACATGGAGAAGAAATACATCAGCGTTCCCATGAAAATGGCCAAGGAGATAATGATTGACGAGAACCCGAAAGGCTGACCCTTTTACTGTTTTGTATATTTCTTAATCTGATGAGTTCCAGAATCCATTCTATATTATCTGCTCTTTTTTTACTTGTTTCTTATGCTAGTCTTCCTGCCCAAGCCAAGAGAGATTCAATCAAGCAAATGCTTGTTGGAAGCTGGGCATTTGTAAATCAATCTTCACAAGTAAACATTGCGTCTTTGGAATTAACCTCTTGCAGGCTTATTACCTTTTATGCGGATGGTCGATTTCAGGAAGAGTTAGCAGACCCGCAATTCAAGACCTGGAGAATTCTCGCTCCGACTAATAGGTGGAATATAGGTCGTAAGCGTTATTCGATCAAATTGCACAGAATTAAAAAGCTTACAGGCAACTACTCCTTTTTCTCAAAGATTACTCCTTTAAACAATCCTTGCACCCTGTTGAAAGTTTCAAAAGATTCCTTAGTATTGAGCGTACAGTCTTATATGTCTGGCACCAAACTAATTGATTCAACACTTTTCTTTAAACGAATTAATCTCCGAAAATTGAGAGCTGAGGATCAACCTAATCCTTCGGATTTGACACTGGTAAATACAACGGACACTAACAAGATCGTTTTTACTCCTTCTAATAACAGTACAATAACGCTTCAGTTAAAAAACGATACATTAAGTGAATATGCCGATGAGGTAAGCGGTACTTTTTTGCGCACACTAGGAGATACAATAGAGATTGAAAATCCAATAGAACATTTTTATTATACAGATAAAGAGGGGAAAGAGCATAGAAATGAAACGATCGAAAAAGGAAATACATTGATAGAAAATAAACATTCAAGGCTTTATTTAGCGAAAAACATTATTAGCCTCAAATTGAACCAGCCAAAGCATCCAAAGATTTATTTCATCGGTGAACTTTTTTCAGCATTAGCAGCTGTCAGTACACTTATCGTTTCTCCCGTTTTTGCTTTAAGTCCCGATTTTAACAAATTTGACGCGCACCGGTATTTAGCTTTCGGTGGTATTAGCGTCCTTGCAGGTCTTACAATCGGAGTTCCTTTACTGGCAATTGGACAAGGGCCCTCTACTGATTATTTTTTAGATCCCGCTTTCGCGAATAAAAACAATGCCCTGTGTTGGCGGATAAAACCTTTCCATTATGAATGAAAAAATCATTATTGGCTCTCGTGGCAGTGACCTTGCCCTGTGGCAAGCTCACCATGTACAGGCTCAGCTGAAGGCTATCGGGCTGGATACTTCTATCACGATCATCAAGACGCAAGGAGACAAAATTCAGGACCTGAGCTTTGACAAACTGGAAGGCAAGGGCTTTTTTACAAAAGAGATAGAAGATGCTTTGCTGAAAAAAGAAATCGATCTGGCAGTACATTCACACAAAGACCTTCCAACAACTTCTCCGGAAGGTTTAATGATTGCCGCTGTTTCTCAAAGAGAAGATCCATCCGAACTACTTCTGATGCAGAAAGATGCCATAGATGCACGCAACAAATACAGTCTTAAACGAAACGCTGTAGTTGGCACTTCTTCAGCAAGAAGAAAATCCCAAATCCTCGCCTTTCGTGAGGATGTTGAAATTCGCGAGCTGAGAGGCAATGTCCCTACCCGAATCCAAAAATTAAGAGATAAACAATATGACGCAATCCTTTTGGCTGCAGCCGGAGTTGAACGGTTGGGCATAAACCTGGAAGAGTTTCACGTCTTGAAACTGGACCCCAAAGAATTTGTCCCTGCACCAGCGCAAGGAGTATTGGCTTTGCAGATTCGTTCAGAAGACAATGCCCTGTTCAACAAGCTGCAAAACCTTCACCAGGCTGATGTGGCAGAAGCGATCGCTGTTGAACGCAAGGTTCTTAATCAGCTCGACGGAGGTTGTCAGCTGCCCTTAGGCGTGTATTGCGCACCGGATGAAGATGAAGATGGAAAAACCTTCTTCCGAAGCTGGACATCCTTTGCCCAAGCCTGGGACAAAACTCCTAAATGGGTATATTACGAACATGAAGATGCTTCAGTTATTGCTGAACGTATTTTGGTAAAGCTTCGCAACACGGAAATTAAATCTGTTTTCATTTCCAGGGACTCCGGTCGTTTTGATCTCTTTTCCAAATCACTCCAGGCGAACGGCATATCCGTACATTCCAAAGCGCTCATCGACATACGCACTTTGGAGATGAAAGTGGTGCCCAAAACCGATTGGATATTTTTCTCGAGCAAGAATGCCGTCAAACATTTTTTCAATCAACAACCGGCAATCGGGACTCCAAAATATGGCTGTGTAGGCAAGTCCACTGCCGAAGCGCTTCGGCGGTTTGGTAAGAAGCCCGACTTCATCGGATACTCGACTGATACCCGAATGACCGGGAAGCAGTTTGCAGCTACCGTTGGCAGCGGCACGGTGCTTTTTCCCCAAGCGAAAGAGAGCATGCGCAGCATACAGCTGCAATTCAGCAACCGCAACCAGGTGATTGACCTCTCTGTGTACGAAACAATCAAACACAATGAGACTTTGGTACCACAAGTGGATGCATTAGTTTTTACCAGCCCCTCTAACGTAGAAGCTTTCTTTGAAAAAAACAAAATCAAACCCGGACAAAAGGTGGTGGCCATGGGTGGTGCAACCGGCAATGCCTTGCGTCAGTTCGGAGTACAACGCTATTCAATGCCTCAAACATTTGACGATATCGGTCTTGCACAAGCCGTATATGGATTGTAATTCTTTAAACCCAAACACATGCTCACTCAACGCCCCAGACGTCTTCGCAAAAACTCCATTATCCGCGAGATGATTGCAGAAACCCGTCTCTCAAAAGAGATGTTTATCTATCCGTACTTCATCGTCGACGGAAAAGATGTTGCCCATCCGATAGCTCCTATGCCAGGCATCCATCATTTTTCAATCGACAGACTGCTGAAGGATGCAGAAAAAGGATTGAAACTTGGAATCAACAAAGTCCTACTGTTTGGGGTTGGGGAAGAGAAGACAGAAGATGGAAGTTCTTCACACCACGAAGGTACGATTGTGGCCCGTGCAGTAAGCGAGTTGAAAAAACAATTCGGAGATAGCCTGTATGTTATTACGGATATCTGTGTTTGTGCATATACCACCCACGGTCATTGCGGTGTTCTCCATGACAAATACGTAGATAATGACTCCTCCTTACTCGTTTTATCTCAAATGGCTTTGGCCCATGCACGTGCCGGGGCCGATATGGTAGCCCCCTCCGATATGATGGACGGCCGGGTTGGGGCGATCAGAACGTTATTGGATAAAGAGGGGCATTCCAATACAGCTATCATGTCTTATGCCATCAAGTTTGCTTCTGCCTATTATGGTCCTTTCCGTACAGCCGCCGATTCGGCACCCCAGGAAGGAGATAGGAAATCCTATCAAATGGACTTTCGTAACCAACGAGAAGCCATGCGAGAAGCCATGCTGGATGAAAATGAAGGTGCCGACATATTGATGGTTAAGCCTGCTCTTGCATACCTGGATGTAATTGCAAGTTTACGGCAACAAACGGATTTACCAGTGGCTTGCTATAATGTTTCCGGAGAATATTCCATGGTGAAGCTTGCAGCACAACAAGGCCTGGTGGATGAA
>Ga0206918_1179_pt1 | contig 11394 bp, 8 predicted proteins | sample Alteio_BWOrgHeat_69_FD_152950 | JGI IMG/M metagenome (GOLD analysis project Ga0206918, IMG submission 152950) | Enriched cells from forest soil in Barre Woods Harvard Forest LTER site, Petersham, Massachusetts, United States -... | ecosystem: Environmental > Terrestrial > Soil > Temperate forest > O... | reverse complement strand
CCATCCTTTGGGGGAACGGGTTTATTTCCCGGGTAATCTGACGGAAAACGACGGGGAACAGTTTCGCATCAAGAACCAGCAGTGTCTGACCAATGGAGGGATGATTTCTTTCGATATCAAAGGTGGGGAAAAACAGGCGTTTCAATTTCTGGATGCCTTGAAGCTGATTAAGCTGGCGGTGAGTCTGGGCGGCACAGAAAGCCTGGCAGAACACCCGGCAACTATGACGCATGTGGATGTGGATCAGGCACTTCGAAAGGAATTGTGCATCACTGAAAAGATGGTCCGCCTTTCTATTGGGGTGGAGCATTACGAAGACATCATTTCTGACCTGGCCAGTGCTTTGGAAACGATAAAATCCTAAAGCAGGAATTGCCTGCATACAAACCGCCTTGCAGATCTTTCCCCCGGGAAAGGATCAGCAAGGCGGCTTTTGTATTCCCTCGAAATATACCGGCTTATCCGGAGCAGAAAAATGTCTGGCAATCTCCGAACAGGCCTGTATGTCAATCAGGTCGTTGGTAGGGTTTGCCGGGGTCTCAATATAAACCAATGCCAGTTTGGAGGCAAGACCAGAATCCTTTATCAGTTGAATGATTTCCTCTTTGGATTGCCCCACTCTGAAAGCAAGCACGTTGATATTGAATTTCGGGAGAATCTTTTTAATGAAGTGATCGCTTCCTCCATATAATGGACTGCTGATCAACAACAAATCTCCCGGCTTTAGAAACTCCAGCAAAATGGCTGAAATGGCTGACATGCCGCTTTCAAAAACCGCACATTCCTCTGCTTCGTCCCAAAGCGTCAATCTGTTTTCCAGCACCTCCAGATCCGGGTTGTTGATACGGCTGTAAATCAATCCCAGCTCCTCCCCTTCCTTTTTCTTTCGATGTCCGTAGGCAAGCTCAAAAAAAGCTTTGCCTTCTTCCGCGTTTTTAAACACAAAGGTGGAAGTCTGGAAAATCGGGCACTTAATGGCCCCTTCTGATAATTCAGGCTTATAGCCATACGACATCATCAGACTCTCAGGTCTCATTTTTTTACTCATGTTGGTGATTTGCTTATTCCTTCTGAAGGATTCAGAGGTTATTGTAACAGGCCTGAATTAGGGTTTATGGGAAACCCTCCAGGACCTACCCCGGCAATTGCCGGGACTCAAATGTATTTATTTTTCCCTTTCTCAAAACAATCCTGGATTGAAAATCTAATCAGGTCTTAACAGCTTCCACCTTTTAAAATAGCCTGTTCCAGGATTATTTTGGGTAAATTTGAACACTATAGGCGCTTTTCATGAAGAATCATTCGCTGTTTCTCTTTCTGTTTCTGTTTTCTTCTACTTACACCTACGCTCAGCAAAGTTTCTGGCGCAACGATTCCATTCCTGTAATCATCGGCACAGATAGCCTGGTTAATCCCTGGACAGGCGGACTTAACTTTTGCCAGTTTTCGGAAATCGACCTGAACATGGACGGGATCAACGACTTGTTTGTATTCGACCGTCAGGGTGTAAACGGAGGACGCATCACCACGTTTATCAACAAGGGCACTCCGAACAAAGTAGCTTACGTCAATGCTCCGGAATACGCTTCCAAATTTCCTCCTCTGCAGGATTGGGTATTGCTAGCTGATTACAACTGCGATGGAAAGATGGACATCTTCACTTCCACCCTCAGTGGCATGAAGGTGTTTGAAAATACGTCTACTGTAGCAGGAGGCCTTTCGTTTAAGCTGGCAACTTCACTGCTTCGCTCGGATTATGGCAACTCGGGTCCTCCACTGAACTTATATGTCAGCTCAACAGATTTACCCGCCATTGTGGATGTGGATGGAGACGGGGATCTGGATATCCTTACTTATGCAAATGGTTTTTTCTTCATTGAATATCACCGGAACATGTCAATGGAGCGCTATGGAACCTGTGATAGCCTGAACGCTTTTGTTAAAAACCGGTATTGTTTCGGAGGGTTCGAGGACAACTCATCCATGGCCTGCCAGAATTACATTCAACAAACGAATGATTCTTGTGTCATCGTAAGTCCCAACCCACACCCCGACACCATTCAAAGCGTACAACACCATACAGGCAACTGCACACTTTGTTTTAATGAGGGCGGCAATAAAGCAAAGGATTTGTTGCTCGGTCACATCGGCTGCTCATCTGTCACAGAGCTTAAAAACACCGGAGATACGTCATTCGCCAAATTCACTTCTGTGGATTACAGCTTTCCGGCATATGACGTACCTGTCAACCTGGACATTTTCTCCTGCGGTTTTTTGGCGGATGTGGATAATGATGGGAAGAAGGATGTGCTATTCAGTCCGAATAATTATTCGCAAGGCGCTGCAGAGGATTTCCAAAGCGTGCATTGGTATAAAAACATAGGCACCAATGATTCGACTGTGCTTCATTTCCAACAGAAAAATTTCCTGCAGGACCAGATGATAGATGTGGGGGAAGGAGCCTTTCCGGTGTTACATGATTATGACGGAGACGGCCTGGCAGACCTGTTTATAGGTAATTACGGATACTACGACACCAGTGGAATCGTCGCTGAAATTGCTTTGTTCCGGAATACCGGCACCGCTATCCATCCCCGCTTTACACTGGTCACACGCGACTTTGCAAACCTGAGTACCCTGCATCTGGGCCTTACCCAGTTTGCTCCCACCTTTGGTGATCTGGATGGTGATGGTGATGCCGACATGGTGATTGGAGACGATCGTGGCAATCTTTACTATTTCGAAAAGATGCCCGGAGCACCGGACAACTATACGTACGTACCGAATTTCCTTCCCAGCAACAGTCAGATAATGGCAGCCGTTCCACAGTTGATAGACCTGAACAGGGATGGAAGGTTGGACCTGGTCATAGGCGCGCGTAACGGGCATATCTATTATTATCAAAACAGTGGCAGCCCAACCGCTCCGGCATTTCCGTCTACTCCTACCAGCGCTCAGCTGGGAGGTATCAATACCACAATAAGCGGTTATTCAACCGGCTATGCGGCTCCTTTCTTTTACGACGAAGCCGGAAGCTACCGTCTGTTAGTGGGAACGGAGAATGGATGCATCAAAAAATACAGTGGCATAGACGGCAACCTGGGTGGCAACTTCACCTTGCTCGACCCGCTGGTAGCATACATCGGAGAAGGAGAACGCTCCATACCTTATGGATACGACATTAACGGTGACGGGCTGATGGATATGTTTGTAGGGAACTTCTCCGGTGGACTGGAGTTCTATCAAGGCAGCAACGCACTGGGCTTTGCCCCTGTTCAATCAGGCACGAAGATGGATTTTAAGTTATTCCCCAATCCTGCTACGGATGAGTTAACGATATCGCTAAGTGAATTTAATCCGGGAGAGAAATGCACGTTTCAATTAATTGATCTTCTTGGCAGGCTGGTTCTCCACTCGGAAATAACAAGTGCTGAACTGAAGATAAGGGTAGCGGGATTAGCTGAAGGAACTTATGTATGCAGCATTCTTACCGGCAAAAACATCCTGCATCACAAGTTAATCGTGAGAAAGTAATTTTTCAAATTGCCCCATTTAGTAAAGGCAAGGTAGAAGCACTTCCTTACATGGATACAAAATACAGATGCCCGTTACGGTTTCCTTTCACCAGCATCTGCACTGCATCAATCTGAGGTTTATAGAGCTTGTAGTCGCTCTTCTTCATGTATTTCTCTGCCACAAAAATCAATTCTTTATCGCCTGTTGGGCTCACTTCATTGGCACTTAAATTCATATAGGTATCTTCTCCTGCCGCCCAGCTTTTACCATTTAAAATTTCATCGGTAAAATGGTAGGTAGCCACCACCTTCCCTACAGAAAAGCCTGCATCGTATACTTTTTTAACCAGTTGATCGATGGAAACCGGCTCTCCCTTTTTAAATGTGATTTCTGCCACATTCGAATTGAGATCAATCTTCACATCGGCTACAAATTTCAGTTGACGGATGGAACGTTCCGTACCAAATGAGCAGGCCGAACAGGTGAGACCGATCACATTCAACCTGGCCGAAGTGAGTTGTGCATGCATGGGCAAGGCCAATAACAGCAACAACATGTATTTACTGATAAAACGGATCATATACTCAAAGTTAGCAATTCAAATAGATAGGCGCAAAAATCATACCGGTAAATAAATACGATTTGATGAGGACAAAAACCCGCTCAAAATTCCGTACCTTTGAAATTCAGGTCTTATCTTATGATTAAACACGCACTACGTCTCTTGTCAATCCCCGTAATCCTTGCATTGGGTTCCTGCTGCAAAGGCGGATCTGGAGGAAATGCTACATTAAACATTGCGGTCTTTCATCATTCCAAACCCATTCCGGGAGCCACCGTTTATATCAAATACAACGCAACTGAATTTCCCGGCACCGATGTTTCTGCTTACAGTGATCACAAACAAGCTGCAGGTAATTCAAACACCCTGACTTTTACAGGGCTTCATTGCGGGGATTATTATCTCTATGGAGTAGGTTTCGATTCTTCTTTGGTGTTGCCGGTTACGGGAGGCATTCATTTTCAGATTAAGTATTCAGACCGCAACCACACTGAGTCTACCAATGTGCCCGTAACGGAATAGCAGGAGCTTCATGCATCGGAAAATTATCTTTTCTTTCTGCCTCTGGTGCTGCTCCACAGGACTGTTTGCGCAAGAGTTATTTCCTACATCCGAACCTGCCAGCAATGTACCCAAAGGTGTTATAGGAGCCCGCATTACAGAAGAGTCGTATAAAGAGGTAAGTCTTTACCGTAATATGATATCCTGCCGCCTCATGTATGGCTTGTTTTCCAAGCTTACGGTAATGGCTAATTTTACTGAAACCAACCACCATGGCATAGACTTTCCCGCTAATCTGGCCTCTCATACGCATGTCGGAAACCAAACCATTTTCACAAGCGGGAATTTTACCAGAGGTGTTGTTTATCCCTATCTTTTTACCGGAGTAGACCTATATGCCAAATTCCGGTTCTTTACCCGGGACGGGGAACACCGCCACCTGAGGATGGCACTTTACGGTGAATGGTCGAATGTAAACGTGGCTCATGACGAGGCGGAGCCTACCTTAATGGACGATACCAAAGGTTATGGAGGAGGCCTTATCACCACCGTACTGAAAAATCACCTTGCCGTATCTTTCACTACCGGCTTCATCCTTCCGGGAAAATACGATGGCAATTCTCCTGATTTAGCCGGAGGCCCCCTGGTACCTACTACACTCACTTACGGCAAGGCATGGATTTACAATTTATCTTTCGGCTACCTGCTGTATCCGGCACACTATCACGACTACGACGAGCCGAATATCAATGTATACATGGAGTTCAAAGGCAAATCCTATGGTGAAGCATCTATTGTTCAATATGGAATCAAATCTGTACCCATTCAAACGCCACTCCTCGAAGCCGGAAATTATATAGATGTATTTCCCGGCATACAAACCATTCTGCATTCCAACCTGAGAATTGATTTTTGCATGGGTTTCCCGCTCTATAACCAAAGCTATGCCCACTTCTATCCCATTTACATGTTCGGTATTCAGCGCTACTTCTTTTTGAGAAAGCGAAAATAATATCACCCTTGCTATTACGCTTTCGACGGCCTGGCGGAACCGAATCCACCTCCTAAATAAATTGTACCTTTGTTTTCAGCAAATGAAAGCAAACAGACCCTTTTTACCTTTACTTCTGTTTCTGCTTTTTCTATTTCCACAAATAGAGAAAGGATTTCACGATTTTGAGCATCGGAATGATTCGCATTGTTTCAGCACCCAAAAACACTTTCACACGCAGGAACACAATTGCTCACTTTGTGATTACACTGTTTCTTCTTCCAGTGCCGGTCCGGAACAATCGTATTTTTCCATTCGGTATTCTTACCCCGTAGTTTATGTCTCCTTTTGTGAAAACACCCCGCTTTCGCGTTTAGCGTCCCCCTTTGCCCCCAGAGGCCCTCCGGTCCTCAGCTGATTCGTTTTCTTTATCCAATTTCTCAAAGCCACAAGCAGCTCCTCCAGGAGCCTACGGCTTTAATCAGCAATAAATTCAACAAACGCATTCAAGACATGAACACCAACGATATACCTGAAAACAGGAACTGTACTTTACAGAAGTGCTTTTTACTCTTCTTAGTCGTGATTACATTACACTTGCAAGCAACCACAAAAACATATGCCTCCAAAGTTACCCTTAAGGGAAAAGTAACGGATAAGAGTAACGGCCAGCCCATACCCGGCGCAACGATATATATTGCCGAATTAAAAAGCGGCACTGCCAGCGCTGTGGATGGCACCTACTCGATCAACGACCTTCCGGCAATCAAAGTACTTGTTCAGGTAAAGTCCCTGGGGTATAAAACACTACTGGAAAATATTGATCTGAGTGTAATAACCGAAAAAAATTTCGAGCTGGAAACCGCCATTACCGAAGTCAATGAAGTGGTCATCACCGGCATGTCGAAAAACACGGAAATCAAACGCAGTCCGGTACCGATAGTGGTGGTGGATCAGAAATACCTGCAACAAAACCTCGGCTCCAATATCATTGATGGCATCAGTCATGTCCCAGGGGTCAATGCCGTAAGCACCGGACCCAATGTTTCCAAACCTTTTATCCGTGGGTTGGGTTACAACCGGGTACTCACCTTGTTTGACGGAGTGAGACAGGAAGGACAGCAATGGGGGGATGAGCACGGCATTGAAGTGGATGAATACAGTGTTGACCGAATCGAGATCATCAAAGGACCTGCCAGTCTCACTTACGGATCCGACGCCATGGCCGGCGTAGTGAACCTTATCCCGCCCAATCCTGCCAGGCCAGGCAGCATTTTTGGAGAAGTCTTTAACAATTACCAAAGCAACAACCGGCTGATAGGCAATTCGTTTATGCTGGCCGGAAATGAAAACGGCCTGGCCTGGAGGTTTCGGGCTTCCCATAAAATGGCTACCAACTACGAGAACAAAATCGACGGACGCGTATATGGTACCGGCTTCCAGGAAACCGATGCGAGCGCTTTTGTCGGCATCAATAAACAATGGGGGTTTTCACATCTGAACATCACCCTATATGACGACCTGCAGGAAATACCTGACGGAAGCCGTGACTCACTGACCCGGAAATTTACCAAACAAATTACCGAAGCCGATACCGTACGTCCGATCGTCTCAAACAAAGAACTGAACCAATACCAGATCAACACCCTCCACCAGCATGTACAACACTACCGTGTATACTCTGCCAACACCATCATTCTCGGCGAAGGCAAGCTGGAGGTAGGTGCCGGATTTCAGGAAAGTATACGGCGTGAATACAGTCACCCGCAGGCTCCGGATGTTCCGGGATTATACCTGCAGTTGCAGACATTCAGTTATGATTTAAAATACCACCTCCCCGAATGGAAAGGAATAGAAACGACCGTTGGTGTGAATGGCATGTACCAGGAAAACGCAAACAAAGGAACTGAGTTTATCATTCCCGACTACAAGGAGTTTGATATCGGTCCGTTTGCATTCGTCCGAAAAGCTTTTGACAAACTCGATATCAGCGGTGGGATACGTTACGACAACCGTTCCTTCTCCAACTCATCCATGTATGTAAAGCAGGATGCTTCAACAGGCTTCGGCATCCAGGTGCAGCCTCCCGATACTGCCGGTGCTTCCCATCCGTTTGCCGATTACAAACATACATTCAGCGGAGTTTCCGGAAGTGCCGGTGCCACCTATGTTTTTTTCAGACAATTTTTCCGTGAAAGCGAATGTTGCCCGTGGGTACCGCGCTCCCAACATTTCCGAGATCTCTGCCAACGGAGTGCATCCGGGCACCAACATCTACCAGATCGGAAATCCTGCCTTCAAACCGGAGTTCAGTTTACAGGAAGACATCGGCTTGTTTTTGTATACCAAACATGTGAATGCAAGCATCGAGGTATTCAACAACAACATCAGCAATTACATTTTCGACCAGAAATTACAGAACAAAGTCGGAGGCGATTCCGTGATTGTTGCGGGCAATCAAACCTTTCATTTTGAAGCCGTCAATGCACAGCTTTACGGAGGAGAATGCAGTGTCGACATTCACCCTCACCCGCTTGACTGGCTGCATTTCGAGAATTCACTGTCGGTGATTTATGCTGTAAACAAAGGTACTCCAGGCGTACAAATACCGGATGACGCCAAATACCTCCCCTTCATCCCTCCCCTGCACACGCGTTCGGAATTGCTTGCCGAATTCAAAAAAAAGTTCACCCATTTCACCGGAACATTTATGCAGCTCGGTGTGGAATATTATGCCAAACAAGACAGGGCATTCACAGCCTATAACACGGAAACTGCTACTCCTTCTTATACCTTGGTGAATGCAGGAATCGGCACCACCGTTACCACTGCCAAGGGAACGGTTCTTTTCCGCATCTCCCTGCAAGGAAATAACCTGGGCGATGTGGCTTACCAAAGTCACCTCAGCCGCCTGAAATACTTTGAGCCTTATCCGATAAACGGATCGGGCCATTCAGGCATCTATAACATGGGCAGGAATATCAGCGTTAAGCTGGTGATTCCTTTTGACATTCAAAAACCAAAAGCATAACGGTTGGTCGGGACATCATGTCCCGACCTTACTGCTAGGTCCCGACAAGCGTTTTTCGTAACTTTAAGCAGGGCCAATAGCCATGAAACTGAAACGATTTTTTCTTTCTTGTCTGCTTATTTTGCCGGCACTTATTTTTCAAACCTGCCGCCAGGATGATCCGGTATTGGAAAATACCGGATACCCGAATGCAGTAGGGAAGATTATCGAATCCAGGTGCGCGGTCGCAGGATGCCACAATACGCAAAGTGCAGGAGCCACCTCTGGCCTGGACCTAACCAATTGGAGCACGTTGTTTGCCGGGGACAGGACCGGCAATGCTTCCGTTATTCCTTATGCTCCGGCCTTCAGCACAGTCTTTCTATTTACGAATACGTATGCCGACCTGGGCACGAATACGATCCGCCCCACCATGCCAATCAATGCATCTCCCCTCACACACGAGGAAGAAGTGGTGCTGCAGAGCTGGATAGCCCAGGGCGCACCGAACCGGGCAGGGCAAGTTAAATTTGCCGACAATCCGAATCGTAAAAAATTCTATGTAGTGAATCAGGGATGCGATGTGGTAACTGTTTTTGACCAGGCCACACTCCTTCCCATGCGCTATATCCCGATAGGGGTCAATCCCAATCAGGATTCTCCACACGAAATAAAAGTATCTCCCGACGGACAATACTGGTATGTCTGTTACCTGGGCTATCCTTACCTTCAAAAATACCGTACAAGTGATGACAGTTATGCCGGAGAAGCCTATCTCGGAAATGATTCCTACAACACCTTTACCATTACAAGCGATTCAAAAACAGCTTTCCTGGTGGGTTACAATCAAGGCAAACTGGATGAGGTGGATCTGAATACAATGACCTCCCTCGATACGTTGAATATCGGTCAGGCCTATATGCATACGGTCTTGTTAAATCCTTCCAACAAGGCGCTTTACATTACCGTTTCTTTTGGGAACTACATTTTAAAAATGTTTCCGTCCATCGACAGCCTGAGCACTTACCAAACAGTGGAAGTGGATGGCAGCCATACGCCTTCGGCAACAACCGCTCACCGGATGGACCCGCACGACCTGATCTTCTCCCCTGACGGAAGCAAATATTTTGTGAGCTGCCAGACAAGCAATGAGGTGGTGGTCATGGATGCCAATACCGATGCTTTGATCAAACGCATTGCCCTTCCTCCTTTTTCAAAGCCTCAGGACCTGAGTGTATCTGCTTCCACTAACCTGCTGTTTGTCACCTGCACGGAAGACACCATTTCCTTTCCGGGCATGAGAGGGTCGGTATTCCCGATTGATATGGGAAGCAACCAACTCTTGCCTCCGATCAATGTCGGTTATCAGCCACATGGGCTGGCGGTGGATGAAGATAACGGATTGGTGTATGTCGCGAACCGTAATGTTAACCCCAACGGGCCCGCCCCTCATCACACGACAGTATGTGGAGGGCGTAACGGCTATGTAACATTTATTGATTTGAAGACCCGTCAGCTGCTTCCGGGAAAAAAGGTGGAAGTGGCAAGTGATCCTTATTCGGTTGCTATTCGGCACTAAGGCCGGCAGAGTGAGGAGGATTAAACAACAGAATAACTATTTTTTCTTCGCGGAAGATTTTTTTATCTCTGGCAGCTCAAGCTCCAGTGTTCCGTTTCCGTAGTTAATCACGCCCTTATATTTGTTCAGGATATCTCCACCCAATACTCCATCAATGGGTTTCAGTTTCAAACTCTGGTAAGAGGCATTCACATGGCTAAGATCCAGCACCATGGCTTTAAAGCGGGGAATGCGAAGTGTTCCCAATTCAATCCGCTCCACCACACCGGAGCGGCTGATCATGGAATTGGTACCCAACCCGGTACTCATTTTTCGCATTGTCTTTAATTTCGAGACAGGCATAAACCGATCGAACCGTGTTTTGTCGAATACGGTATTGGAGGCACCGGTGTCAATAAGCATCGTAGCAGATTTGCCGTTAATGCGGCATTTGATCAGGAGGTGGACACCCTGATTGTTGAGTTTAATCGTCCGAAACGGCACAATTGTTTTTTTCATTTTAGGTTCAGCGTTTCATAGCTATACGAATATACAAGGAGGATATGACATTCACGCGAAAGCCCTGAAACAAAAGAATCTGCTCTTTGCTCCAGGGCTCTCCTAATAAAATTGGTTATATTACTTCACCACCACCTGCATGTTGTCCAGCACATCCATCACTTCTTTGACAGATTTTGCCGAAGCATCCAGCAGGGCTTTCTCTTCTGCATTCAGTTTCAATTCGATAATCTCTTCGATACCATTCTTACCCAGCTTCACCGGAACACCCAGGTAGATATTCTTGAGACCATACTCTCCGTTAAGTAAGGCACATACCGGGAAAATACGTTTCTGGTCACGCACAATGGCTTCTACCATTTGTGCAGCGGCAGCTCCAGGTGCATACCAGGCTGAAGTACCGAGCAGGTTTACAATTTCTCCTCCACCTTTCTTGGTACGCTCGATAATGGCATCCAGTTTCTCTTTGGAGATGAGTTCGGTTACCGGAATTCCACCTACAGTTGTGTAACGTGGAAGCGGCACCATGGTATCTCCGTGCCCACCCATCAATACGGCTTGAATATCTTTCGGAGAGCAATTCAATGCTTCGGCCAAAAACGCGCGGTAACGGGCAGTATCCAGGATACCTGCCATACCGAATACCCGTTTGGAATCGATTTTAGCAGTGAGGTATGCACAATATGTCATTACATCTAAAGGGTTAGATACAATGATTATAATGGCTTTGGGAGAAT
>Ga0206918_1178_pt1 | contig 11475 bp, 10 predicted proteins | sample Alteio_BWOrgHeat_69_FD_152950 | JGI IMG/M metagenome (GOLD analysis project Ga0206918, IMG submission 152950) | Enriched cells from forest soil in Barre Woods Harvard Forest LTER site, Petersham, Massachusetts, United States -... | ecosystem: Environmental > Terrestrial > Soil > Temperate forest >... | reverse complement strand
AGCCTACCGCTGCAAAGCCTGTTCAGCAGTTAATTGAATTCCGAAGTTTATTGGCCGATCCCCAGGTACGTTTTCCGCTCATGACCACCTTGTTCACCGGTATCTTCTGTGCTCCCATCATCACCTTTTGTGCGGTACTGATCAAAACCGGTTTTCACCAGGAAGTGGAAACATACGGAGGGGCGATGGCTGCTATTGGTATTGGTGGACTAATTGGAGCTGCCAGCTCATTCGTTTCCTTGCCAGAGCATATTAAACTGAACAAAGTTGCATCGGTGACCAGTATGTTGCTTGGACTGGTGATAGTAGTGATTTCCCTGAATCACTCCTTCATCGCCCTGATGGTTCTCCTGGCTTTTGCAGGAGCAGGACTAACCGCAACGAATATTTCCGTGAACTCCTTCCTGCAGGAAAACACCGCAAACAATTTCAGGGGACGGATAGTTAGCTTATTCCAGCTCGCCCTCTCCGGTGGTATTTCCATTGGTGCGTTGATTACCGGGTTTACGGTTGCTCAATTCAGCATATCCACTGCACTTTTAATAAACGGGTCACTGGCTATAGCGATTCAAGGAATACTCTGGTGGGTGCAAAGACAGGTTGCTGTCGCAACTTAGTGCAGGCTACCAACCTTTATCCCTACAAACCATTGGTTAAAGATACCCGGAGTATACTCGTTGTTGCCAAAACTTCCCGGGGTGGAGTTGACATAGGTCAGATACTCCTCCTGGAAAGTCAACCAGATCCGTTTGTGTTTCGTCAACGGAAGATCCAGGTTAAAACCCGAATTGTTTTGCAGGGAATTGAAATTGCTCCAGGCCATGAAGACAATTTTATAGTAGGGTGAGCCCTTGATTTTGTACTCTCCCCGGATCATATATGGATGGGTAAAGCCCATGAACTTGTCCCCAGTCAGGTGACTGCTGCCCACAAAGGCATCTTCCAGCTGAAACCGGATTCCACCGTATACCGCATATTTGTTGGTATTATAGCCGAGCAGGGCTTCGTAACCAAACATAAAAGCAGTTGCGATACCGAATTCCTTGCTTGCATAATAGTACAACGGCTTGCTGGTAAGTTTGCCGAGACTTAAATTACAATAGAACTCATCGTAGAACATAATACGGTGTTGTTTCTTGATGAAGCTGGACACAATACCACCCGCCAGTTTGGTATGTATACCGCTGCCCTGACGGATGGGGATGTTTTTGTATTGAAGCGTCATTTGTGCAAAGGCGATGTCACCTCGTATCGCATCTTTGCTGATCAGGATATATTCCTGTCCGAAACCATCCGTTTGTATCTGAGAGAACAGAGGAGAAAGGAACAGGAGGGTAAACGCGGACAAAAGAAGCAATTTTTTCATGGCTCTTGATTTTGTATGCGGGTATAACATCGGATACGGTTAGTTAGTTTTGTATTTGGCAATGTCACCTTCTCCTTTAGAAAAGAGGTACAGGAATTTCCCGTCTTTGGTCAGCTTCCATTTGAGTTCTCCTCTTTCGAATTCAAACGTTCCTGTCGTTTTTCCTGTATTGAAATCAAAACCTATCAGGTCCGTCTTGGATTTCAGGAAGTAAAAGCCTCCATAGGCATAATATTCTTCTTTCATGTCTTCTATCTGAGCCGTATAGGCTGTCGTGCCATCCTGGGTATTGTAAGCACATACCCCGTCCTGGCTCAGAACTGCAATCTTGTTGTTAAAGGCAAGCAGCTCGCGGGGTTCTCCCACTTTGGCAGCCTTGTGTTTGATTGTATATAGCGGAACACCTGTTTTTGAGTTGAGCTTGAAAAAGCATTCTTCGCTCGCAACATACAAGTTGCTTTCATCTGCAAGGAGGTTCGTCACCAGTCCTTTGAACTTTTCACTTTCCCATGCCATCTTTCCTGTTTCGGCATCAAAGGCTTTCAGCCCAAAAGGTCCTTCCCATTCCCATTTGCTTTTGGATGTGATCACCCCATTGTTGTGCTCAATGCTTTGGCGGTTCACATATCCGCCTATCTGTGCGACAACCATACCGTTGACACATACCAGTGCGGGGATAATCGTTTTTCTTCCGTCAATCTCTTCGTTTGTCCAGATCAGCTTTCCTGTATTCACATCAAATTTCTTAAGCACTTTCTGGTGACCCTTCGGTGAAAATTCTACGATATACACATCGTTGCCATTGACTAAGGGTTCCGCGATGGCATTGTATACCTGCACTTCGCTGTTGAACAGGAGGTGTCCTTTGTCGAGAGACATGTTCAGGTCCTCGCTCCAGACGCTTGTGCCTGTCTTCAAATCAAATACCTGCAAGCCATCCAGCTCTATCAGTATCTTGTCTTTTCCCTGGGCCAGTTGCCAGCTCACAACAGGGTCTTTGGTCACAATTTTTGATTCCACCACACCTTTATACTCGGTCGTCCATTTTACTTCTCCTGTTTCGGCATTGAGGAGCATGAGTTGGTTTTTGAAGCCCGAGAAAAAGGACTTCAGGGAAACCGGACGGTAGTTCAGCAGCAGCAGTTCCTTGGTATCGGTAAAATACATGGATTTGGCAATGGCTCCGCTGAAGCGGGAGATGGACCATTTCAGTTTTCCTGTCCTGGCATCCAGCATGTCCATGCCTTCTTTCAGGTAGATCCCAAAGGCACTCAACTCGGGCAGGTAGATGAGGTTGCCTCCGGTAACACCTTCGTATTTTTCACTCGTCCAAAGTGCTTTCCCTGTCTTCGTGTCAATGCAGGTCATCTGGTCGGCACCTCTGCGTTTGTTGAACACAAAGATGACTCCGGCATCTTCCATGTAACGTTGGTAGTCCGAGTCTGTCATGCCGGCAATCTTTTCGAGGTCTCCGCTCCACACAATCTTTCCGTCGCTGCCGTTTAAGACACAGATCTGTTTTTTGGTGGTGGCAACGACTTCTCCTCCGTCGGTTGCACAGGTGGTGAGGAAATTGGTTTTATTGTCCGACTTGGATTTCCAGACCAGTGGGAACGTTATTTTCTGGCTTGTTGCCGTGCTTGTCCAGAGGGCAGCCACCAGCACCAGGCTGGATAATTTTCTTGATAGGTACATAGATGTGATTTTTGTGGATTAGTGGTTTATGAAGCAAAAGTCAGGATAGACAAGGATTCCGGCAATACTACTTTAGTAGTAAACTATTCCCTGCGCCCATATACTTTGTTCAGGGCTTCGGTGCGGGAACTCACTTCCAGCTTGCGGTAAATATTGCGGACGTGTGTGCGGATGGTCTCGGTGCTGACATGCAACCTGGCTGCAATGTCTTTGTAGCGCATGCCTTCAGCCAATAACGGAATGATTTCTTTCTCCCTGGAGGACAGGTCGCCTATCAACGATTTCTTCATAAAGTGGTTGTTAACTTGACGACAAACTTCGCTTACTCCCCGTTTGCAGTCAATCACACTTTAGTAGTAATCTTTATTTCTTAAAAATCTTGTTGAGTGCATCGGTGCGGGAATTCACCTGTAGCTTTTGGTAGATGTTGCGGATATGAGTTCGCACGGTTTCTGTGCTCACAAACAACGCATCTGCGATTTCTTTGTAACGGAGTCCTTTGGAGAGGTGGAGCAGGATCTCTTGTTCGCGTTGGGATAATTTTTCGAGTTCTATATTCTGTTGTGCCTCCTGAAAAGAGGCTACCACTTTACGTGCTATGTGGCTGCTCATAGGAGAGCCGCCCTTGTATACTTCCGTGATGGCGTCGAGGAGTTTGGAAGGTTGGGTGGTCTTGGTCATATACCCGGTGGCTCCTGCTTTCAATGCTTTGAAGACAGATTCGGTATCTTCAAAAGAGGTACACATCAGAAACTGCGTGTTGGGGCAGAGGGGTTTCAGTTCTGTGATGCAGTCTATTCCTGTTTTGTCGGGCAGGTGAATGTCGGTAAGGATGACGTCAAGGTGGAGGGTAGGAATCCGTTCAATGGCGTCTTTAGCCGTCTCAAACGTATCCGTACACGAAAAGCCTTCGCTCCCGTTGATCAGCAGTTTCAGGCTGTTGGCGATTTCCGCCTCATCTTCAATAATCCCGACCTTGATTTCCATGCTGCAAAATTATAAACCCGCAGTTCCGCAGAACTACGCAAAAAGTAGTATTATGCTTTTTCTATTGCTGTCAACCTAACGCATAGATGAACAGCTGTGCCTCCCTTTTCTGCTGCTACTATCTCTACCTGCCCGTTGATTACGGTCGCTCTTTGCTGCATGTTCCTCAGCCCGTTGCCGGGCGTGTTGGCGTGTGCAGAATAGCCTTTGCCGTTATCTGTCAGGCTTAGCTTAAACTGATTGTGTTGTAATTCAAAGACCAACGTCACCCGACTGGCCTGAGCATGTTTCACAATATTCTGCAAGGTCTCTTTCACAATGAAGAAGATGTTGCGGCTGGCTTCTTTTGTCAGTTCCTTGTCGGGTATGCTAATGGGCAAGTTGACAATGAGTTGTACCGGGAAATCGTTCAGGTAGTCGCTGCTGTATTCCCGTATCCGTGCTATCAGATGTTCCAGCTTATTATTTTCGGGGTTCAGGGCCCAGATCAGGTCGCGCATGTTTTCGACCAACGAGGTGGATGTTTCGGATATGGAACGTATGCCTGCCTTCACTTCCGGGTTGTTCTCCGATTTGGACGAGACCAGCTCGGTCATGAATTTAATTTTAGACAAGCCTGAACCCAGGTCGTCGTGTATGTCCTTGGCCATTCTCAGTCGTTCGCTTTCTTCTGCCAGCCGCACGGCCCGTTCCTGCTTTTGAAGTGCTGTGATCTTTTGCCTGGAAAAATAAAAATAGCCGGTGAGGAGCAGCGATACAATCAATACCCCGCTGGCGCCCAGCAGGACCTTTCTTTTTTGAAGCACGGCATGCTGTTCGTGAATCTGCAGGGATTTGATTTCTTCCTGTTGTTTTAACAAGGCGATTTCCGATTCCTTCTTTTCCACCTCATACACCACCCGCATGTTGGCAATTTCTTTGTTGTATCCTTCGTTCCCCATCGAGTCACGCAATTCCGCAAATTGATAATACGCCGCATGTGCTTTGGGAAGCTCTTTTAAGTGTTCATATGCATTGGACATGCCGGCATACGATTCCATCTGCCATTTCTTGTGACCGATTTCCTTGGACACTTGCAAGGCTTTTTCGAAATGCAGTAACGCTTTGGTGCTCTCCTGCATCTGATTGTATACCTCCCCGAGGTTGATCTCCAGCGCAGCCAGGCTGGCTTTGCTGCCGAGTTGTGTATTGATTGCAAGTCCTTTTTCCAGGTTTTGCAAGGCAAGTTCGTTTTGATTCAGCTTTTTATACGACAAGCCTAAGTTGCTGTAGCATTTCGCCAATAAATAATTGTCCTGCAACGGGGTGGCGAGGGTCAGGGCTTTTAACTGGTAGTCCACCGCTTCGCTCAGTTTGTTCTGATCGGTGAGTATGGACGCAATGTTGATGTAGCAGGCAGCAATGCCCCGTTGGTCATGACGCTTCTCGCGGATCGCCAAAGCTTTTTCATTGAAAGCTAAAGCCTGCTCATAGCTCTTCTGACCCTGGTAGGCCAGTCCCAGGTTGGAGTAAATGGCCGACATGCGCATGGAGTCCCCAAGTGTTTCGGCTGTTTTCATGGCTGCAAGGCAGTAGTGTGTTTCCAGCAGGTGATTGCCCAGGTCCTTATACACCACGCCGATGTTCGAATTGGCAATCATCAATCCTTTCAGGTAATTGTTTTGCCGGCTGCAAGCCAGCGCCTGCTTGTGGTACTCCAGCGCAGCAGCCAGATCGCTTTGTACATAGCGCACACTGCCCAGGGCGGTATAACTGTCGAAGAGGCCCCGTTTAAAACCGGCTTTCTCACAAAGCTCCCGTTCTTCCTTTGCATAATTTTCTGCCTGGGCGGGATTGGTATAGATCAGTTCCCATACCAACTCGTTCAACAGCTTGGCCCGGACGGTATCCGTATGTGTGGTTTGGAGCAGCCCAACCAGACTGTCGGTATGACGGTTGTTTTGGCTTTGTGCAGGCAGCAATGAAAGGAGAAAAAGGAGGAGTAGAGGGAAGGCTTTTTTACCCATAAATGCGAGTTGGCTATGGGCAAATATAATTTATTATTGTTAAACTGTATGATTGTGTATGAAAATGGTTGGGTGAGCATGTTCAATCAACCTTAACTTCCCATCTTCCACCTTTATCTCCTCCAATTCGCTTTATTTTGTATTGCTTTTTTAAGCTTTCCAGCTGGTATTTTACGCCAGATTCGGTAATGTCTCCTAGGGCTTCCGCAAGATCCTTCCGGCTAATCGAAGGGGTTTGCCGGATAAGTTCGAGGATTCGTTCAGAAGTTTTCTGGGTAGTTTTCTGGGTAGTTTTCTGGGCAGTTTTCTGGGTAGTCTCTTTCAGGTTAAAAGTGACCTTCGTAAAATCCAGTCCTTGTTCAAATTCCGGTTTGCGACCTGTGTACTTTTCCCATCCTGATATCATTTTATCAAATCCGTACCCAGCATTTTCTGCCAGCCGTACAACCCGAGACGTTATGGAAACTAGTTTAAATCAAAATCCATGTAGCTTAATTTGGTGCCGTTAAAATATTTCTCGTTTCTATGGATGGATATATTTATTTGTTAAAGAAATTCGAATAACATTAAAACAATATCAAATATCTATAATATCAAATATCTATAATATCAAATGTTGTACTCAGGAAAATCAAACTAAGGGGAGGTTAGTTAACTTTATGTTTTATGCTTTTTTTTTCTGGTTTGGCATCGGGATAATAATTCGTCAGAATAGTATTGCCAATTGAATAAATTTTGTGATTTTGATTCAACTTAATATTTGAAAAGATTATTTGTTTTTTATTCTCACTTAGCTTAATTGATACCTGGATAGAATCCTTTCCTTGAAAACGTATTTCGAAGTTTTCCTTAGTCAGTATAAGTTCAGAGTCAGAATGATGTCTCCAATAAAATTCAGTTCGTTCGTTTGCTTTCTCCTTTGAAACATTGGCCATTGTATAAAATTTTTCTAGAGGAAAAGTATAGAAGGAGTCAATTCTATTGATATTCCTACTATGATCGGCGTCCAGGTAAGATTGAATTACTTTGGTTATTTCTTGTGTCTTATTTTGTTCCTGCAATAGTTTCTTTAGATTTTCATTTTCTTCAGATTTCTTTAGCATGAGTTGTACGGTTTTCTCATCAACTTTTGGTTTTTTCTCTCCAAAAACAAAAATAAAGTACAAGGCCAATCCAATTAATGAAGCAATAATAATAAAGGATAGGGCAAACTTCCCAGTTTTGCCATTGGTATTGAAAGCCGATATTCGAACTTTAAACTCGGGGAAAAGAAAGTTAACAATAACCGATGATATTGAAATGCTTACAAGCAAAACAGAGGTATAGAGCAAAAAATTTGCGCTTATCATTTGTTGCTTTTTTTAAAAACAATTAATAAAATGCAGGTAATGCCCAAACCAACTGACAATATTTCAGAAGCAGTAAAAATTAGCTGTTTATATTCGTAATAATCAGCTAGTTTATGTGTTATTAGTGGAATGTTTTGCGTGTTATTTGGATAGCATGAAAGTTGTTCATGTTCAAGGGTTATTTTCTGCTGTTCACATTGCAAAGATTCAGTTATTCCGTAAATCGGAAGTGCAATAAACAAGACGGCAATCGTAACTTTAAAAGGAGTTATTTTTCCTTTATTTTCCACCATTAAAGCTATAGCAATGCCAATACAGAAAACAAATAGATCCCATTCGTTTTGGTAAAAATCAGGAAGCTCTTTCTTGTGAGTGAAATAGTGCCCACATCTAAACAAATATGGTAGTATTGCTGCAATAACTATTGAAATGGCGAAGCCGAATCGTGCAAAGTAATCAACCTTTTTTTTTACGACCACAAAGTCTTGATCTTATGAGTTAGTATTGCATAATGGGATTCAAGCGTGAAGTTTAATGAGTGAGTAAATGTAAACAAATATGTTGCAAAACAATGCTCGGTTTTACAACGAAAACACGAAAAACCTTACATCGTTTGATGTTTTTATTGAATTTTTAGATAAGAAGAAAGCAAAAGCCTGGTGAATTCACCAGGCTTTCCTTATTTAATGTGTTTCATTGAAATATTTCACTCAAAGATCAACTTACGATTTCTTTTTACCTGACTTTTTCGAGTTTATTTTTTGTTCCAATTGCTTTAGTTCATCCAAGTCGTTGGCATCGGCATTTTGTGCTTCTGATATTTTACGCTTCCGGTCAAATTGTTCATAGATTTCATCCACCTTTTTCTCCATTTGGGCATGACTTACAGCTCCTTTATGATCCAGTACCTTTTTGTCATTGAAGGTAATAATCCGGTCAACATTCTCACGCCAGAAATTCATAGCAATGTCCTTCCTGTCCTTTGCTCTTAACTCCGCGGTTTCCAGGAATACCACTACAAAGCGATTAAGACTGTCAATTTCATCGGCTGTCAGATAGTTTTTGGCAATATAGATATCCTGTTTCCTGACCACTGAACCTTTCCAGCTGGTCAATGCCATGTTGGATTTATGTTGGTCTGCACGGCTTATGATTAGTTCAGCTGCCGTTTTTCCGGTTATTGCATACAGGATTTTGTTTTGTGCTTCGGCAAAGAAAATCTGAGTGGCCTTATCCGTTGGGTCGTAATCGCTGCTGAGTGAAAACAAGTCACGTACTTTCTGATAGAATCGTTTTTCAGAAGCACGTATATCTCTGATTTTGGCAAGCAGCTCATCAAAATAATCGGGTCTACCTTCCGGGTTTTTCAGCCTTTCATCATCCATCACAAAACCTTTAATCATGTACTCCCTGAGGTTCCGATTAGCCCATTGCCGGAATTGAGTTCCACGCTTACTTCGTACCCGGAAACCAATTGCCAAAATCATGTCCAGAGAATAAAACGTGATCATGTAGTTTTTTCCGTCTGAAGCAGTTGTTAAGTAATCCTTAATAACTGAATTTGGCTCTAATTCTTTCTCTTTGAGTATCTTAGCTATGTGCATACTGATATTAGGGACACTAGTGGCAAAAAGTTCTGCAAGTTGGTTTTGGCTCATCCAAACACTGCCGTCTTTAGCAAATAGCGATACGGATGATTTGCCATCCTGGGTATTGTATATAATGATGCTGTTTTCTTCCATGTTAGGATATTTTAAGGACAAATAATGTTGACAAAGATCAGCCAAAATAATTGATATAGATGCCATATTGCTAAGGGTATCCGAAAAGGGGAGGTATTAGGAGAGAACCTCCATGTTGTACCTAGGCTGTGCCCGTCAGAAACAAAAAAGCCCTCCAGTTTCCCGAAAGGCTTCTCTGCATTCATGTGGACATCGTCGGGTTCGAACCGGCGACCCCTACCTTGTCGAGGTAGTGCTCTAAACCAGCTGAGCTAGACGTCCGTTGGTGGTGAAAGGCAAAAATAAGGGTAATTCTCTGTAAAGCCAAACACGCGAACTGACGGAGAATGACCTTTTTACCAAAAAAAAATATTTTTTGTTGGTGTTTTTACGAAAGTATCTATATTTGCAACCCCAATAAGTACAGGGAACAGTAAAATGGGAGCTTAGCTCAGCTGGTTCAGAGCATCTGCCTTACAAGCAGAGGGTCACAGGTTCGAACCCTGTAGCTCCCACGAAAAGAGACAATCGAAAGATTGTCTCTTTTGCATTTGTACCCCTACTCTCAAGTTCTAACCTTTAGAAGTCCACAAAAATATAGCGAACAGAAATGTTCCTTTTTTCTTCATTCTCCCGCTCATTCTCACTCTTTCCCAATTACTCCACACGAAGCATCTGAAAATTGGTATAACTGAAAATAGGGCCTGCCCAAGAGCCTTACAGCAAATACTATCAAAAAAACAGCAATAAATAGGTGTGGTGTGATTTTAAATACTATCTTTAATCAGTATGATAGTATAGCGTAATAAAGTCGGGCAGGAGTCCAACTACCCCGGCTACTCGAATTACGCTTTATTTCCCGGAGGAAAAGATTGAATAATTACTCATCTAAACGTAGTCCTGTAATGACTGCCCTCATAGGATATCGCTTTATACGCAGGTTGCCTGCGTGTGTAACCGGCTTAAAACAGCTGGCTGTTGCTTCAGGGTTCTTTCTGCTTGCCAGCGGGGCCTTAACTGCAGCCAACAACACCTTCGCTTCCACCACCGTAACATTATCGGTGATCAACGGGAATTGCGTAGCCAATTATACCTTTTCTCAGCAGCTTCCCAACGTAACAGCTAATATCGCCCTGGGGGCCAATGTCACCATTGTATTTCTGGTTGGTACAGATGCCACGATGATTACAAGTGGCACCTTTAATGGTACGGCTATCGCTATGGGTACGGTTACCAATCCCACTACCAACTCACTCTCTTTCACGGCACCTGTGGCGGTGTCGGGTGCAGGTACAACTTTTACCATCGTCATTAACGGAGTGGTGAATGCCCCTTCGGGGAATTCGGGTAGTGCTTCGGTTACCGCAAATAACACTTCCGGGGGGACTGATACAGACAATACCTATAGTTACACACTGTCTGCACTCACCACTTCTTTTTTCGACTATCCCGGAGGATTCCCTACCTATGCCACTGCCAACACCGACGGGTTTTGCGTCAATAACCTGGTGGCAGGACAGGTGTATTGTTTTGACTATATACTTCCTACCAGTGGAACGGTAACGGTGGACTTTGTGACCAACAGTTCCAACTGCGGCAGCTCAGGTGCGAGTCAAAGCGGTGCTTTTAATGGAAATAATTCTACGGGTCTGGCCGGAATTTCCACCTGGCACAACGAGTGTACGCTGGTCAATAATGGCAATTTTATCTGGGGCACCGGTGCGGGACAAACGGCGGGTGATTTATATACCTGTTGCTATACTGCTCCAGCCGGATGCGCCAACATGAGTTTTTGCCCGATGATCAATTGCTCGGCAGGTAACTGTGGCGACCTGGTGCTTCCCGTAGAGCTCCTGTACTTTGCTGCCCGTCCGGGCAATCAGGAAGTGTTGCTCAACTGGGCCACGGCTTCGGAATTGAATAACGCCTATTTTACGGTGGAACGAACTCTGGATGGAGCGGCTTACCAAACCGTTGCCCAGGTGCAAGGTGCCGGAACGAGTCATACGCAGCTGTATTACCAGTGCGCAGATGAAGCCCCGGTGGTAGGTGTATCGTATTACCGCCTCAAACAAACCGATTACAATGGGAAGTATAAATACTCCAAACCCGTAAAAGTGTCGTTCGACCTGAGCGACTATTTATCGCTCTACTACGATACCAATGCCAAGGCCATTCAGCTGTCTGTCCATACCGACAGCGACAATACACCCCTTTCCACCTTGGTATCCGATGCGCTTGGAAACATCGTTTGCTGTCATAAAGAGAATTGTCCCAGAGGAAACTATTCTTCAAAGATTGATATCTGCAATGCCACTCCCGGCATCTATTGTGTCCGCATGGACATAGGA
>Ga0206918_1054_pt2 | contig 11632 bp, 10 predicted proteins | sample Alteio_BWOrgHeat_69_FD_152950 | JGI IMG/M metagenome (GOLD analysis project Ga0206918, IMG submission 152950) | Enriched cells from forest soil in Barre Woods Harvard Forest LTER site, Petersham, Massachusetts, United States -... | ecosystem: Environmental > Terrestrial > Soil > Temperate forest >... | reverse complement strand
TGGTATTAACTTCGGGAAATTTGAAGATCAAATGTCCTCTCCTGTACCAATACGAATCGAAATCAGAGAGATTGATTGTTTGGTTTTGTGATTTAAAGGAAATGGACCAGGTTAATGCCTTTGAAGATCTTGCCAAAATCAACTCAATCAGGTGATCTCCATTCAACCTAATGAATTTTGTTTTGAAGTGTCGCAACCAATCGATCACATCATCTGTGGAAGGTTCAAGGCTATCACTTAAAATTAAAATCATTTTACTCGATTGAAATTCTGCGTTTTTGTTTTTTTACATCGAAACATCCGCATGGTAATACAATTATAAGAGTTGCCATCGAAGCAAAAGCAAAATTAGACTTATAGCACTTACTTAAAATCAACCCATGCGGATGCTAGCATACCTTCTTTAAAATCTGGCTAGTGATTATTATGCTTTGTGATCATCTACGACGAGATCTTTATTGATTGCTGACCCTCCTGTTATATGGTCACAGTGGACCATTCCGTTGGCATCCCAAGTATCGCAGTCTTCTCCTCCAATCATTTGGGTGGTATTATGACTTTCGATTGCGTGCAATTTTAAATTCTCAATCTTTGATTTATGCAAAGTCTCTAGTTTGTTTTTTGAATTTGTTTTCATTGTTTTGGGTTTAAAGATTTGACTTAATAATTTTAGTTTTACAAACTCCCCCACTTTATTTGAAGGAGGTTGCTAAAATAGTATTGTACTCTTGCCAGATCAAAGCCTACTTGAATACTATTTTAAGGAATCGGGCAATACCTCAAAAAAGGGAAATATGGCTCAATCGGGGGTTATTGACGGTGAATTCCATTCATCCTACTCCACTAAATACTTTGCGGCAAGCGGAAAAGTCTGCTATCTAAGTATTGGGACCCCTTCTCTACTTTGTATAGAGAGGTCTGGGTGAGTACTTTGCCACGTGCAGGAATTTTCGTTTCTTTGCATTCACTACACTTTGCACATAATATTTCATCATTAATACTGTTCATCGGCTCTTTGCTCTCCGCATGGAGATGCGCGTGTCTTTGAACGGACCAATACGGGTGCTATGAAGATTACTTTCTTCTGTCTGGCTATGCTTGTTGCTTTCTGTTCCTTCTTCTCATTAAAGAAGGGGCATTTTCAAGTACTGGAATCTACCTCTCAGCAATGGCATGCAGGCATTCCTTCGGGAGGAAGCGGTACGGAATATGCCTTTCGCATGGTGATAAGCGGCAATGAACCGGTACGCTTTGATTCTGTCTGGCTGTCTGAAAAAGCATTCAGGGTGCAGGTTGTCAAGGGGAATATGGTTCCTTACGGTAGCACCTTCAAGAGAGGAGATACCCTCCTGCTTCGGGTAAGTGATAACCGGCCCGGAAAAATGCCTGGGCCTGCCGGTGCAGCGGCATCGCATGGTGCTGTCGAAGCAGACAAGGTTGTTATGCCTCCGATGCATTATAAAGGAGAAGCCCTGCTAAGATATTACGCCGCCGGCAAACCGCATTACTTTACGTTTACCGGAATTAAAAAACTACCCCCACAAAATATGCCTTAACTATTTTCATGCACCTATAATCCTTCTAAACCGTTGTACCAAAATCGCCACCTGATGAGAAAAACTACCCACTTAACATTACTCCTGCTACTCCTCTTTTCCGGAGCGGGTTTGTTTGCACAAAGCAACCAGGCCAAAGCCAAAAAACAACCTGCTAATATCAAAGACGTAAAAGCGAAAGTGGATGCCTATTTCAAGTCTCATCCCGAAGAAATGAAGGAAGAAGACGGGATCTATTCTCAATACAAACGCTGGGAATGGTTCAACGAGCAACGTGTGATGCCCAATGGCGATTTTCCTTCTCCTGCCGTTACCTGGGAGGAATGGAAAAAATATGCCCGCTCCCACTCCCGCGTGATTGCGAGTACATCTGCCAATTCGGGTAACTGGTCCTTCATTGGTCCAACTACTACTCCAGGCGGTTACGAAGGTCTTGGCCGCATTTCCTGTATTGCCTTCCATCCTACTGTTGCCAATACCTTCTGGGTGGGAACGCCTGCGGGAGGGTTGTGGAAAACAACCAACGGAGGAACAACCTGGACCACCAACACCGATAATACCTTACCAATTCTTGGGGTAAGCGACATCGCCATAGACCCTTCGAATGCCAACGTGATGTACATCGCCACCGGCGATGGAGACATGGGCAGCTTGTGGGCCTTGACCAATGGTTACTGGGGCGACACCAAAAGTGTGGGTGTGCTTAAATCGCTGGATGGTGGTGCTACCTGGCAACCTACCGGACTGAGCTATCCTGTTGAATACACCTATTTGATCCGCCGTTTGTTGATCAGTCCGTTTAACCACAAAGTGTTAATAGCAGCTGCTACCGATGGCGTATACCGCACAAACGATGCTGGGGTTACCTGGCACAAGACACAAAGCGGGCATTTTATCGACCTCGCTTTCAAACCGGGTGATGCTTCCACCGTATATGCATCCACCTGGGATGACGGAGGAAATGCGCAGGTATACACCTCCACCGATACCGCCAATTCTTTTACACAAGCAACTAATTTCACCGGAGTGGAACGTATCGCGTTAGGAACTTCGGCCTTTGCTCCCAACATCGTGCATGCCCTGTGTGCCGATGCAGCCAACAGAGCCTTTGCCGGCCTCTACGTATCGCGCAACAGCGGGGTTTCTTTTGATGTCTTATATCCTTCCAGTGGTATGAACCTCCTGGCGAATACCTACGATGGAAGCGGCACGAGCGGACAAGGTAACTACGACCTCACGTACCTCATGTCGCAAACAGACACCACTACGTTGTACCTGGGTGGAGTAAATACCTGGAAAAGCACGGACGCTGGCCTCACCTGGAACCTGAATACGATGTGGACTGCCTATTCCGGTCAGAACCCGAATGGAGTAATCACCATCCATGCAGACAAACATTTCATGGCCAACGATCCGCACACTGCCGGTACAATCTACCAAACCAATGACGGGGGTATTTACAAAACTTCAAACGGAGGAACAACCTGGACCGACATCAGCAACGGTCTTGCCATCAGCGAGATTTACCGTATAGGCACTTCGGCTACCAACTCCAATCTGAACATTATCGGCATGCAGGACAATGGCTCGCGTAAGTTCGATGCCGGCACATGGAGCTATGCCAGCGGAGGCGACGGTTGCGAGTGTATCATTGACTATTCTAATCCACAAAATATGTACGCCAGCTATGTACAGGGAGTTCTCTATGCAACCACCGATGCCTGGGCAACCACCTCCACCACCATTTCCGACAACATCCCCGGCAACCCCACCGGTTCCTGGATCACTCCTTATGTGATGGATCCGGTGAGTCCATCTACGTTGTACGCCGGATATGCCGACGTGTATAAGACAACCGACAAAGGTGCCAGCTGGACGGCCATTTCCAACAACCTTACCGGTTCTTCCACCACACTCAACACCCTGGCAGTAGCACCTTCCAATAGCCAAACGATTTATGCCGCTACATTTGATTCGGTATATGTTACTAGCGATGGAGGTTCCAACTGGAACAGCATTTCCAATTTTTCTCTCGGAAACCCAAAGTCCTATATTGCAGTCAACCCCACCGATCCGCTCACAGCGTATGTAACCATTTCGCGTTATACTGCCGGAGAGAAGGTTTATAAGACCTCTGACGGAGGAATGACCTGGACGAACATCAGCGGTTCCCTTCCCAATATACCCATCAACTGTATCGTTTATGAAAAAGGCAGCAACGACGGCTTGTACGTAGGTACCGATGTGGGTGTATACTATACCAACAATTCCCTGTCAGACTGGATTTTATTCAGCACCGGACTTCCAAACGTAGTAGTGACTGAGCTCGAAATCCAGTACAGCTCCCAACAGCTCCGTGCCGGAACATTTGGAAGAGGCTTGTGGCAGTCCAATCTATATGACTTCGTTACAGGCATTGCTCCCCAAGCTGACAAGGACAACACCGTTCGTGTATTCCCTAACCCAACCAAAGGAGCATTCACCCTGAATATCTCCGACTTTAAGAATGCTGATAAAGCCAATCTCTACAATTACCTGGGAGAAACCTTGAAAACGATTGATATCCGCACATCCAATATGCAGATCGACCTCAGCCCTTATGCCGACGGCATCTATTACCTGGGACTGGAATCAGAGCACTATACCCAGATGCACCGCATTGTAAAACTCAATTGAGTTACCCTTTAATCAAATAAACGAGAGGCCTTTGCAAACTGCAGAGGCCTTTTTTGTGCGTGAATCGCCAGTCATCCGGCAAGGAAAAGGTTCAAAGTAATCCCTAACTTTACCGGATGAAACACTATCCTTTTGTCACCCTCCTGATTGTTATTGCCATTGCTGTGCTGATAGATTTGTATACCTACCAGGGCGTAAGAGCGTTGACGCAAAAATGGACTTCAAAACGCAAGCGACAGGTCATGCTGCGTGCCTACCTCGTATTTAACATCGGCTTGCTCATCACGTTATGCATCGGTTTTCTGGCGATGGATAAGAGCCGTGCACCTTCCATCGGACTGATGCGTCTGCTGGGTTTCTTTTTTGCCATGTTGGTACCGAAACTCATATTCTGTATCCTGCTTATTCTGGAAGATACATACCGCTTGTTGAAAGGCATCTTCCACTATTTATATCACCGCATTTCACCTCCGCATAACCCCGAAGGGGTGATCTATTTCCCCGGGCGCAGAAGGTTTGTGAGTCAGATTGCATTGGGCCTTGCTTCCATTCCCTTCCTGGCAATCATTGAAGGCATGGTCAAGGGCAAATACGATTACCGCGTTCATCGGGAAACCATATTCTTCCCCGACCTCCCTGAAGCCTTCGACGGCTTTACAATCACTCAGGTATCAGACATTCACAGCGGAAGCTTCGACAGCATGGAAGGGGTGATGCGTGGCGTGAATATGGTGAATGCCCAAAAGTCGGATCTGTTTGTGTTCACCGGCGACCTGGTGAACACCGTCTCTACCGAAATCATTCCCTGGCTGGATATTTTTAAAACCTTTCGTGCACCGTATGGACAGTACTCCATCCTTGGCAACCACGATTATGGCAAATACGGACGATTTGACAAAGACGAGGTGAAGAACGAAGAATTGAGGCTTGCTGATCATGAGAAACTAAAAAAACACCACGAAACATTGGGTTATAACCTGATGCTCAATGAGCACACGGTGATAGAAAAAGACGGACAGAAGATTTCATTACTCGGTGTAGAAAACTGGGGACTCGGCTTCGAGACGCGCGGAGATCTGCAAAAGACGCTGCAAGGCGTGGACCCCAACTCTTTCAAGATTCTCCTCTCCCACGACCCTTCTCATTGGGATGCACAGGTAAAGCAAGACAAGCAGCACATTCATCTGACACTCTCCGGCCATACACACGGCATGCAGTTTGGTATAGAAATTCCGGGATTCAAATGGAGTCCTATTCAGATGCGCTATCCTAAATGGGCTGGCCTGTATCAGGAAGGCGGAAAGTACTTGTATGTCAACCGGGGCTTTGGTTTTCTGGGGTTTCCGGGCCGGGTAGGTATCTGGCCCGAGGTAACGGTGCTTACGCTTAAGCGAAGCGTATAATACTTATACCCTCACCCCGATCACGAGGATGTCATCCACCTGTTCATAGCTTCCTCCATTGGGTTTTTGAAAGGCCTTCCATTCCTCTATCGCACTGTCTAAACGTGCTTTCTGATCACCCATGGGTTTGGTGCTGACGCTCTGAAGCAACTCTTCAAACTGACTGTATTTGAATTTTTTTCCTTTCGGTCCGCCGAACTGATCGGCATAGCCATCGGTGAAGAGGTAGATCACATCATTTTTTTCAAGCTGGAATACGATATTGGTAAATGGCTTAAGTACTTCGTCACTATCGGAACCAATGGGCTGCTTGTCTCCTTTCAATTCTATCAGCTCTCCTTTACGCAGCACAAAAACCGGATTATTTGCACCGGCGAATTCCAGTTTCATGTCATGCGTATCAATGGCGCAGAGTGTCATGTCCATCCCGTCACGGATAGAGCTCTCATCCACCTGGCGGCGAAGCGTCTTTTTCAATTCCCTGTTCAGGTAATTCAATGCATCGGAAGGATGATTGATGCTGCGATCGGTAATGGTCTGGTTGAGCAAGGTTGATCCTACCAGGCTCATGAAGGCTCCCGGCACACCATGACCAGTACAATCAACTGCTGCAATGAGTGTAATTTGCTTTTGAACAGGATCGGTAGGAATGGTGGTGGTGACGTGTGCGAACCAGTAAAAATCGCCGCTCACGATGTCCTTAGGTTTATACAGCACGAAATGTTCGGGAAGGTAATCGCTGATTTCTTTTTCAGCAGGAAGAATGGCTGTCTGAATCCGTCTTGCATAGTTGATGCTGTCGGTGATGTCCTTGTTTTTCTCCCGGATGATTTCCTGCTGCAGACGTATTTCCCCTTCCAGCTTCAACCGTTCCCGGATATCGCGTGCATAGATGACAATAGCGGGCCTCCCCGCAAAAGGAGCCACTTTAGCGCTGCATTCCACGGGAAGCAACTCTCCCTGGGCAGTAACAAAAGGAATATCACTGAATATAAGTCCTTTCTGCTCCCACACATCGGCTACCACCCGCGAACTCTTTTCAAGCATCTCCTGTGGTTGCAATTCAAACAATGATTTCTTTTCCAGCTCCGCCTTGGAATAGCCCAGCATGGCACAAGCACTGGGGTTACACTGATGTACTTTCCCATCCACTATATCCACCACCATCATCGCATCATTCGCCTGATCAATGATGCTTCCGTAATTGATGTTTTCCCTTTCGGCCACTTCCAGGCGTTGTGCTTTACGTTTACCAGTGATCACAGTACTGACAGCAATCAGCGTAAGCGTGAGCACCGTGCTAACAAAAAGTACAACGAGCAGATACAGCATCAGTTCAGGTTTTCAATTATTGGAAAGATGGTCCGGGGATCCAGAAACTCTCCCACCTTATCCGGACGGGATACATACCTCACCACGCCCGTTTTATCAACCAGAAAGGAAGCCGGTAAGGGAATTCCTTCTTCGTATTTTTCAGCAAAGTCATTGTCGTATTTATCCAGCTGCACACCATAAATCATGGCTGTGCGTTGCTTTTCGTCGCTCAGCACTTTGAAATCCAGATTTAGTTTTTCCACCATTTCCCTGTTAATGCCTATCGGATCCGGGCCTATGGCAAGCACAAAGATGTTTTTGCTCCTGAACTTAGCAGCCTCTTTCTGATAGGTCCTCAGCATCATGTGACACCCCGGACACCAGTCGCCCCGCACAAAAACCAGCAGCAGGTGCCGGTCGCCTTGAAACGATTCAAGGTTAATCATATGCCCGTCCTGATCGGGCAGACTGAAGTCAGGAGCCTTGGCCCCAATAGCAATTTTGTATCCGCCTTTGGTAAACCCCAGCAGTTGCATCTTATCCTTCCATATCCCGCCCACATAAACTCCAAGAAAAACACCGACCGGAAGTGGCACCACCCACCCTTTCCACCCTTGCGGAAACAACAAATTACCAAGCAGGTAAACCGAAAATGCAAGCAACAAACTTACTGGTTCCAACCAGGCATATTGCGTATATCCGAATGTACGGAAGAACAGAATCCGGGCAAGCGAACCGGTTGCGGCAAAAAAGAAGGCCAATGTGAAGAAAGGAAAATGCTCGAAAGGCCAGTCCATTCCGATACCGATGATAAGTGCTGCTGCAGAAATAGTCAGAAATTGAAAAGCGGAAGTATACTTGGCAAGCTCTTTCATTCCGAAGAAGAAAGCAAGTAACCCATATACTTCGGAAACGAGGGGATAAGGTATGAGCAAAGCCACCGCAGTGAGAAAAAAGATAAAGCCGATGCCTGTAAAGAGATGAATTTTCATACAGAACCGCAGGAATAGGATTTCGGAACAGTTTGGGAGAGAAAGATAGACAATTATTTGCTTACAGGAGGAGCGAGCGCCTCCGCTCAGCGTCCATGGACAAGAACCGGAACAGGTTCGGGGCTTCCCATGTAGAATCGTTTCTTCAAGTCATCCAGATGGCTGTCGGCAATCTTTTTATAGATGCGGCCGTTGGTCTTCACCATGGCGGTGCTACCGCTCTGTGCGAGTTCGGAAAAAAGTTTGGAAGAAAATAAATAGTCACTCGTGTCATCCAGCTTATAATCCGGACATCCATGCAAAAAGATCAATCCCGCAATCCGTTTTTCCTCATCCGTCCTCACCGAATCCAACTCGTATAGTTCTTTCACCCGTTTCATCCGCGCCTGATCGCGCAGCTTACGGGTTGCAACCCGGCCGTTATTCGGAAAGCATTGCTCGCGGAAAGCCGTCTGCCTCCTATCGTTCTTATCAGTTTGTTCCATGTATTTAAACTCCATCAAAGCGGAAGTCTGGAGGACAGGAACCGGAGTCATTTTCAAAAAGGAATTCCGGCATCCTTCACACGTGAAAAACAAAAGCAAAGCCACCAGTATTGCCGGGTGGCGGTAGGAATCCATGCATGTTTTGTAAAATTCCCGATCCATGCTTCTAAAATTAATCAATTCTCAGGTACTAGTATACGTAAAAGATTGCATTGTGTTTCCTTTCGGTTGAATTATCAAATGAGGTATTTTTGTATCATGAATAAACAATACGAAGCCATTATTTTCGATCTCGGAGGAGTGCTCCTGAACATTGATTACAACCTTACAGCGGATGCCTTTAAGCAGTTGGGGGTAAAGGATTTTGATATACACTATTCTCAGGCCAGCCAGAGTGGACTCTTTGACAACCTCGAAAAAGGATTGATCACCCCAGCAGAGTTCCGGCTGGCCATGCGTAGGTGGCTGCATACTGACGCCACAGATGAAGCCATTGACCAAGCCTGGAACGCAATGCTTTTGGATATGCCAGGGAAAAGGCTTGAACTGCTAAAAGCTGTCTCTCAGGACTACCGAACTTTCTTATTAAGTAATACAAATGAAATTCACCTGCAGACGGTATCACTCATTCTTCAGAAATCCCACGGCATAACTGATTTCTCAGGTATATTGGAAAAACAGTATTTTTCCAGCAGGATGGGCCTCCGTAAACCCGATCCGGAGATCTTCCTCCATGTTTTAAGAGAAAACAACTTAAAAGCCGAAAACACCTTATTTATAGATGATAGCATCCAGCATATTAGTGGAGCTAACTCCATAGGACTGAATACCAGACACTTATTGCCAAGAGAGGATATCCTGGAACTCTTTCCGGCTTATCTGTCCTGACCTTTTAGAAACTTTTTGAGGCCGCTTGATTTACATCCGGCCAGTTCCTGCGACAGTTTTCAGCTGTTCTAATCCATCTATCCATCCTTCTGCCTCCTTCGTCGACCAAAGAGCTAACTCCATAAGTATGAGGGGACTCGAAATTAGTTTCTTAAGTTTTAGCTAACTTTTCAACAATGGCTTCGTATAAGCAGTTAGATCCAGTACACGCAGCTTTCACTTCATAGAACGATAAAAATTTCTTTTCAGATGGCTCCGAGAGTCATATGGGAAGAAGCCATCGATAACCTACCCCAATGAAAACGGTAACATTTCTAATCCCTTTCCTCTTCGGAATCAGTTCCGTAAAGGCACAAGAAGGACACCAACCCGGCAACACGCCAAACATTCAGTTCTCAACCGACCAGGTGATCCAGAACAAAGCATCAGAAGACCAGCGGAATCTACGTATGGCCAGTGCTTATAATGGGTGGCTCTATGCTGCCTATACCATCAACAATACGACTACTGGTGTAGGAGGCATTTATGTGAGTGTTTCTAAAGACAATGGAGAAAGTTGGAAAAAATTTGTCACCTATCAGTTTGGCAGTTCCTTTTATTCCCTTACCGACGTCGTAATTGGAGGGAGAGACTCTACCCACCTGAATGTGTTTATCGCAGGGGTTCTGCAGAACACAGCGAATAACACCTCTACCTTATATATAGACGACTTTGACGGGCGCACAGGGAGCCTCCTTGCCGGTCAGGTCTATCACCGCTCCCTGGGAAGCCTCACCGTTACCGACCTTTCTATGGCATGTGATTACCTCTTTCCTGCTCATGGAAGCGCTCCTTTTGGGGTAGGACTCTTGTACACCTTACATGGAGGTGCGAGTGATTCGCTCTTATTTACCTCTTCTCAAAACGGTGGACAGACCTTTGCTGCTGTCAAACCTATTTCCACTACACAATCCTTTTACCGGAAAATTTCACTTGCTTACGGCCGCAGTCCTTCCGTAATCGGGGGTGCTTATTTCGCTGCATGGGAACTTTTGGGTTCGTCGGTGGCGAATGCCGGACATATCTATACCGCACATTGCAGCTCTCTTAACCAAACAAGCTGGATAAATCCGGTATGTATCGATTCTCTTGATGCGAATGCCGTCAATCAATCCTGTCACCCCAGCATAAGCGTTCAGCAAAGTAACAGTGACAATGACCAGTTAGATCTGAGCGCAATGATTGTATTTGAAAGTATGCCTGGTGGAAATCAGCAGAACAAAAATATCTCTTGTGTATTCAATAAAGGTGCTTATTCCAATGGGGGGTGGATTTCTTTCCCAGTTATCAGCACTGCTGAAAATGACATGCAACCTTTTACGGCATTCAATCCGTTTACGAATCTCTTTATGCTTACTTATCTCGACTCAACAGATGGTAAGCTGCCTCTTCTGACTCAGGACATGAACCTCGGCAAACCAGGCTCCTGGTCGACAGTGACAACCCAATACAACGATCAGACCAGTCAGCTCGGTGCTGCCAACCCACGTATTGCAGTAAATATCTGGCTGCAGCAACCGACGTTTATCTGGATAACCGAGTTACCCGGAACGAGCCATGGAGTAGCAATGTTTGATGCTGCCTATTCAGGACTGGCTACAGGGATTGTTTCGGGCGCAACGAATACTTTTATGTTAGGCACCCCCTTTCCAAATCCTTCATCCGGTAGCATCCAGATTCCGATTACGAATGATCATTCACAACCGGTATGGATGGAAGTTTATGACATGCTTGGGAATACGGTAAGAGAAAAACAAGAAACAGAACTCACTCCAGGCAATCAGCTCTTGACAGTGGATGCAAGTAAATGGAATACGGGAGTTTATTTCTGTCGATTAACTACTAACGAACATTCACAAACTTACCGCCTGGTGGTGCAACATTAAATTGTCCGTCGCTAGTGGTTTACTTCACTTTCTTTCCATACACAATTCGATCAATACCCCATTGGTATCACGGGGATGTAAAAAGCAGATCAGCTTATTGTCTGCTCCCGGTTTGGGTTCAGGATGCAGCAAGGTAAATCCTTCACCTTTCAGGCGTTCCATCTCTGCATAGATGTCTTCCACTTCAAATGCAATGTGATGAATGCCTTCTCCTTTCTTTTCAATAAAGCGGGCGATGGGACTATCCGGGCTGGTGGCTTCCAGCAATTCGATCTTACTTTCTCCCATCCGGAAGAATGAAGTCATAACACCTTCCCGTTCCACCGCTTCTGTCTTATATGGAGCCGCTTTAAACAATTTTTCAAACAATTTTCCGGATGATGCTATGTCTTT
>Ga0206918_1177_pt1 | contig 11651 bp, 15 predicted proteins | sample Alteio_BWOrgHeat_69_FD_152950 | JGI IMG/M metagenome (GOLD analysis project Ga0206918, IMG submission 152950) | Enriched cells from forest soil in Barre Woods Harvard Forest LTER site, Petersham, Massachusetts, United States -... | ecosystem: Environmental > Terrestrial > Soil > Temperate forest >... | reverse complement strand
GCGCGATCGGGATCAATACGCAGACGGCGGAGACCGGCTGGTGGCTGGGTCGTTACGATAAAGATAAAACCCCATTCGAACCTAAAGGAACTGCATTAGTATGAAAAAAATAACTATCGGGTCGCTGATCCTTGTTGCGGTTATACTAGCCGTCAGTTGCAGTGACGTACAGCGTGACCCGGGAAGGGTCTATATGCCGGATATGGCCTATAGCCGGGCTTATGAGACGTATGCCACCACCGCGGAGATCAAAGCGGATCTGCTGAAGCGGGGTATACATTTCAGCAACACGCCGGTGCCCGGCACCATCAAGCGCGGTGAGTTGTTGCCCTTCCTGATCATGAAGGATTCGATTGCCGGTGATTCAACCAACTATCACGCTTCCCGGGAAGTGAAGAATCCGCTGACGTCGATGGATACGGTGGAGGCGGCGCGGTTGTACCTGGTCAACTGTGCGATCTGTCACGGGCCGAAGCTGGATGGGAATGGGCCGTTATATAATGACGGGAATGGTCCCTTTCCGGTGGCGCCAAAGAAATTTGTCGGGGATGCCGGCATGATCGCCATGCCCGAAGGGCAGATGTTCTATTCGGCCACCTATGGGAAGAATAAGATGGGCAGCTACGCTTCCCAGCTGAATACGGAGCAGCGCTGGATGGTGATCGCGTATATCAAATCGAAGCAGGCGGCGGCAGTGACAGCGGCGGCAGCCAAGACGGCGGGCGGCGGATCGACGGGCGGATCCGATTCGACGGCAAAAAAATAATGAGAACACACTAAAACATTCCGAATGTCATCCATATCTCACATCAAGGAACATTTTCAAACACCCACCCGGTATAAGCAGTGGTCGCTGGGGTTGATGACGGTGGGCGTGCTTTCGCTGATCATCGGGTTCATCGTATATCATGGCGGCAACGACCTGAGCGGTACCCGCTTTTGGGCCGCGCTGTTACAGAATAGCGTATACTTCCTGCTGATCGTGAATGCGGCCATGTTCTTTTATGCGGCGCATACGTTGGGTATGGCCGGCTGGGTGATGTCTTTCCGCCGGCTGACCGAGGCGATCTCGGCCTGTGTCATCCCGCTCGGGGTGATCTGCTTTGTGATCCTGATGTGCCTGGTATGGGGTGGTCATTCCGCGTTGTATGAGTGGATCGATAAGGATGTCGTTGCCAAGGATGAAGTGCTCAAGGGGAAGTCCGGGTTTCTCAACCCCACTTTCTTTACGATCTGGACGATACTGACCATCGGGCTTTGGACCTTACTCGGGATGAAGCTGCGCAATCTTTCCCGGTCGATCGATGATACCAAGCTCACGGTGGAAGAAGGCAAGCGGTATATTTTTACGAATACGGTATGGGCGGCCATCTATATTGTCTGGTTTGCGCTCACGGTCGCTTCCGTCACGCCGTGGCTCTGGCTGATGAGCCTGAATGCGCATTGGTTCTCAACGATGTACAGCTGGTATACGTTTGCCAGCACCTGGGTATCGGGGATTGCGCTGATGACGATCTTTATCATCTACATGAAAAATCAGGGGTACCTGGAATATACCACCGAGGAGCATCTGCATGACATGGCGAAATATCAGTTTGCCTTCTCGATCTTCTGGTGCTATCTCTGGTTTGATCAGTTCATGCTGATCTGGTATGCGAATATCTCCGAAGAAACGGTCTATTTCAAACCCCGGTTTGACGGGGCGTATTCGGGGATCTTCTACCTGAACTTCATCATCAATTTCGTAGCGCCCCTGCTGATCTATATGAAACGCGGGTCCAAACGGAACTGGGGCACGGTAACTTTTATGTCCGTACTTTTGGTATTTGGACACTGGCTGGATTTTTACCAGATGGTATTCCCCAAGGTTGACCCGGACCACGTGATGATGAGCCTATTCGATTTCGGGATCGCCCTGGGTTTTGTCGGGCTGATCATGTGGCAGACGCAACGGGTGCTGAGCAAGTTCCCCATGCTGGCCAGGAACCATCCTTTTGTAAAAGAAAGTATCATCCATCATACTTAAAATTCTTTTAATACCATGTCAACGTTTTTTCTGATATTGATCCTGTTGTTTGGTTTCCTGATCACTTTTCAGATTGCCAAGGCCAGCGAGTATGTGGGCGTATTGAAAGGGGAAAAGAAGAATTTCGAGCAGAACAATAAGGTCAACGGCTTCCTGATGATCGTCTTCCTCGTGCTCGGACTGATCGGGGTGTATTGGTGTAATGAGATATATCGCGGTAAGATCCTGGGTGAGTCCGCTTCGGTACACGGGGAGCAGATCGACACGATGTTGTATATCACGATCGCCATCACGGGTGTCGTATTCGTGATCACGCAGATCCTGCTTTTCTGGTTCGCTTACAAATACCAGTATTCCGAAAAAAGACAGGCGCATTATTTCCCGCACAATAACCGGCTGGAAGTGATCTGGACGGTGGTGCCGGCCATATTTCTGACGGTGCTCGTGGGTTTCGGATTGTTTTATTGGTTCAGGATAACCGGCGAGGCGCCGGCGGATGCCAACCAGATCGAGGTGACGGGGAAGCAGTTCGGCTGGATCTTTCGTTATCCGGGAAAGGACCACACCTTTGGAAAGAAGTATTATCAGAATATCAATGACGGGGCGAACAACCAGCTGGGTTTGCTCTGGGACGACCCGTATTCACACGATGACGTGGTCACGGGCGAAATGACCATCGAGGTCAACAAACCCGTCAAGCTGATCATCAATTCCCGCGACGTGATCCATGACGTCGGCCTGGTCTATTTCCGTCAGAAGATGGATGCGGTACCGGGGACGCCGACGACGCTGTGGTTCATCCCCAAATTCACGACGGAGGAAATGAAGAAGCGGGAGGGCAATCCGGCGTTCGATTATGAGATCTCCTGCGACCAGATGTGCGGGAAGGGTCACTATACGATGCGGGGAGTGATCAAGGTGGTATCGCACGAACAGTATGTGATCTGGCTGGCGGGGCAGAAATCCAATTATGACCAGGTGATGGCGGCGAAGACCCCCGCTGTCGCCGAGAAGAATTAATAAAAGATATTTATGAGCAACGAAGCATCAATCCATCCGGTAACAGAGACCAGCCATGACGTGCATTTGGACGAGCATGCCATGCACCATCATAAAGAGACGTTCATTACCAAGTATGTCTTCAGCCAGGATCATAAGATGATCTCCAAGCAGTTCCTGATCACGGGGATGATCTGGGCCATCATCGGTGGTCTGATGTCGGTGTTGTTCAGATTACAACTGGGATATCCGGATGAGCATTTTCAGATCCTGCAGGATGTCTTTGGCAGCAAGTGGGCGGCCAACGGGCAGATCCAGCCGGAGTTCTACTATGCGTTGGTAACGATGCACGGGACGATCCTCGTCTTCTTCGTATTGACGGGCGGATTGAGCGGAACCTTTGCCAATTTCCTGATCCCGCTGCAATGCGGCGCGCGGGATATGGCGTCACCGTTCCTGAATATGCTGTCTTACTGGTTTTTCTTCGGCGCCAGCATCGTGATGCTCACGTCGCTTTTTATTGAGACGGGACCCGCGGCCGGCGGTTGGACCTCCTATCCGCCGTTGAGTGCGCTGCGTGATGCTTCCGAGGGGTCGAAGGGAGGGATGGACCTGTGGATCACTTCGATGGCCATGTTTGTGGTGTCCTCGTTGCTGGGTGGGTTAAATTATATTTCGACTATATTGAACTTGCGGACGAAGGGGATGAGCATGACGCGGCTTCCGTTGACGATCTGGGCCATCTTATTCACCGCTATCCTCGGCGTGCTGTCTTTCCCGGTTTTGTTGTCCGGCCTTATTCTGCTTTTGTTCGACCGGCATGCGGGAACGAGCTTTTATCTTTCCGATATTTTTATTGCGGGAGGCAAGGCGCTTCCAAATGAGGGCGGCAGTGCGATCCTGTATCAGCACTTGTTCTGGTTCCTCGGGCACCCCGAAGTATATATCATTATTCTGCCGGCGATGGGTCTGGTGTCCGAGGTGCTGTCGGTGAATTCGCGCAAGCCCATCTTTGGCTATATGGCGATGGTCGGTTCGCTGTTTGCGATTACGGTCCTGGCTTTCCTGGTCTGGGCGCACCACATGTTCGTAACCGGGTTGAATCCGTTCCTCGGTTCGGTCTTTGTGTTGCTGACTTTGTTGATTGCGGTGCCGTCGGCCATCAAGGTCTTCAACTGGCTCACGACGTTGTGGCGGGGCAATATCCGGTTCACGCCGGCGATGTTGTTTGCGATCGGGTTTGTGAGCACGTTCATCTCCGGGGGGTTGACGGGGATCTTCCTTGGTAACTCCACGCTGGATATCCAGTTGCATGATACGATGTTCGTTGTTGCCCACTTCCATATTGTGATGGGGGTATCGGGTATCCTCGGGATGTTCGCCGGTATTTATCACTGGTTCCCCAAGATGTATGGGCGGTACATGAACAACGTGTTGTCGTATATCCATTTCTGGATCACGTTTGCCGGGGCTTACCTGATCTTCTGGCCGATGCACTACGAAGGGTTGGCCGGGTTGCCGCGCCGGTACCTGGATTACCGTCAGTGGATCTCGTTTAACCAGTTCGGTGATCTCAACCGGTTCATTTCTACGGTGGCGATGATCACCTTCGCGGTGCAGCTGTTGTTTGTGTTTAACTTTTTCTATTCGATATTCAAGGGGCGGCGGGTGATGTCGAGGAACCCCTGGGGTTCAACGACGCTCGAGTGGACGGCGCCGATCCGGCCGGGACATGGCAACTGGCCCGGCGAGATCCCCGAAGTGCATCGCTGGCCGTATGACTATGCGAAGGATGGCCGGGAGTTTATCCCGCAGACGGAGCCGCTGGGCAGCAAGGAGAGTGCGCATTGAGAGCCAGGAAGGAGGGCGAGCATTGATAGATAATAAAACTGTGAAGCAATCAAGTTCTTTAAAATTTGCCGGCAAACTGCAGGATTACAAGCTGCTGATCAAGTTCAATCTGAGCTTCATGGTTGTCTTCAGCGCCGTGGTCAGTTATTTGCTGGCGCCGAAGGTAAAAGAATATGACTGGGTGGCGATCGGGCTCTTTTTTATCGGCGGGATGCTGGTAACGGGGAGTGCGAATGCGATCAACCAGATCGTGGAGAAGGATACCGATGCGCTGATGAAGCGGACGGCGGGTCGGCCTGTTGCGGCCGGGAGGATGCGTACGGAGGAGGCTTGGACGTTTGCGGTGGTAGCCGGTGTGGGTGGGGTGCTGATCCTGTCGCATTTCAATTGGCTTGCGGCGGGTCTGGCGGCATTCAGTCTTTTCGTGTATGCCTTTATCTATACGCCGTTGAAAAAGGTCAGTGCGATCTCGGTGTTGGTAGGGGCGGTCCCCGGCAGCTTGCCTTGTCTTATCGGGTGGGCGGCGGGGAATGACGATCTGAGTGCCGGCGGCTGGATATTGTTTGCGTTGCAATTCTTCTGGCAGTTCCCGCATTTCTGGGCGATTGCCTGGATCGCGCACAAGGATTATGCGGCTGCGGGTTTTAAGTTGTTGCCGTCGACGGAGGGTCCGACGAAATACTCGGCGATCCAGTCGATCATCTATTCGCTGCTGCTGGTGCCGGTCGGTGTCCTGCCCTGGCTGACGGGGATGTGCGGGCCGGCGGGTGCGATCATTGTGCTCGTGGCGAATTTGCTGATGGTGTTACAGTGTGTGCGGTTGTACCGCGAGATGACGGTGAAGGCGGCGCGGCGGGTGATGTTCGGAAGCTATATTTATTTGCCGGTGGTGCTGTTGGGGCTGCTGGCGACGAAGATTTGAGGGGGCAATTGAAAATTTATGGATTTGGTGAACGAACAAAGAAAGAAAATACATCCTCATAAATTCACGTTATGGGTGGGGTTGGCGAGCATTTCGATGATGTTTGCCGGTTTTACGAGTGCGTTTGTGGTGAAGCGGGATATTGCGGGGTGGACGACGCTTACGATACCCAGGGCGTTCTGGTATTCGACGGCGACGATCCTTGTGAGTAGCCTGACGATCCAGATGGCGTTAAGATCTTTTAAAGAGCGGGAGATGTTACGGTATCGCAATCTGCTGACGGTGACGGCGGTATTGGGCATCCTGTTTATGTTGTTGCAGTGGGCGGGGTTCCGGGAGATCTGGCATTCGGGAATCACGTTCAAGGGGTCGGGCGCCGGGCAGTTCCTGTATGTGATTGCGGGGTTGCATCTGGCGCACGTGCTGGGGGGAGTGATCGCGCTGCTGGCCATGCTGGCCCGGGCGTATGTGTCGAAGACGCGCAGCTATAACAGCATACCGGTAGAATTGATGGCCACGTGGTGGCATTTTGTAGACATACTTTGGATCTATCTGTTGATTTTCTTTATAGTAGTAAAATAAAAACTAGCATATGGCACAAGCGGTTCCAGCTGGGCAGAAATGGTGGAGTGGTGGGAAAAGCCCCTTCAACGTAGAGTATGGGAAGCTGATGATGTGGTATTTCCTGATGAGCGATAGCTTTACGTTCGGTGCATTTCTGATCTCTTACGGTTCCATCCGTTTTGCTACCAATGGCTGGCCGAACCCGAATGAGGTCTTTAAAGCTTTTCCGTTTTTCGGAGAGACCAACCTGCCGCTGGTGTTTGTGAGCCTGATGACATTTATATTGATCATGAGTTCGGTGACGATGGTGTTGGCGGTGGCTGCGGGGCATAACGGCGATCAGAAGAAGGTGACGTTCTATATGATCCTGACGATCCTCGGCGGTTTGGCCTTTCTTGGGTGTCAGGCATGGGAGTGGACGCATTTGCACACCGAAGGTGCCTGGTGGGGCCGGAATCCTTTTCCAAATGCCGATATGTCCAAGGCTTCGACCAACTTTACGAATTTCTTTTTTACGATCACCGGTTTTCATGGGTTTCACGTGTTTTCGGGGGTGATCATAAATATTATCATGCTGATCATGAATATGCGGGGTACGTTTGCCAGGAAGGGGCATTATCTGATGATCGAAAAGGCCGGATTGTACTGGCACTTTGTGGATCTGGTATGGGTGTTTGTGTTTACTTGTTTTTATTTGCTATAATTTTGGCCGGTCCCGGACCGGCCGCCCAAAATAAAATTTATGTCTAATCAAGCAACAACGGGTCAGACGGCGGGGCACGACAACGCACACGGTTCTTTTGACACCAGGCCCATTTGGCGGACCTTCTGGATCCTGCTCGTGATCACGCTGGTGGAGATCACGCTGGCTACCATACACATGAAGACGGGATTTCCGTCCAAGTATGTGCTGAACGGCATCTACCTGATCCTGACCTGCGCCAAGGCTTTTTATATTATCGCCGAATTCATGCACCTCCGGCATGAGATCAAGAATATGATCATGACGATTGCGGTGCCGGCGTGTCTTTTTATTTGGTTCATTGTGGCCTTTCTGTGGGATGGGAGTTCGTACAATGCCCTGCGCAACCGGTATGACCGGCATTATGCGGATCAGAACAAGGTAAAGGTGGAGCAGCCGGCGGAAAAGCCCGGCAAGCCGGAGTGATGACGGGTTTGCCCCGGGTGCGGTTCGGGTTTGTCCGGGCGCGGTTCGGGTCGGCCTTTAAAAGCAAGTTATCGTGAGTAAGAAAGCGTGGTTGGCTATATGTATTGCGGTGGTAATACCGCTTATGTTTTACGGGATTGCCAAGACATATGGGGTGGCTATGCCGCCCCGCTATCTCCCCGATTCTGTCGTTACGCGCATCAAGGATGGCAAGGAGGTCACCGATACGGTCTGGCACCGGGTGGCCAATGTCCGGCTGGTCAATCAGCTTGGGGATACCGTGTCGCTGGATTCGCTTCACGGCAAGGTCGTCCTGATCGATTTCTTTTTTACGCATTGTGCAAGCATTTGTCCGATCCTCACGCGCAATTTGCGCCATATGCAGGATGCGCTGCGGCTTTCCGACAAGGCCAGGCTTGCGAATGCGGGCGACAGCAATTTTGTCCAGTTCCTTTCGCTGACTGTCGATCCGGTGCATGATTCCGCGCCGGTCCTTGCGCGGTATGCGGACCGCTACGGGGTGAATTCGGACCTTTGGTGGATGCTCACCGGGCCGAAGAAGACGATCTATGACTTTGCGTTGAACGAGTTAAAGGTTGGGTTGCAGGACAGCGTCAATGTCGACTCTACTTTTATGCACACCGACTATATTGCGCTGCTGGACAAGGACCGCGTGATCCGGGGTTATTATCACGGCACCGATACCAACGCATTGAAGCGGCTGACGAATGACATGGTATTTATCATGCTCGAGAAGGATAAGAACCGCAAATCGACGGCGTTCGCGGAGTTAAGGCCGATGATCGTGCCGATCGCGATCGTCCTGCTGGGTACGGTCGTGGGGGTGGTGTTGTTTAGCCGCAGGTCGAGGAGGGAATTGCCATGAGTGAGCCCATCATACAGCGAAATTTTAATAAGGGGATCATTATCGTATCGGTCGCGATCCCGGCGGCGGTGGCCTTTCTGATCCTGGTCCCGCAGGCGAAGATCGACGTCGGGTTTAATACGAGGTCGCTGCCGTTATTCCATGCGATCCTGAATTCGAGTACGGCGATCCTGCTGCTCGCCAGCTTATATTTTATCCGGCATGGGCAGGTGCGGGCGCATCGGCGGGCGAACTGGACGGCCGTGGCCCTGAGCACGGTGTTTCTTGTTTCCTATGTTATCTATCATGCGACAAATCCGTCGGTGCGGTTCGGGGATCTCAACCATGACGGGGTGCTGAGTGCGGTTGAGAAGGCTCGCGCGGGGTGGTTGCGGTATGTCTACTATGTCATACTTTCCTCACATATCCTTTTGTCGGGGATTATTATTCCATTTGTGCTGTTCACGCTGCAGCGGGCGTATCAGCGGAGGTTCCCGCAGCATCGCCGGTTGGCGAGGATCACGTGGCCGTTGTGGTTTTATGTCGCGGTGACCGGCGTGGTGGTGTATGTTATGATTTCTCCTTATTATTAGTGGGCAGGTTCGCGCTTGGATCGTTGTCGTGGGGCTCGTTGCCGCGAGGCTTGTTGCCGTGTGGATCGTTGCCGCGTTTTGACAGCAGCTCGGAACGGCGCGGCTCCGGGACGCGTTCGTAGTGGTAAGGGCAATGGCGGCAGCCATTGCCGCAGCAGTAGCCGCGGTCGAGGTGGAATTTTTCTGTCAGAACCATCAGGCCATCCTCGTAATAGAAATCGATGCCTTCTATCAGCTCGGTCATGTGGATTTGCCGGAATTTGCGGGCGGCGCGCTTTTAGCTTTTATTCGGGGTGGCCGGACGGGTCGGGGGGCCGGTGTCGGTTCGATGCTTTTGACTCTGTCCAGGAGTTCGTCGTCGCGGTCCGGGAGTGGGGTGTCGGGCAGGGTGAAGCTGAGATAGTGAATGCGTCTGCTTTGCGCGATATCGAGGCTTTCGTAGTGGGTTTTGATTTTCAGCTCGTCGCTTGCGGCACCCGCGTAGATATCGATGGAATCGTCGAGGATAGTCAAATGGCAGAGCTCGGCCACCCATTTGGTGAATTGATACAGGACGGGCGAATCGGTTTTCAGGTGGATGCGCCCGCCGGGTTGAAGGATCTGTTGATAAAGGCGGATGAATTTCGGGTGGGTCAGTCTTCGGGTGACGCGCGATTTCCGCAGCTGTGGATCCGGGAACGTGAGCCAGATCTCGGCGACTTCGTTTTTGCGGAAGTAGGCCGGCAGCTTGTCGATATGGGTGCGGAGGAAGGCGGCATTGGGGATGCCCGCTTCGAGGGATTGTCGTGCGCCGACGTAGATGCGGTTGCCTTTGATATCGACGCCCAGGAAGTTACGGTCGGGGTACATTTTCGCGAGACCAACCGTGTATTCGCCTTTGCCGCACGCGAGTTCGAGGGTGAGGGGGTGGTTGTTTTTGAAGAAGTTGTGCCATTGTCCGGCCATTCCTTCGGGGTATTGGAGGACGTTGGGGAAGGATTTTATGGCTTCGAAGCGGATGAGTTTTTTTTGGCCCATGGGATGTGCGGGGGGTCGGGCGGCATTCGGCCGCGCCGAAGGGCAAATTTAATCAATTTTCGCCGTGACGTGAACCGGCGTACCGCGAATCACCGGGACGCCTTTCCGGGTCCGGGGTATGGGGGCGCGGACCCCACTACTTTTATGCGCATCTTTTGAAATCATGCGTATTAATGAGTTGGGGTTATGGGCGGCGTTAAGAAAAAAAATGCCAATGAAAGGAAGAGGCATGGCGGAAGAGGAAGTCGCCGCCGATAATGGAAATGGCGGTGGACATCGCCGAGGAGACCAGGACAACCGCATTTTTTTTGGACTGTCCCGTGGCAAGTCTGACGATCCCGTAGCAAATGAAGAACAGGCCCACACCCAGTATCAGCGTAACTTTTTCCGCGATATAGCCACCCGCGTACAGGAGTTGAGCGCCCCAAACGATCGTTCCGGCGAGGGACGCCACCGCGCCGCCGATCACACTCCCAAAGACGGTCCGCGGTTTTATCTTCCGGTCTTCCGCCTCGGCTTTAGCGGTCGCGGCTCTGTTTATTCTCGCTTGTCGTGCGTCGGCGATCTTCTTTTGCAGGATCCGCTCCTTTGCGGCCTCGAGACCCCCTCTTCGGTAAAGCAGTTTTTTGGCGGCCTCTTCTGCTTCGGGGGTATAGTCATCCGGGTTGGAATAGACATGCATCAGTTCCTCGTCAGTAGCCGTTTCATATTGCGCGAGGAAATCTTCTACGGTGAACATGCGGGTCATTTGAGGATGGCGAATACGGTTCCGATAAAGTCTTTTGTGGCGGTCAGACCGATATGGCGTGAATCGGCGGAAGTAAGCTGAAGGGGGTCACCGGGCAGGCCGCAGAGACGTTTGACCCAGATGCCACCGGTGATCCTGCAGATAATATAGATAGCGCCCAGGGCGATGGGGATGAACCACCATTTGAACTTCATGGGGGTTGAGGCTTTGGGCTAAGATAAGAAAACCCCGCCGGATGGCGGGGATAAGTGTTGAAGTAAGACAGAACCTGAATCGCTCCATTTGTATGGAAGCCCGTTTTTTTGTAGGTTTGCTCAATGTACACGAGGGAGCAGATATTAGAATTACTCAGTCGGAAAAAGCCTGAATTACAAGGCCGTTATCCTATTTCTGAATTAGGGTTATTTGGCTCCTATGCTCGCGGAGACTACAATGAAAAAAGCGATATTGATATTCTGGTTGATTTCGATGGTCGCATCGGTATCGGATTTATCAAATTAGCCCACGAGTTAGAAGACCTATTCAAACAAAAAATCGATCTCGTTTCTCACAGGGCTATCAAGCCCCGCTATCTTCCTTTCGTGGAAAAAAGCCTGATCCATGTCTGAAAGAGATATCCCGTCATTACTCCAGGATATTCTCGAAGCCATCGGATAGTCTGGGATATAATACAGCTGAATCTGGATCAGTTAGAAAAGGAAATTGTTATTATTCTGGCATCCCTTTCATGAGGCCGCGGATGCCCATAAGAATAGACCCTCCAGCGTGGACTCCGGTACTTTTATGCGCATCTTTTGAAATCATGCGTATCGATGAACCGGAGAGGAGCGGCGATACTCGTTGCCGGGTGGCCACAAACCGACTTATGCCGTCATTTCTCGTATACGGTCTCTCACCA
>Ga0206918_1176_pt1 | contig 11682 bp, 10 predicted proteins | sample Alteio_BWOrgHeat_69_FD_152950 | JGI IMG/M metagenome (GOLD analysis project Ga0206918, IMG submission 152950) | Enriched cells from forest soil in Barre Woods Harvard Forest LTER site, Petersham, Massachusetts, United States -... | ecosystem: Environmental > Terrestrial > Soil > Temperate forest >... | reverse complement strand
GGCGGTTCATTTTCATCTGGAGTTCGATCTGCCGGTCTTCGATGCGCTGTTTGGCTTTGGCTTCAACGGCGTAAAAGTTGTCCTGCCGGCTTTTGCTTTTGGTGGTGCGCGCCTTCGGTTGTTTGCGCATCCATTCAAGCTCTTTGCGGTAAAGATTGCGGGCTTTGTCAATCCCGGAGGTTTCGTTATCTATACGGGCGGTCTTTTTTTCGAGATAGTTCTCGTAGTCGCCCTTGTAGGTGTAAAGGGTGCTACCGTCCAATTCCCAGATCTCGTCGGAAACGGCATCTAGAAAATACCGGTCGTGGGTGACGAGCAGCAGGGTGACCTTCTCCTGGTCGAGATAGTGTTCGAGCCATTCCACCATTTCCACGTCGAGGTGATTGGTAGGTTCGTCCATGATCAGCAGCACGTGTTTATGTTCGAAGCCGATGTCGATCAGGGTCCTGGCGAGTGCGACCCTTTTCCGTTGGCCGCCGGAGAGGTTGCCGGCCGGTTGCTGGAGGTGGTGAATATTGAGTTTGCCCAGGATCTGCCGGACTTTCGTGTCGAAGTCCCAGGCATTCAGCTCGTCGAGCCGGACGATGGCAGTGGTAATACGGTCGGCGTCTTCGGCGTCGCTCGCATCCTCGAAGGCTTTGATGGCATTGATGACCGGATGGTCGTGGTGGAAGATATTATCGAGTATGGTGCGGTCTTCGAGAAAGGAAGGCTCCTGTTCGAAAAGGGCCACGGTTACGTCTTTGTGGATCCATACGGTGCCGTCCTCGGCAGTCTCTTTGCCGGCCAGGATACGCAGCAGGGTGGATTTTCCGCTGCCGTTGCGCGCGACGAGGGCAATCTTGTCGCCTTCTTCGATATGAAAGGTAATATGCTGGAAAAGCGGTTTTACGCCATAGGACTTGCTCAGATTCTCAACCGAAACATAATGCATGGCGCAAAGATACGTAACCAGACGTAGTCGGGATGCGCCGTCCTAGGCTTTTACGAATTCGAGGGCCACGTGTATCCTCACGTCGTCGCCGAGAACCACGCCGCCGGCGTCGGTGGCCATATGCCAGGTGAGGCCGAATTCTTTCCGGTTGATCTTTCCGCTGACGGTAAGTCCGGCGCGAGTGCCGCCCCAGGGGTCCTTGATAACGCCGCCGAACTCTACCTCCAGCCTGACGTTCTTTGTGGTGTTGCGGATGGTAAGATCGCCGTGGATATTATAGGAGCCGTCGTTGTCGACGTTTTCAATTCCGGTGACGACGAATTTTATCTTCGGGAATTTTGCCGCGTCGAAGAAGTCGGGCGATTTGATGTGGCCGTCGCGTTGGTCATTTTTTGTATCGATGGAGGCAACATCGACGGAGAAGTCAGCCTTTGCCGTGGTAAAGTCGTCGCCTTCCGTGGTGACGTTGGCGGCAAAGGAGGAGAAAGTGCCGGTCACGGTGGAGATCATCAAGTGCTTTACTTTGAATTCAACTTCCGAGTGGGTGGGATCCAATACCCAATTCGTCGTCGCCATAAGCATCTATTTTAATGTTTGTACAATTAAATTACAAAGATCAAGAGGTTGCTCAAAATTAATTTCTGAAAAAGGGAACGGTAGCGCCATAGTATTTTGGGACTTTTAGTTGTTCGCGCAGATGGCTGAAGGTTTCGAAGGGGCCCTTGACCGCAAAGAGATTGATGAGCCATGCGGGCGCGGAGGCGCCGGGATTTAGCCGGAGCTCGTAGCTTATACTTATCCGGTCGCCGGGCAACGGAGTGACGACCCACCGTTCGACCGACAAAGGTACGCGGACGATCCCTTTTTTTTCAGGGATAAAGTTGGCGATCTCATCGGCGCTGATGTATAGTTTCCGGGTGCTGCTGTCCTGCCGGATCACGAGATGAACAGCGAGATCGCGGTCGTTAGCGGGCCAGGGTGAATGGACCAGTGAATAGAAATAAAGTTCCGCCGGTCCGATAGTCTTCAGGATATAGGCCTTTTCCGAATTGAAGGACCAATTCGGATAGTTACCCACGTCGAGGATGACGGCTGCCAGGGAGGAAAGTCGTCCCGGCAGGATGGTCTCCACTTTGAGGTCATCGAATCCTGAATTATCTCCGGTGCGGCCGTACACTTTTATTCCATCCTGGTCTTTCCGGAGGCTCCAGGCCGGCGGAGGGTCGTGGTCATGCCGCGCTGTCTGTGCCGGGAGATTCACTCCGACGCACACTCCAAGCAGTAACAAAAATATCCGGTGCAGGTTCATAGATGGTTCATCAATGTCTGTTCACCAGCCGAAATATAATGAGATATTCCCCACTTCGTGTGAGTAGAGGCTCTTCATCATAGCGGTGGAGCTGTTTTGGTTAAATGAAATGCTGACATCTCCGATACTGGCCACGGCGCCGAAGTTTGAAGCAAAGACGACGTGATTGATCGGGCAGTATGGTTGGGGCGGAATGGGCGCGCCCTGTTGGGGTTTTGCCGGGCCTGTTGCCGCGGTCAGGTTGGGGTTGCGGGTAAACATTCCGCCCTGCAAGGCCGCTTCCGTAGCGATGAGTTGCAGCTCGGGTCGACAGACGAAATAGAGCTGCCAGTTCTTGCGTCGGCTCGCATTTCGGCCTCTGCTGCTGCCCTGGCCGGCATATTGGTGGAACAATCCCTGGAAATAAGGGTTCATCCGGCCGATCCGCAGCAGCGGGTAGATGGCCACGCTGTTCATCATGGTCCCGGCGGAGAGTGTGCTGCCGCCGATCCATTCGATGGTGGAGCCGTTACCCGCGAATTGTCGTTCGGCGGTCACGTCAATATTTGCGAGGATATCGTTGGGGTACTGGTGGTCCCAGCCGCGGGGTTTGAAGTAGTGGATCAGTTGGTGGAATTCGGCTTGAGCTTGTCTGGCCAGGGAGGCGGGTCCGATCACTCCCAGATCCAGTTCGGTACGGAGATCGTATTTTTTATCCGGGTTGTAAGAGTAAAGCGTGTGGGTTAAGAAGAGCGCGCCCGACCAGGGGTAATCGTGGGGTTGGTAGGCGGAATCGGTAATGTCCGACGGCGTATACATCTGCTGCATAATTCCCCAGCCGTAGATGTTCACGCTTTGGCGGCCTGCCTTTGGAAGAAGCCGGTCGACGGCGTTAGCCGGCGAATGGCCGGGTTGATAGAAATAGTCGAACCGGGTGCCATTGGTATAGGCGTCGTCGGTTCCGCAGCCCCGGGCGTTGATGAAATCGTTGTCTTCGTAAATACGAAACATCCAATGAAGGGAGTCGTTGCTTTTGAATTGAGAATTAAGTGTTTGTGCGTGGAGTTTGGCGTCCTCGCTTTCGCCGGCACATAGCAGGGCGATGCCTGCCATGAGTAAAAAATGTTTCATTTCCTGTCTGTTTGTCGTTGATCAATCTGGTGTTTCTGAGTGCCATATATTCTGCTTTAACAATGCTTAAAGAAAAATGGTTCGACCATTCGGCAGATTTGGTCGAAGTCTTTAGAGTGAGGGGCGCAAGGGTACGGGCGAAGCGGGAGGGTGGCCGGTCGAAAATTTGGGGGTAAGGTTGGACAGGCGGATGCATCAGCGCGAGATGCGGAAATGGTATTCGCCGGAGCCCAGGCGGGCAACGACAAATCCTCTGCCGACATTTTCCACCGTGATTTCGTGGACGGTAGCGAGCGGGTGGTTGCTTTCGGTGATCAGGCCGCCGTCGGGCGCCGGGATATAGACGCTGGAACTTGTGTTGGCTGGGATAACGAGGTCCATACAGAGGGTGTCAGCGGCAATGCGCCAATGACTGCTTAGTAAACCGTAGCCGGTTTGCAGGTCCGCGCCGGCTTCGGTCAACCCGCCGCCGGGGTGGGGGTCGATCCGGCTGTGGTGATAGCCCGGGTCGGCGGCATAGGTATCAAGGCCCGCGATAACCCGATACATCCAGTCGCCGATGGCGCCGTAGGCGTAGTGGTTAAAAGAATTCATGCCGGGGGTTTGGAAGGTGCTGTCGGGTTTTACTCCATCCCATCTTTCCCAGATCGTGGTGGCGCCCATTTTTACCGGGTAAAGCCAGGAAGGGTAGGTGTCCTGCATCAGCAACCGGTAAGCGACCGATATGTAGCCGAAATCGCTTAGCACGTGGCAGAGATAAGGGGTACCCAGGAATCCGGTGGTCAAATGATAATTGTAGTCCTGGATGTTTTTCACGAGCCGGTCAACAGCCTGGTTGCGCAGTGTCTCGGGAAGCATGTCGAATTCCAGCGCCAGGGTATAGGCGGTTTGGGTGCCGGACACGAGGCGGCCGGATGGTGTAACGTATTCACGGAGAAAGGCTGTTTTGATCTTCCCCAACAGTGCGGAATAGGCGGCGATGTCATCTTTTTTGCCGAGCACGTCGGCCGCGTTGATCAGCAGTTGGGTGGAGTGGGCGTAGAAACATTGGGCGATCAGGTATTTGTCGGTCACTGCCGAGCGGCCGTCGTTGTCGTCGAAGGGGCGGTAGAAAAGCCAGTCACCAAAGTGAAAGCCCGTGTTCCAGAGATCATCTTTTGCCTGGCCGCGCATGTATTCGACCCAGGCTTTCATGCTGGGGTATTGATCGCGCAGCACGCGTTCGTCGCCGTAGGCAAGGTAAACGTTCCAGGGGATTATGGTAGCCACGTCCGCCCAGCCGGCGCTGGTGCCATTGCCGATGATATTGGGTATGACGAAGGGGACGGCGCCGGAGGGAAGTTGGTCTGCCGCGACATCTTTAAGCCATTTGGCGAAGAAATTTTCGACGCCGCGGTTGAAGGCAGCGGTTCGGGAGAAGACCTGGGCATCGCCCGTCCAGCCAAGCCGTTCGTCGCGTTGGGGGCAGTCTGTCGGGACGTCGAGGAAGTTACCTTGCTGTCCCCATTGAATATTGTGCTGCAGCTGGTTGATGAGGGGATCGGAAGAGGTGAAGCTGCCGGTCTTCGGCATGTCGGAATAGAGCGCGACGGCGGTGAAATCGCTGATGTCGACCGGCCCTTTCCAACCTTCGACACGGACGTAGCGGAAGCCATGAAAGGTAAAATGCGGTTCGAAGACCTCAGTGTCGGAATTGCCTTGCCCGCCGGGGATGTAGGTGTCTTCTGCTTTTGCCGCCCGAAGATTGTCAGTGTAGAAATTGCCTGCCTTGTCGAGCACTTCCGCGTGTGAGAGGAGGATGCTGTCTGCCGGATGGCCTTTTAGCCGGACGACAACCCAGCCCACGAGGTTCTGGCCAAAGTCGATGACTTGTTCACCTTTCGGGGTAGTGATGAGGCGGAGCGCGGGGAATGTCTCGTGTTTACGGATCGGCTCATTTATAGTAGCGAGGAGGTTGTTGAGTGGAAAGTCTTCCGTCTGTACAATCGCCCAATGTGAATCGTCGTATTCGGGGAGGGACCAGCCGCTTTTTGCCAGGCGGTGATCGATGCGTTCGCCATTGTAAATTTCGGCAGTGCGGACTTCGCCGGTGGAGGAGCGCCAGTCGGGGCCCGTGGCGATGGTATCCGAGCGGCCGTCCTTGTACCGGATGACCAGCTGAAGGAGCAGCGAAACATCATGGCCGTATACATTGCGGTTGTTGGTGAAGCCGATGACACCGCGATACCAGCCATTGCCCAGCATGGCTCCGATGGCGTTGGGTCCGTTGTGCAGCAGTCCCGAAATCTCATAGGCCTGGTATTGGAGCCGCTTATTATAAGAGGTCCATCCGGGGGTCAGATAGGTGTCGCCGACACGCTGACCGTTCAGGGTGGCTTCATACAGACCGTGAGCAGTAATATAGACTGTGGCTGAGGCGATGGGGCGGCTCACGGTGAAGCGGGTGCGAAGGAGCGGGTTTGCCGCGTCCCCAGCCGTGTCGGCAGGCCGGATCCAACGGGCTTTCCAGTCCTGCGGCCGGAGGAGACCCATTTGCCACCAGGCATGTTCGCTCCAGGGGGATACGCGGCCTTTATTGTCCCAGACGCGGACCTGCCAAAAATAACGTTTGCCCGATTGCAATTCGGGTCCGCTGTATTCCACGTGAACGGAGGCAGCGGAGTCGACCTTCCCGGAGGTCCAAACCCGGTCTTTGCCGTCGGGCCGGCTGCTGACCCGGATCTCGTAGGCCGTTTGCATCTCGTTGCGGTCGGGTGACTGCAATTGCCAGCTGAAGCGGGGGGATTTGCTGTCGATGCACAGCGGGTTGGCCAGATTCTCGGTTTGGAGATGTCGGAGCGTCAGCTGGCAGAAGGACGGGAGGCTGCAGACAAGAAGGGCAATCGCGAGACACGTATGTCGTTGCATGGTAGCGGGGATTTGAACAAATATAGGAAGGAACTATATTTGGGCCTGTAAAAAATAGGGAGGCCTACTGATATGCTGATAGTCGATGCGCACCTGGATCTTAGCATGAATGCGATGGAATGGAACCGTGACCTACGGTTACCTGTAAGCGATATACGGGACCGGGAACGCGGGATGACCGACAAGCCGGATCGGGGAAAAGGAACAGTATCCTTGCCGGCGCTGCGACAGGGCGGTATCGGGCTGGTGGTGGCGACGCAGATCGCGCGGTATGTCGCGCCGGACAACCCCTTGCCGGGCTGGCATTCGCCCTGGCAGGCCTGGGCGCAGACACAGGGGCAACTGGCGTGGTATAAGGCGATGGAGGAGGCAGGGGAGATGGTGATGATCCGGGATCTGGCGGGCCTGGAGGCGCATATCGCGTCGTGGACGGCCGCCTCCGTGGCGGGCGAGGGAGGAAAGCTGCCGATCGGGTATATCCTGAGCCTGGAAGGCGCGGATTCGATCGTCACACCGGATTACCTGGAACAGGCGTATGCCTATGGCTTGCGGGCGCTGGGGCCGGCGCATTACGGGCCGGGCCGGTATGCGAACGGGACGGATAGTTCGGGTAGGCTAAGCCGTGAGGGGCTGGCGCTCCTCAGGGAGATGAGGCGGTTACATATCATCCTCGACGCGACCCACCTTTGCGACGACGCCTTTTGGGATGCCATGGAAGTCTTTGACGGGCCGGTGTGGGCAAGCCATAACAACTGCCGGGCGCTGGTGGATCATAACCGTCAGTTCAGCGATGAGATGATCAGGGCGTTGATCGGGAAGGGTGCGGTCATCGGGGGGGCGCTGGATGCCTGGATGATGGTGCCCGGATGGAAAAGGGGAAAATCGGATCCCCGTGCCATGGGCTGCAGCCTTGACAAAATGATCGACCATCTGGACCATATCTGTCAGATCGCGGGTAATGCGCTGCATGTCGGGATTGGTACCGATCTGGATGGAGCTTTTGGGAAGGAGCAATGTCCGTACGACCTGGAGACGATAGCCGACCTGGCCCGGCTGCCGGAACTGCTTGGGAAGCGCGGCTATCCGGTAACGGATGTTGAAAACATTTTACATGCGAACTGGCTGAGATTTCTTCGCCGCGCGTGGAAATAAGCTTATTTCACGGGTGTCATTTTCAGACACACCGGAGCGGGGACGGCCAGTTGTTTGCCGGTAGGAGTAAGCATACCGGTTTGGGCGTCGATCTTAAAGATGACCACATTCGAAGCGTCCTGATTGGCCGCCAGCAGCCAGTGCCCGGTCGGGTCGATCATAAAATTCCGGGGCGTCTTGCCTTGTGTCGAGACTACGCCTTTCCACGTTAATTTCCCGGTTGTGCCGTCAATGGAGAAGATTGCGATATTGTTTGCTCCGCCCCGGTTGGAGGCGTATAGGAATCGTCCGTCGGAGGATACATGGATATCCGCGCTGCCGATCTCACCGGTGTAGCCGGCCGGATGCGAAGAGATGGTTTGAAGGAGGGTCAACTTCCCGTCAGCGTAGTGAAAGGCATCGACTTTTCCGCTAAGCTCATTAATCGCGTAGACGTACGGCTTGCCGGGACAGAAAGCGGTATGGCGGGGTCCGAATCCCGGTTGGATCTTCACGATGGAGTCGGAGGCGGGTGTCAGCGGTTTTTTGGCCGCATCGGGATTAAAGCGCAGCACGCTCAACTGATCCGTCCCGAGATCGGCGACTACCAGGAATCGTTGATCCGGCGAAAGTATGGTGGAGTGGACATGGGCTTTTTCCTGGCGGTCCCTGACGGGGCCGGTGCCGGTATGTTGGATCAACTCGGTAAGCGGATGAAGTGACCCATCCGTGCCGATCGGCAGGGCGGACAGGTTGCCGCTACTGTAATTGGCGATCAGGGCCCACGTGCGTCCGGCGTCGACGGAGATATAGCATGGGTCGTCGCCGCCGCTTGCTTGTCTGTCGATAAAGGTAAGTTTGCCGGTGGTCTTTTCAAACGAAAAGGCGCTTACGCCGCCCGGTTTGCTGCCGTGTGTTTCGTTGACGCTATATACGAACCGGCCTCCGGGCGCGATGGCCAGATAGGAGGGGTTGTCGGTCATTATGGTGCTTATCGCGGTGGCGTCACCGGTAGCGGCATCAAATCGATATACATAGATGCCTTTGCTCCCCTGTGCGGCAGGCATGCCTTCGGTATAGGTGCCAACAAAGAGATAATATTGTTGTGAAAAGGCAGATAAGGAAAGAAGCGCGAGCAAGGTCAGCAGGGAGAGACGCATGATAAAATTATTGATGAGCGTAAAAGTAGTATATTTAGTACCTCAAAACTCAACCATAACATGCGCAAATTCCATTTTCTTCCTGCCGCCCTGCTGCTGGGGATGATTGCCTGCAACAATGCGGGTGAGAAGGCCGCCAACACCGATACGACTGCTGCTGCAAAAGACACTGCCATGCAGATGGCCAAGGACAGTCCTCAGACAGCTGCTATTCCGGCACTGCCCGCCGTTCCGGCCGGCGCCAAAGTGTACTTTAAGAACCTGAAGAACGGACAGACCGTTGCCTCGCCGGTCAAAGTGGAAATGGGGGTCGACGGCATGAAGGTCGATACGGCAGGTCCGGTAGTCGCCAACTCCGGTCATTTTCACATCCTGGTGGATGTAGGCGATTCGATCGCATCCGGTCAGATGATCGTCAAAGACTCAACTCATCTTCATTACGGCAAGGGGCAAACCAGTGCGGAGTTGAAGCTGGCACCCGGCAAACATACCCTGTCTCTGGAGTTTGCAGACGGGCTCCACCGGTCATATGGCAGCCAGATGGCATCGACGGTTTCGGTGACCGTAAAGAAATAAATGAATCGCTGTTGACTTTGGCGCTTGTTGTTCCGGTCCACCATCGGAGCATCAGGCGTTTTTTTATTTTTGTACCTTTGCGCCAACTTGGCGAAGCCAGGTATGAGCCAACCGGTCGAAGCCTGGTCCGCACTTTTCAATTTCCCGCGCAACCCGCAACCCGCGCAACGAATAGTCCGTATCGGTTGTCAAGGGAAAGATTGGTCGTACCGTGGATATCGGCCATAAAAACTGGAATGACATCATGATAAACAAACGTCAGCATTTTTATTGGTGTTCAATAATATTGCTAATCCTTTTTACCGGGTCGGGTTGTACGAAGCCCGGCGTGACGACCAGCCAGACCCAGGTCGCCTATGTCTCGATCATGAACCTGGCGGCCTATGGGAGTCCGGTGGACATATTTTTTAACGGTAACCTGGTCAGCCCCGCCGGAGGCATCGCTCCGGGGCAAGTTTCTACGCAGTACGGACAGCTAAAGCCGGGAAGCTATACGATCGATTTTAAAAAGACCGGGACAGATAGTTTGTTATACGAGCTCCCGGCGTCGCAGTTCGACACCACTACCTTTTATACCCTGATCCTTTACAATACGATGGCGGGAAGCACGGCGGTGAGCGCGGTCAGAATACTGGATAATTTCTCCCAGGTAAACGGGACCAGTTCTTATTACCGGTTCTTTGATATGACCCCTGACGCCCCGAACGTAAATCTGTATTTGGATGGCTCGATCGCGCAGACCAACCGGATGCCGGCAGACAATGTCAATGATCAAAGCTACCAGCAGTTCCTGGGCATTTCGCCGGGCGACCATACGTTGCAAGTTCAAAATGCCGCAACGGACAGCGTGCTGGGTACTCAAAATAATTATCCTTTCGCTGCAGGATATGTATATACGGTCTATTTGACGGGCGCTTCTTCCAAAGGACTTACGTTGAATGTCCTGCCCGTTGTTTTCTAGATTCCCGTGGCAAGCCGGAACTGATACCAATTGGCATCTTCTTTAACCGGCGGAGAATCGCTGGCATTTGTGTTGTAGGTCCGGTGGTTCCCGCCGCCGCCGCCCATATGAATGCCATTCGTGCCCATGCTGAGGCCATGGCCGCCGGAATGGTGCGAGCTATTTATCACGGTCTGCCCGGAAGGGGTATTCAGGACAATCCCAACACTAAACGTTTTTTTTGGGGCTGCGGCTGCCCGGGTCTGCGCCCAATATGTTTTCGATCGGGACGATGGCCTCGTATACCAGGAGGCTGTCGTGGCGAGTGAGCCGAATGGCCACCCGGAGGGGACTCTTATTGTCGGCGACGGAAAACTGACCATTTTCGATCCCTGAAAACCCCGTGGTACCGTATGAGTCCGATTGCCCGAGGAGTTCTTCTTTCCAGCCGCCGTCAGGTTGGTTGGTCAGCGGCTCCCCGTTGCGATTGCGAATATTGGGATCGGGTTGTTTGCGAAGGGGGAAATGGAGGCTGATGTCTCTGGCGGCTTGTCCTTTCGGATCGAAGTAAACGGTAATGCCTGCCCGCAGCATTCGGATCATCGTGCGTTCGTCCCGGGAGAGGGCGCAGATGTAGATATTTTTATTGTCGTTCGTGATATTATATTGAAGCGTGTAAGCTGAGTTGGCAAAGCGAAGCGGAAGCGTCCAGTCGTCGGCCAGGCCGTCGGCAACGACGGGAGTGGCTTGATAGTGACCCAACGGAGCCAGCTTGTGCGAACAGGCTGAGAAGCACAGGGTGATGGGAAAGGCAAGCGCCAGGACCCTGTTGAAGAATGGAAGCGGGGTAATGGCCAGCAGTGAGGGCAGAGCTTTGGCAGCCATGGATTTTTTGGGCAAGGTAATAAGGGCTATGTCATTCTAATATTAAAATCGGTGAATTCTCTTTAGCGGACGGTTTCTGTCGCGTAGGAGCTGACCGGTTCGCAGGTGCATACCAGGTTGCGGTCGCCGTGTGTATTGTTGACGCGGGCGACGCTCGGCCAGAATTTGTTCTCCCGGACATAGGGCAGCGGGAAAGCGGCCTGGATTCGCGGATACGAATGTTGCCAGTCGTCTGCGCAAATGACATGCTGCGTATGGGGTGCATTCTTTAGCGCGTTGTCCGTCCGATCCGATCTCCCTTCTTCGACTGCCCGGATTTCCTTATAGATGGCGATCATCGCATCGCAGAATCGGTCAAGCTCGGCCTTGTCTTCGCTTTCGGTCGGTTCGATCATGATCGTGCCCGGGACGGGGAAGCTGAGGGTGGGAGCATGGAAGCCATAGTCCATCAGTCGTTTGGCCACGTCTTCCGCCTCGATGCCGGCGCTCGTTTTGAATGGGCGCAGGTCGACGATGAATTCGTGGGCGCAGGTTCCGTTGACACCGCTGTAAAGCACTTTGTAATATTTCTCCAGCCTCGCCTTCATATAATTTGCGTTGAGGATGGCATAGCGGGTGGCCTGCGTCAGACCTTCCGCACCCAGCATTTTGATGTAGGCATAACTGATCAGCAGGATGCTCGCGGAGCCGAAGGGGGCGGCGGAAACCGCATGCACGTGATGACCGGCAT
>Ga0206918_1173_pt2 | contig 11731 bp, 10 predicted proteins | sample Alteio_BWOrgHeat_69_FD_152950 | JGI IMG/M metagenome (GOLD analysis project Ga0206918, IMG submission 152950) | Enriched cells from forest soil in Barre Woods Harvard Forest LTER site, Petersham, Massachusetts, United States -... | ecosystem: Environmental > Terrestrial > Soil > Temperate forest >... | reverse complement strand
TATAATGCGTCTTGTGTTCTGGCTCATTCTGGGTAAAATTGAGATCAAGGGGAAATCTCTTGTCCGTGAGCAGGCTTAATAAGATTGACGCCACCGTGCCTGTGATGTTCGCATCAGGACGAAAAACCGCGTCTAAGAAAAATCTGTATAAAAGCGTAGAGCGTGACGAGGATTTTTACGCTCAAGCACTTGTAGCGTATATAGAAAACGCTGTTGCGAACGATAACATCGTGTCAAGACGAACTATAGTCTGGAGCCGCGTCAGCGATCCGTTCGGCGAAACGGTCAGGATAGAAGGCGACCAAACCTTCAACCTCCGCTTCCCCGGCCAATACCATGACGCCGAAAGCGGGCTCGACTATAACGGCTTCCGCAGTTATAATTCAGAAACAGGGAGGTATACACAATCAGACCCCATTGGTCTGGATGGAGGGATAAATACGTATGGCTATGTCGATGGGAATCCAGTGAGTCTGGTTGATCCCACCGGCGAGTTTTCTTTTACCCCCATAATTGTAGGTGCCGGGATAGGTGTTGCAATTGGCAAGATAATAGCAAAAATAGAGGGATGCGACTATGGAGCTAAGGACGCGGCCCTCGATGCAATATTAGGTGCTACCGGAATAGGGCTTCTTTCTAAGATAAATGAACTTAATGAACTGAGAAATCTTGCAAAACTGCGGGGGCTTACAGGTCATGGGGCTGAACGTATTGCCGGACCGCTGGCGACACGTGGTGGTGTCTTGAGCGCTGCGGAGGCAGCAGAGGTCCGCTTATTGGGTCAACAATTGGCGCAGGCCGACGGTGCTTCAGTCTACATTCTCAAGAACAGCACTGGACAATTCGAAGTTGCGATTTACAATAAAAGTGGGCTGATAATAACGACATTCAAGAACCTCACGCAGAAGGCTCTCGATCGTCTCGCTAGAAACTATGGGTGGCATTGATGATTTCTGAAGTTGTATGTTGCTTCTGTGGTAAGGGTCTACCCGAACGTGACTCGGTTCAACTCGCCATATTCCCCACTGCGGATCGGGCTGAGTCACAAGGTTTATACTGTCACCGTAAATGTCTGGTGGAAAAACTAGACGCCAACATCCCAAAACACCCCATCCTACTCGAGCCTGATGAGTAAGTTAGGGAATTTTAAAGCTATCGGAATAGGGATCTCTTTTAAAATCAAAGAATAAAGGTTCATCTTATGCGCAACCACCGGAGAGTGCGCGGATTTACGCTGATAGAGTTCGCGGTTGTTATCACGGTTTCCGGCCTTTTGCTGGTGGGCGCGATAAGTATCTATCGCACGTACATGATCGATGATCGCTACCGCAGTACAGTCAGCCAACTGAATACTGTATTTTCTTCCATTAACAACTACGCCACCGTAACCAGCCGCCTGCCGTTTCCGGCGGACCCGACACTGCCAGTCGGCAGCGCGGATGCCGGGTGCGAGTGCGGCTCATGCAGCAATACGGTGGCGGCCTGCAATGCGCTGCTTGTCATGCCCTTTGGCTGCACCAAGTCAGGAGGCATTTGCAAAACACCCGGAGCGCGCAGCACGCCTGTGAACCCGAACCTGGATTTGGGCAATGATCCGGTTTATACCGGTGCCGTGCCTTACAAAAGATGCTCTGGGGCATGTGTCAAAAGTCATCTCCAACGCTAGCGGCCTGCCGCTGTCCATGACCGACCCGAACGGCGTGGTGACGACCTTCGCCTATGATCCGAGGAACCGTCTGCTCTCGCGCACCATTCATGCCAATGATGGCAATGCAGCCACAGGTTTTGGTTACGATGCAACAGGCAACCTCACCAAGATGACCCTGCCGGACGGATCGCAGTTGCTCTATACCTACGACGCCGCGCACCGCGTGATCGCCGTCAAGAACAATGTCGGCGAGAGCATCAACTATACGCTCGACGCGAACGACGACATCACGCAGCAGCAGATTTCCGGCTCAACCATCGCAAAGACACAAACCGCCGTGTTCGACAGCCTCGGGCGCATGCTGAAGCAGATCGGCGCTTATAACGAGACCACGGCATTTGCTTATGACGGCAACGGCAATACCCTCTCCACCACGGACGCCCTGAACAACGCCACCGCGCAGGGTTTTGACGCGCTGAACAGGCTGGTCGGCTCCCTCGACCCTCTCAGCAACACAACTTTAAACACCTTTGATGCACAGGATAACCTGACCGGCGTCACCGACCCGCGCAGCCTTGTGACCAGCTATGCCTATGACGGGTTCGGCGAGGTCATCGCGCAAATCTCGCCCGACACCGGCATGACCACTTACACTCTCGACGCCATGGGCGACCGCATCAGCGAAAAGGATGCAAGAGGCATAGTGATGAACCGCACCTTCGACAAGCTCAACCGCGTCCTCACGGAGACCTATCCTTCGGACAGGAACGAAAACGTCATCTACACCTATGACCATGGCTCCTTCGGCATCGGACACCTGACGTCAATCAGCGATGAAAGCGGCTCCACGCAATTTACGTACAACGCCCGCGGCGATATCCTCGATGACACCCGCACCATCGGCGGCAGGGGTTACAACACCTCCTACACCTACGACCTCGCCGACCACATCACCAGCATCACCTACCCAGACCGCACTACCGTCAACTACACCCGCGACGCCTTCGGGCGCATCAGTGCCATGGACCTGCGCGGCAGGCCGCTGGTCAGTGGCGTGACTTATGAACCTTTCGGCCCGGTCAACGGTTTTACCTTTGGCAATGGCATCAAGGCGCAGTATACTTATGATATGGACTACCGGTTGACCAACATCCTCGCCACAGGCCACAACACCATCCAGAACCTGACGATGGCCTATGACCCGGTCAACAACATCGCCTCCATCACTGACAACAACGTCAGCACGGACAAAGACCGCGATCACGACAAGGATAAAGACGACCGCAACAATGCCCCCGGCTTCAGCCAGTCCTTCACTTACGACGCCGACTACCGGCTGCTCACCGCCAACGGCCCTTACGACCCGGAAACCTTTACTTACGATGCGGACGGCAACCGCCTCACTGAAACCGACACCGTCGCCGGCACACCGCACACCAAAACCTACAGCTATGCGGCCATGTCCAACCAGCTTGCCAGCATCGCCGACGAATCTACCCATGCCTTTACCTACACGGTCAACGGCGACCTTGCAGCGCAGACCGGCGGCGAAGACCAAACCTTCACCTACAATGCCCGCAACCGCAACAGCGCTATCGAAACACGCGGCCAAGATCATGACCATGACCACAGCGATGATCACAACCATGACCACGGTCAAGATCGTGATGACGACCACGGCACTGGTGGCGCAAACTACCTCTACAACGCCCTCGGCGAACGCGTCAGCAAAGACCCCACCGGCAGGGATCACGAATTCAACCACGGCGGCACGCACTTCATCTACGACCAACAAGGCCACCTGATCGCAGAAGATGGCAAAGAATACCTTTATATGGATGGCCTGCCCATCGCTATGATCGAAGGTAACGACCTCCACTACATCCACACCGATCACCTCGGCACGCCGCAGAAGATGACGGATGCAGACCAACGCGTGATCTGGAGCCGCGTCAGCGACCCGTTTGGCGAGACGTTCAAGACGAGCGGGCCGGAGACGCTTAACCTCCGTTTCACCGGCCAATACCACGACAACGAAAGCGGCCTCGACTATAACGGCTTCCGCAGCTATAATCCGAGAATGGGTAGGTATACACAGTCAGACCCCATTGGTCTGGATGGGGGAATCAATACGTACGGCTATGCCGGACAGAGTCCGGTTAATGCAGTTGATCCCTCAGGACGTGAGACGATAACTTTATCAGGAGTATGTAGCCTCAATCCAGAAGCTTGTACCGCCATAGTTACAAGATTAACTGTAGCATGTGCCGTGAACCCGGCTTGCGTAGGCATTGTAGTTGGTGGCATAGCTACTGGTTACTTGGTTTACAAAATGTGTCATGCGGCTTTACCCCAAACTCCTATCTCAACCCCGATCTCAACCCCGACGCCACAACAGCACCCTCCTTGCGATCCACCGAGTGAAACTCAGTGCTATGAGGAGCATACGGGGCATTCTCACAATGGGTCGGACCCTCATTATCATAAATGGCAAATCAACCAAAATCCTCAAACCGGGGTCTGTTATTGGAATGATATAGGTGGCCCAAAAGGAGGAACAAGTTCTCCGCCTGGTGGGATGAAGGATTGCCACAGCTACCCAAGTTGGCTAGCTTGGAAAGGACTCACCCCATTTTAGGAAAAGATTACCATGAGTTTTTTTATGACGATTTCCGGCGCTAAAATTAATCTTGATGGGCTTGAACCAATTGAACTTTTGCCAATATCTGAAGCGCAAGATTATGTTCGTAGATTAGAACCTGAGTTGTCGACTATGGACGGCACGCCACTGTTCTTCGTACATGACGGACAATCTGGCACATCTCATAATTTTATTACTGAAGCAGTAAATGCAGTTTGCTCAGGCGAAGGTATTCAAGGAACATTGTTTCAGAAATTGATGCAACGTTTATCAACCACAAAACATATAGTTCGCATCTGGTATGCAGGTAGAGCGCCAGATTCACATCTACATGTAAAAAATTGTGATTCATATGAACAGGCAATGCAGGAATTTCAAAAATTGTCCGAAGTAACATCGAACGTGAATATCCGGGCAAAATTGGGCTAGTTAGCGGGTGACCTAGGAAAAAAGCTCACGGAAGATCAAAAGAAAATCAAAGGACAAAGGTTCATTTCATGCGCAACCACCGGACAGTGCGCGGATTTACGCTGATAGAGTTCGCGGTTGTTATCACGGTTTCCGGGCTTTTGCTGGTTGGGGCGATAGGTATTTATCACACATACCAGATCGATGATCGCTACCGCAGCACGGTCAGCCAGTTGAACACAGTATTTTCTTCCATCAATAACTATGCCGTCGTAACCAGTCGCCTGCCGTTTCCCGCAGACCCGAAGTTGCCGGTTGGCAGTGCGGATGCCGGTTGTGAATGTGGCTCGTGCAGCAATACGGCGGCGGCGTGCAGCGCACTGCTTGTCATGCCCTTTGGCTGCACCAAGTCAGGAGGCATTTGCAAAACACCGGGAGCGCGCAGCACGGCTGTGAACCCGAACCCTGATTTGGGCAATGATCCGGTTTATAGCGGTGCCGTGCCATACAAAACCATCCGGAACAGGGTTGCCAGCCACTTTTCCAATACGATGGCCGTCAATGACATGCTTGATCCGTGGAACTATCAGATCGGCTACGCCGTTTCTTCCGGGGCGACCAGCGTGATTACTTACAGGCAGGGCATTTATGGCGTAATAGATGTCACAACCGAGAACGGGATTGACCTCACCACCCCGGCAGGCTCCGTTAATTTTATTCTTATCGCTTACGGTGAGAACCACATGGGCGCTTACACGGCTGCCGGAAAAATCACCGTCCCCTGCGTTGCCAAAACTTCGGATTACGAGAACTGCAATGGCGACTCCAAGTTTATCAGCGGGCTCCACTCCATGGGAGCAGGTCCGGGCTATTTTGACGACATCGTCCAGTATTCCTTGCCCACAATAGCCAAACTCTGGGATTTCACGGCTGCTGGCAGCAATAATATCCACAACCTGAACGCGGGCAATGTCGGCATCGGCGTCCCGCAGAACAAAAGCCCGGCGCAGGCGCTGGAGGTGGACGGGACGATCAATATCACCAACGGCAGCGCCTATGGAGCTAACATTTGCGATGTGTCGGGCGCTAACTGCTGGAAGCCTAACTTACTTGCCGGGCCTGCGGGCGGCTCCAGCCCGAGCGATAACTGGTGTTCTCCGGCTCCGGCGGGGTTTATGAATGTCGTGAGGGGCGTGGCAAACGGAAAGGTTAGCTGCACGCAGTTGCCGCTGGTGACAGCCGTTCAAAACCAGTCCTGCCCGGCGGGCCATTTTGCTATCGGGTTTAGCCGGGTTTCAGGGCTTTTATGCAACTAGGGGGATGATTGAGTAGTTTCGGTTGTAAAAAGAATGCAGGTTTTTCCCTGATAGAGCTGATGGTGGCGGTAACCATCTTCGGGCTCGTCGCCGTTGGCGGCGCAGTTGAATACAGTCAGTATGTGAAATCCAAGGCCATCAACGACACAAAGATGCGCGAAAAACTGATCAGTGATGCTTTCTCGCGCTACCTGTTTAACTTTGGCGCGTTGCCATGTCCTGCTTCCCCGTCACTTGCACCCGGTTCTCCCAACGCAGGCGTCGGCGATTGTGGAACGGTCATGGCGCAAAACCCGTCCTATACCCAGTGGCAGCCGAATATCTCCTGCGATGCGAACCATATCTGCGTCGTGCCGGGCGCGCGCTTCACAGCGAACAACCCTACTTATTGCCCCGGCCCTGCTGCCTGCGGCAACCAAGGGCCCAATTCTGCGGCATATAACGATCCCGTGATTATCGGCACCCTGCCGTATGTTGATCTTGGCATAGCCCTGAACGACAGTGTGGATGGTTGGAATAACAGGATGACCTATGCCGTGTCTTATTACCTGACCAGCGACTGGGTGAACCCTGCCCTGCAATGCACCACCCCTGTGCCAACAGCGCACGCCTTTTGCAGCGATTTCGGGGTGATCGGTCAGGAGAACTACAATGCCTCGGTCGATGCCATCCTGCCAACGCCGAACCCGAACCTGTCCATCGGCCCTCCCGGCGTGCCGAACTCATACATGCTGGCAGTCGTCTCCCATGGGCCGGATGGCAAGGGGGCATGGAACTATAACGGCCTGCGGCCAGTCCCCTGCGACCTGACACCTATTGATATGGGCTCAGGATCAAGTTTGATGCGGCAGCCCAGCTCAACCGGGCGGGATAACGAAAACTGCAATGACGATGCCATCTTTCTTGCCAACGGCGACGGTCCGCAAAACCTGACTTCCCTTTCCAGCGGGCCATATTTTTACGACGACGCTTTTGTCCTGACAGACATCACCATCGGCGTGGACATGTGGAAGTTAAACCAGCAGGGCAACCAAATGCAAAACAAGAGCGGCGGGTATATAGGCATTAATACATCCGCGCCTGCCGCGCCTCTTGATGTTCAGGGCAGCATTCAGGCGAATAACTACCAGTCTGATACCTACTGCGACATCAGTACCGGAAACTGTTTCCAACAGGCTTTGCTCTCACCGGGACTCACCTGCAATAACGGCCTTATGACCGGCGTCGCCAGTTCCATGCCGATGTGTCAGACCTCAATCAGCGTGTCCGGGCTGGAACCGGCCTCCTGTCCGTCCGGGCAGTATATGACCGGCATAGATAAAAAGGGGGGTGTGACATGCGCAGCACCCTGAGCAGGAACAGTAATGGTTATACCCTTGTCGAACTAGCAATAAGCCTGACGATTGGCGGGATTATTCTGGTGACAGTGGCTACTTCCGTTCATATTTACCTCAAGAACCAGGCTTATCAGACGACGCTCAATAACATCAGCATGGTTACAGCCGCCCTCAACAACTACCTGATCCAGACCGGCTCTTACCCCTGTCCCGCGCCGATTGACGTGCCGCGCAGTAATCCGCAGTACGGGATTGCCGGGGATTGCACGGATGGTTCCGTTCCTGCCGGTTCCTGCGGCAGGGGTAACGGCAATGGCTATTGCGTCCAGCAAAGCGACCGGCAGTTGAACGGGGTCAATCCTCTCCCGGCAGGATGGACAGGCCGGGTAAGAAGGGGCGGCGTCCCCTTCAGGACACTGGATATTCCCGAGTACAGCACGACGGACGGTTACAAAGACCGTCTGGAATATGGTGTGACAGAAGCTCTGGCGGTGCAGGCGACCTATAACCAGCATGGCGGGGCCATTGATATAGTGGACGGCAATAAAAACCCTTTAGTCACGCCTCTGCCGGGCTTCACCGGCGGAACCACCCATTACGTCGTCATCAGCAATGGCCCGGACAGGGCTGGCGCCTATAGCTTTGAAACCGGCGCGCTGGTTGCCCCTTGTCCTGCCCTTGGCAGCACGCTTGATGCGGCAAACTGCCAGACGGGCAGCCTCCTGCCCCCGGCTATTTTTAACGTCGCAGACTATGCCGATGCGAAAGGAGCCAGCCATTTTGACGACACGGTAAAATATTATTCCGCCGTCCAGTCGCCGGTATGGAGGGTAGCAGGCACTCTTGGCCTTGATATTGTCGATCCGGTTCAGGCGGGAGATGCACCTACAGCCGGAAAAATCGGCATTGGCGTGAACCCAGGCACAAGCGGCCTGCCCGCCGCGCTGCAAGTAAACGGCAATGTTCGCGCCGAAAACAATATCAACACCAGCCAGCTTTGCGCATCGGGCAATCAGGCCAACTGCTCTGCCGCCGCGCCGCTGACCTCTGCCTGTCCGCCGGGTCAGGTGGCCACCGGCTTTAATGCAGGCCATATGCAATGCGTCAAGGACTTGCAGGTCGTCTGCCCCGCAGGTCAGGTCATGACCGGCATCGACCCCAAGGGCAATCTTATCTGCCAGACGGCTGTTGGCTGCCCCGTAACCAGCACACAGATGTGCTGGAACGCAGCAAACGCGAGCTACAACCGGGCGATCATTCCGGCGGCTTTGCTAAATGCAGTCTTCACAACACCTACCTTCGGAGATTCCTATAAGCAGAGTTTCCAATGCCGAGAGACCGGCAGCAATGCACAATGGGTGAATACCGGAACATCCGGCGTCTGCCTCTGTACGCCCGCCAGCAATGCCCCGGTCACTCAAAGCTGCTCCCAGTACATGGGCGATAACTGCCCCAACTGCTGGGCCGGCGTTGCGAATTTTACCCAGAACGTGACCTGTCCCGGCGGCGCGACATCACAGTCTTACGTAAGCAATACCTGCCAGTGCCAGCCTTATACGTCCACCTTCACCAACGCGTGTCCTGCCGGGCAAACGGGCAGCATTACTTATTCACAAGACTACACCTGTGACCCGTCCAATCCCTCCGCTGAAGGTACATGGGGGGAGCAGACGCAAACAAACAACTGTGTCTGCGACCCGGCAGCAACAACGACGCAGACCATCACCTGTCAGGCAGCAGGTTATAGCGCAGGTTATTCCGGTTCTGTCACGCAGGTGCGCCAGCACCAGTGCCCCGACGCCTGGGGCGTGTGGAGAACTACAAGCGACACCTGCGCCTGCACAGGCGCGACGCAGTACCAGACCATCGGCTGCCCGGCACCGCAGACGGGAACCCAGAACCAGTCACAGACCTTCAACTGCACCACCAACAGCTGGGGACCATGGGCGACTGATAGTAATAGTTGCGGCGCTCGTGCTTACACATGGCAGACCATCTCAAGCCAGATAGGCCCGGTCATCATGCCTCTGGGTAATGAGATGGGAGGCGCTTGTTCCACGCAGGGTGCGATAGCGCCTTGTTCTGCTGCGGCAGGCAAGGGGACTTATTGGCAGTATTCTTCTTGTGAGTGTGAGTAGCGGGATATCTAGTTTTTAAAGGGAAGTCGCACTTCAAAATAGATTCCACCAACGATGAAGTGGTTGTCGGATAATAATCATTACGGGAAATAATATGTATTTTTACATTAATAATCAATAACTTATATTATGTGAGAGATAACTCTGAGTCCCTGGCGCTTTGTCTATATATTGGTTGTTTGCATGATTTTTAAATAAATTATCTTGCAAAACATCCCAATCTCAGCTATATTGAAAATAGGAGGATTATGCCATGTCAGCATTGAAAGAAGTTGAAAGCCATTTGCGCTCTGGACAGGTTTATCGCCGCTCCGACCTCGAAAAATGGTCGAGAGCCGTTGACCGCCATGTTCATCAATTGCTGGCTAAGGGCAAGCTTACCAAGCTTGCCGGAGGCCTCTATTACGCTCCTAGACAAACCGCCTTCGGCGAAGCTCCTGCCGACGACGCGGCCTTGGTACATGCCTTCCTGAAAGACCATCGCTTTCTGCTGAACTCGCCCAATACCTATAACGCCCTGGGTGTCGGTACGACACAACTTTATAACGAAACCGTTGTGTATAACCACAAACGGCATGGGCGTTTCAAGCTGGGCGGGCGGTTCTTTGATTTTCGCATGAAGCCATATTTCCCACTGGAAGCCAGCCGAGAGTTCCTCTTGGTTGACCTTGTAAACAATGTGACCCACCTGGCTGAGGATAAAGAAAAAGTGCTGCGCCTTGCCAAGGAAAAGGCCACGCAAATGGACAAGCGCGCGCTGCGTCATGCCGTAGAGAATTACGCCGGCGCGCGCGCCAGAAAGTTCTTTGCTGATGTACTTGAGAAAGGTACATTAGGCTATGCCCCCTGATTATCTTCACAATCATAAAGATTTCTCCGATCTGCTCAGCATCGTGGCTGCAGAAAAATCCATTGCACCCGCACTGATCGAAAAAGATTACTGGATTATGCACTGCCTGTACGGTCTACAGCAGATGGAATTAAAATTTGAACTAAAAGGCGGAACATCCCTTTCAAAAGGCTATGGAGCTATTAAGAGATTTTCTGAAGATGTTGATATTCGCATCGAGCCGCCTGCGGCCATGGATGTGAAGACAGGTCCGAACCACGATAAACCCGCTCATTGTAAGAGCCGTGAAGATTTTTATGACTGGCTTGCGGGAACAATAAAGATAGACGGGATTGCCAAAGTTGACCGCGATAAAACTTTTGACGATGAGAAATTCCGTAGCGGGGGCATTCGGTTACATTATAACAGCAAGACAGTTGCCATACCCGATCTTAAAGAAGGAATTTTACTAGAGGTCGGCTTTGATACAGTGACGCCTAATCAGGCACAACTTATCAGTTCATGGACTTATGATTATGCTATGAGCAAAAAGGTTGATGTAATAGACAATCGTGCAAAAGATGTTCTTTGCTATCACCCAGGATTTACCTTCGTCGAGAAGTTACAAACAATTTCTACAAAATTCCGTCAGCAACAGACCACCGGCAAATTTCCGATCAACTTCATGCGTCATTACTATGATGTATACTGTCTATTGAATATGCCTGAGGTTCAAAAATTCATTGGTACAACCGATTACCTTGCGCATAAAGAAAGACGCTTCCGTAAGGACGACAATCTTGTAATTGCCGAGAATGAAGCGTTTTTGCTGAGAGATAAAATAACACGCGAACAATACGCCGAAGCGTACACCCGAACGCCAAGGCTATATTATGCAGGGCAGCCCTCTTTCGATGATATTCTCAACCGTATTCAGGCATGGGTTCCGAAGCTTTAAACGAATTCTTTTCCTCATTATTTATCGTCAAATAGCTGTTTTAGTAGCATCATGATGTCGTCAGGGTCAGTTTTTGTTTTTTATTTAGAGCTTTGATCATGGCCTCCCGTTTTAAAGCCTGACTCTTGGTACGGCGCGTTTCCGTGTAAAATACTTTGTAAGGACCACGCCCGCGCGTGTATTTTGCGCCTGTGCCATTGGCATGCTTTTTGAGACGTTCCTCCATATTATTTGTGATGCCGGTATAAAGGGTTTTATCTGCGCATTCTAAAATATAAACTGTCCAGGACAAGGCGGCCCTCATGATTGGCATTTAATATATAAAACTATCCACAAAATTCCGCATGACAGACAAATGCCACCCCGAAAGCTTCATAATAACTACCCGATAACTTCACAATATCCCCCATAAAGATCATAGTATCCCCCGATATCTTCACAGGAGTCCCCAAGATC
>Ga0206918_1175_pt1 | contig 11871 bp, 8 predicted proteins | sample Alteio_BWOrgHeat_69_FD_152950 | JGI IMG/M metagenome (GOLD analysis project Ga0206918, IMG submission 152950) | Enriched cells from forest soil in Barre Woods Harvard Forest LTER site, Petersham, Massachusetts, United States -... | ecosystem: Environmental > Terrestrial > Soil > Temperate forest > O... | reverse complement strand
AGGCGACCAAGACAATTTCTTTCGCGCAGGACCGCGACAAAGTTTACAGCTTCACCATCAGCTGGGGCGAAGCGCGGAATACGGATGACCGCGAAGGCGAAGTCACAAACAAATCAGACAAGCGGCCGACCGTCGCCGAGATCACCGCGCTCATTCCGCGCTTCATCGGCGAAATCGAGCAGACGCCGCCACAATTTTCAGCGATCAAAATCGACGGCGAGCGCGCTTATGATCTGGCCCGCGCCGGCGAACAAATAGAGATGAAATCGCGCATTGTTTCCGTCTACGATTTAAGACTTCTCGGAACCACCCCGGACACCGCCACGTTAGAACTGAACTGCGGCAAAGGCACCTATGTACGGGCCCTTGCCCGCGATATGGGGGTGATTCTGGGCTGTTTTGGCCATGTTTCGGCCCTCCGGAGGCTGGCCGTAGGCCAATTTACGACCGAAAACGCGATTCCGCTGGACGTATTCGAGAAAATGGTGCTATCTTCCGAGCCTGATCGCTTCCTGTTGCCTGTCGAGACTGTGCTGGACGACATCCCGGCTCTAGCCCTGACGGACGACGAGATCAGCCGCATCAAGCAGGGCCAGACCCTGAAACTGCTGTCTCGGCAAGACATTGGCCGCCTCGATATCGCGGGCATCGACGAGACGACGGATTTAATACTGGCCATCGGCGATAACAAGCCGCTTGCTCTCCTCCAAAAGGACGGCATTGAACTGCACCCGGTGCGCGTGTTTAACCTCTAACTATAGGAGTACCCGATGTCGATTGAACCGAAAAAGAAGCATGCGCTGATCAAGAAATACGCGACCAGCGAGAAAGACACTGGCTCACCGGAAGTGCAAGTCGCCATCCTGACAGGCCGCATCCACAACCTGACCGAACACATGAAGACCCACAAAAAAGACATGGGCAGCCGCCGTGGTCTGCTGACGATGGTCGCAAACCGCCGCAGCCTCCTCAAGTACATCAAGACGGTTGACACGAAGCGCTATGAGACGCTGATCGACAGCCTTGGGCTGAGAAGCTAATTCTAAAGTGATTTTAAAAGGGGCTGTCCTGAATGGGGCAGCCCTTTATTTTTGAGAGTGCCCATGGATAGTTCTTTAGCATCGTCATGAAGAAAAGCCCTTCAATAATTGCTTTTTGTTTGATACTGGCAGGATGTGCATCAACGCCAGATGAAGTTTTAATGAGCGGTAATCATTTCCAGTTTGCAAGTCAGAAATCACCTAGAAATGCAGCTCAATGCCTTTCAAAATCATCAAATAATATCTCCCCTGCTCTTATATCTACAATACAAGATGGCGATAAAAAGCATACCTACCAAACAGTTGTAAACTCCGTCCGTGGTGATGGTGGAACAGTAATTGTTTTCATTTCTTCCCCCTCAGCACAAGGAACAACGATTGATGCTTATATTACAGGCAGCATGCTGTTTACAGGAGGAAAAGAAAAATTTGCATTATCGATTGCCGATAATTGTCGTTGATTCACCCAACCCCCAAAGAAAGGAAAACCCCCATGACCGACAAGCCCCGCCTCTACCAAGTCCGTATCTTCCTTCGCCAGGAATTCGCAGATGCCGTCAACCGTGGCCAAACGCCGAAGGAAATTCAGCCGCTGCTGGATATTCTCGCGCATCACAAGGCCCGCATCGACCACAACCAGTTCAATGAATTCACCGACTACGTGAATAACTGGAAGACAGCGGATGTGCCCTTCCCCGCATCCGAAAGGGAAGCCCTGCGTGACCTGACGAAAAAGTCTCTCGCCGATCCGGAGAAGCGCAGCTGGTTCAAGCGCGAATTTACGCTCAGCATCGAAGGCGTAACGATGCTTGACGGCGACAAGGCCGACAAGCTGATCGCCGACCTGCAAACGCTAGGCGATGGCGCAATCCTTATCAAAGGCAAAGCTTTTGCCCACGGCCCAGGCCGTGAAGTAACGCCGGTGCGGAAAACCTATGTGCCAAGACATCATCCGGGGACGTAAGCCCGCAATCCGCTAAAAATGATAAACCAGCCCCGCGCGCAAATCGTTCTCATGGGGATCGAGGCCGTCCCTGCTCTTGAAAAAGACGTGGTCGTAATCGAGCCTGAGGCCGAAGTGCTGATAGCTCACGAGTTCCGTGCCAAGGCCAAGGGCAAAGCCGGGGTGCTCACTATTGCTATGCGTTGAATCGCTGAATTCGGTCCGGCGGTAGCCCAAAATTGCGTAAGGCTTGATGTCCAGCGGCGCTGATGAAATGAGGGAAGCAAAGCCCGGGCGCAAATCCACGCCCCATTCATGCTTTTGCTCAAGCGATGTGGGGACGCCGCCGACCGTGGTCGTTGTACCGGTTCCTGCGGTCCAGCCATAGTGCGCCTCAACCCCCAGTTGCATGCCTAAATTCTGCTGGCTCGGCATGTTACCGAAATTATAGCCGACAAACCCGCCCCAGTTTGTTCCATTCAGGTTGACTGAAGAGCCACCGCTCACATCTGTCTTTGTCCACCCCCATCCGCCATAGCCGCCGGCATAAAAGTCGGACATGTTCATCATGTCACTGGCTTGCGCGCTGGAAAAGGTGAAAACTGTTGCCAAAACGGCAGCGGTGCTTGCAAAAAGTTTAATCTTTGTAATCATTTATAGATGCTCCATTATGTTTATGGTGAGATGTGGATATAACGCTTGAAGCAAAAAATAAGTTCCAGATTAAAAATTCTGCGTCGCGCCAAGGATCACGCGATCGCTGTTGAAGGCATCAAGAGGTATGTCGGAATACCTGTTGGTGTGAATATAAGTCACCACCGGCATGAAGCCGAACAGGTTGATCGTGCGGTTCGAGACGCCGACCTGGTAGTTCATGGTCGTGTCATGCCGCTTCACACCGAAAGCAGCAAGCGGCGCATCGAAATAAGCAAAATCCGCGTTGACGCCAAGATTGCCTGTAAAGCCATGCGGAAATTCGCGGTAATAATTCGGCCCGATGTAATACTGCATGTCGCGGAAAGCCGCTACGGCGGTTTGCTCATGAATCACCGCGCCGTCAAGGCGGACGAAACTCTGGGCATCGAGCCCGTAAGTCGCGCCTGTGCTGAGTGTCGTGACAGGACCAGTAAAGGCGGAAAAGTTTGATGAATAATTCAGTTGCTGAACGGCGACCGCGCCATCCAGCTGCAGGCGCGGGGTTAATGTTGTTTTTCCCTCCACGCGTCCCCCGCCCCCTGTGTAGTAATCCTGCCCGCCGAGCCAGCGTTCCGTTGCCGTGGCTTCGACAGTCGCCTCCGAGGCCTGACCGATCAAAATGCGCGGGCCAATAAAGGCATTAGCGCTGTTGTCATCGAAATTATGATGAATATAATCCGTACCGTTGACGCTACTGCCCACCATCAGCCGCGAATTTGTGGTCAGATCAAACTGGTAAGAACCGGCGAGCGAACCGACGACACCGACGCCGGAGGTTTTCTGCGCGGACTGGCTGAGTTGATACGGTGTGCCGTAGAGATCGACTGTCTGGGCATTGGTGGCGGAATTGATATTGGTGCTGGGTTCTATGCCGAACGAGGCATCAACGCCCCACTTCTTGCGCCGCTTGATTTCGTTGAGAATTTTATCGACATTGGCCTGCGCAGCGGGTGGCAATCCCGCCGCTTCGGCAAGGTGAAAATGATATTCAGCGACGGCATCATCACCCTTGAGATAAAAAGCGCGGGCCAGATCGAGACGGACACGGTTCAGCTCAGGCTTGCGCGCCAGAATAGCGCGAAAATAGATGATCGCCGTATCATAATCCCCATTGTCCACCGCCAGCGTCCCGCGCAGGAAATCCAGATCGTTGATATCGACTTTAGATTCCGGCACGGAATTGAGGATTTTTTTCGCATCTTCCAGCCGTCCGGAAGAAATGGCGGCGCGGGCTGCGTCAAGCGGGTTGGCAGACGCAGGCGCCATATTCTGCGCGCGGCCAGAAGCAGAAAAAATAATTAAGAATAACGCTAACAGAAACATAAACCGAGGGCGATGCATGATCTCAGCCGCCCTCAAACGCGTTTTATTGTTTCGCGCCGAAGGCGCCGATGACATTGGTTGCGCCCACGCCGCTGCCGCTGCTCAAGTGGAAGGTACCGGAAATTTCCGCTGCGCTCACACCATTGAAAGTGCCTCCAAACGCACCATTGGCGTTGCCGGGAGTTATATCAACAGTCGACGCGACCGGATTTCCGGCAATTGCTGTGGCCGTACCGGAAAAAGCATTTCCGGCGATTGTGCCGCCAGTCAGGGTGATGGGGTTTATCGTACCCGCGCCTACCCCATTGTTAGCCGCTGAAAAAGGAATGGGAACAGTGGTGCTTGCGCTGCTGCCGCTGATGGTGCCTGTGATAGTGCCTCCATTATTGGCAAAATTCGCTGTCAGTTTTGCCGTACCTGCAAACTCGCCATTGACATTGGGTGTGACCACAGTGCCCGCTGCGCCGCCTGTATAGTTAGCTGTTCCTGTGGTGGGCATAATGCTCGTTGGAATACCGACGGCAAATGTCCCGGCAGAGGTTGGGGTTGTAAAGTTGGCGACGACGTTGGAGTTGGATTCAAGCCATATCCCGTATTCAGTGTCTTGCAAGCCTTGGCTGTGGCCGAATTTATCAACGACCACAAAGTTGCCGGTAGCTACTGGCGCAGCGGCTACGGTAAATGTTTCAATAGGCACCATCGTTACCTGCGCACCGGCCTGCGTACCGGTTATCTGCGTACCGACCGGAAATACGCCGAGAGAAGCGGTCGTGGTTCCAAATAGCCCATTGCTCAAAGTGGCAGTGGTTGGTGTATTACCATCTGTCGAATCCGCCGGTAGGAGCATCAGAAAACCGTTAACGCCAGTGTTTCCATTTGTGAAAGCCGTGAAATCGGCGGGACCGCCTGTGCCAAGGGTGCTTGAGTTGTTAGGGGCGCTGTTGAGAACGGGCGATGCGAGATCCTCAAAACCCCCGCTTCTCGTTGCGACATAGCCCGTGCCTGAAGCCGACTCATATATGGCTGCCGGGAAGGAAGTCGGGGTGTTTGTACCTAAACAGCCCGCCAGCGCCAGTGATGAAACTGTTGCAAACAAAACAATCAATGACCGATTGAGAACGCGCATAAGATTAATCTCCTTACTTATCCGCTTTTGAATTCATAACGCGGAATCTTGAGGTATGTGATTTCACACTTTGTACACGATTAAGCTGTAATAAGCATTCTTTTTTTATTCCGAGAATTTTTAACCTAATAATTTTCATATAAACGAATATAATTTTGATGGTGTGCGTGAAATGTATACGGGAAAAATAGGAAAGTTTAACAACTCGCTGTTATTCTTGTAACTTCTCCGGCTGTCTCAAGGTATTATAGCCTATCCGGAGAATCAATTAACCGAGTTGGGGAAAACTTTCAGTGGCCACGCTGAAAGTCGGAATGAAATGTTACGAAGGAACTTACAGCACAAAATTTTTCTGTTGATGTGGATGCTCGCAGCGTCGGTTGCAGGGCTGGCTGGCTGCTCTGTTGGTCCGGTGTATAACCACCCGGCAACGTCAATTCCTCTAGGCTGGAATGACCAGCAAGGCCGCATGGCTCTCTGGCCCTCGACAACATGGTGGTATGGATTTTCTTCGCCGGAACTGAACAACCTCATCACGAAAGCCCAGCAAGGCAACTTCGATATCGCCGCCGCTGTGGCGCGTGTGCAGGAAGCGGATGCGCAGGCACGGATTGCGGGAGCGCCGCTGCTGCCTTCCGCCGGTGTCGGCATGAACGCTAAACGCGAGCGCACAGTCGCGGCGGGAACATCGAGCAACGGCTCGACGGATAACCAGTTTACACCTGCGCTCGTCGCCACTTATGAACTGGATTTCTGGGGCAAAAACCGCGCGGCAGAGGAAGCAGCCCAAGCGACGGCAAACGCCAGCCGCTACAGCCGCGCCACCATCGAACTCACCATTATGACGTCAGTTGCCAGCACGTATTTTCAGGCGCTGGAATTGCAGGACCGCCTGAATATCGCGCAGGAAAATCAGGATAACGCGGAAAGCACACTTAAAGGCTTGCAGGCGGAAATGGCGGCCGGTACGGAAACATCACTTGATGTCGCCCAGCAGGATGTCATCGTCTCCACCCTCAGCGCCGCTGTGCCTCCTCTCAAACAACAACTGCGCCAGACCATCGACGCACTGGCCATCCTGACCGGGCAGCTACCGGAAAAATTCGATATACCCCCGGGTACGCTTATACACCTGACGGAGCCAAAGGTGAACCCGGGATTGCCTTCCGAGCTGCTGGCGCGGCGACCTGATGTAGCGGAAGCAGAAGCCAATCTTGTCGCAGCCAATGCGAATATCAAGGTGGCACGCGCCGCCTACTTTCCCAGCATCAACCTGACAGCGAGCGGCGGCTATGCAAGCGCCTCACTGGCAAGGGTTCTCGCTGCGCCGGCGGCGGTTTTCTCTTTGGCAGCAAGCATAACCCAGCCAATTTTTGCGGGCGATGCAATCGAGGGGCAGTATAACTTCAGCAAAGCGCGTTACAACGAACTGCTGGCAGATTACCACAAGGCCGTCATCAGTGCTTTCGGCAATGTCGAGGATGCCCTGACGGCAGTGCAGCAGACAGCCAACCAGCAGAAGGCGCAGCAAAAAGCGGCGGACAAGGCCAAGCTCTCCTACGATCTGGCCATGACGCAGTTCCATGCCGGAACGATCAATATCCTGACTCTGCTGAACACTGAAAACGCCCTGTTCACAGCCAGAGATTCTTTGGAGCAGGTCAGGCTTGCGCACTTGCAGGCACTGTTACAACTTTATAACGCACTTGGCGGCGGATGGCCGCAGATGCAAGGAGAAAAACATGGTTGAGACTGGCATGGATAATAAAACAAAATTCGACTGGTGGAAAGCCGAATGGGTTATTGTTGCCATTATCGCTGCCGTCGGCGTTGTGGTCTGGCTGCACAGGCCGGTTAAAGCCATAGCCGATGCACCAGCCAAGACACAAGCCGTCACTGTCCAGACCGCGCCTGCAACACGCACCAATCTGCCGCAATATCTTGAGGGGCTCGGGACGGTGCAGGCCTTCAATACCGTCACCATCACCGCACGCGTTGACGGGCAACTTCAGTCTATCGCCTTTACAGAGGGCCAGCATGTCGAGCAGGACGAGATTCTGGCGCAAATCGACCCACGACCCTATCAGGCTGCGCTGGATCTTGCGACCGCAACGAAAGCCAAGGATGCCGCTCAACTCGAAAATGCCCAGCGGGACCTTAAACGCTACCAGATATTGCAGCCCAAGAACCTGACCAGCAAGCAGACGCTGGATACGCAGAAATCCCTCGTCGCGCAGCTGGAGGCTCAGGTCAAGGCGGATCAGGCCAATGTCGACAGCGCAAAAACCCAGCTTGATTACACAACCATCAGATCCCCTATCAAAGGACGCACCGGCGTGCGTCTGGTGGATGTCGGCAACAACGTACACAGTACCAATACCACCGGCATTGTCATGGTCACGCAAATGCACCCGATCTCCCTGCTCTTCACGCTGCCGGAAGATGTTCTTCCGCAGGTCAACGAAGCTCTTGCCAAAGGCACTGTAGGCGTCGCCGCCGTATCGCGTGATGGAACAACCACGCTGGACACAGGCACTCTGCTGCTGGTCGATAACCAGATCGACCAGACAACCGGCACGATCAAGCTAAAAGCCACCTTCCCCAACACTGAAGACAAGCTGTGGCCGGGACAGTTCGTGAATGCGCGGCTGCTGTTGCAAATGCAGCAAAAAGTCCTGACCATCCCTGCTGCCGCCGCACAGCGGGGGCCGGACGGCATTTTTGCCTACGTCGTCAAGCCCGATTTTACCGTCGAGGTACGGCCTTTAAAAACAAGCGGCGCCGAAGTGGATGGTAAACTGCTTGTTGAAGAAGGACTCACAGAGGGTGAAAACGTAGTTACCAGCAACCAATACCGTTTGCAGCCCGGCATGACTGTAAAAACGGATGCCGGCGAGGACAAGACGAAATGAATATTTCCGCGCCTTTCATCAATCGCCCCATCGCGACATCGCTGTTGATGGCGGGTATTTTGCTGATCGGCCTTGTGGCGTTTCCCCTCCTGCCTGTCGCGCCGCTGCCGCAGGTGGACTTTCCTACTATCGAAGTTGGCGCAGGCCTGCCCGGCGCAAGCCCGGAAACCATGGCCTCGTCTGTGGCAGCCCCGCTCGAGTACCAATTCGCCGAAATTCCCGGCGTCAGCGAAATGACGTCGACGAGCGTACTTGGAAACACCGAAATCACGCTACAATTTGACCTTAACCGCAACATCGACGCCGCCGCGCAGGATGTCCAGTCGGCGATTTCAGCCGCCAGCGGGCAACTGCCGAAGAACCTGCCCTCAGCGCCTTCGTATAAAAAGGTCAATCCGGCGGACTCGGCCATCCTGATCCTCAGCGTCCACTCAGACGTGCTGCCGCTGATCCAGGTGGATGATTATGCGGAGACGGTCATCGCCCAGCGCCTCTCGCAAATCCGCGGCGTGGCGCAGGTGGATATCCACGGTCAGCAAAAACCCTCCGTGCGGGTGCAGATTGATCCGGCCAAGATCGCCGCACTGGGCGTGCAATTGACGGATGTCGCGGGCGTTATCACCGCAGCAACCGTCGATGCCCCCAAAGGCGTCATCAGCGGGCCCCTCCATAACTTTACCATCTATGATAACGACCAGTTGCTCAAGGCAGCGCCCTGGAACAATATTATTGTCGCCTACCGCAACGGGGCACCGGTGCGGATCAGCGATATCGGCGTTGCCGTTGACGGGCCGGAAGATAAGCAAAAAGCGGCCTGGCAGAACGGCAAGCCCGGTATCATCCTGGCGGTCTACAAACAACCCGGCGCCAATATCATCGAAACGGTGGCGCAGGTCGAAGCGGCGTTGCCACAGGCCCTTAACGCGGTGCCTCCTTCCATCAAGGTTGACAAGATCATCGACCGCACAACAACGATCAAGGCCTCCGTAAAAGATGTGGAGCGCACGATGATGCTGACGATCGCGCTGGTCGTCATGGTAATTTTCCTCTTTTTGCGCACTTTCTGGGCGACAGCTATTCCCGCAGTAACCGTGCCCCTGGCCCTACTGGGCACGACGGCGCTGATGTATATCGTCGGCTATACGCTGGACAACCTTTCCCTGATGGCGCTGACCATCGCCGTGGGGTTCGTCGTCGACGACGCGATTGTCATGCTGGAAAACATCTACCGGCATATTGAACACGGGATGCCTCCGAAAGAAGCGGCGCTCAAAGGTTCGGAAGAGATCTGTTTTACCATCCTCTCCATCAGCATCTCGCTGGTTGCCGTCTTCATCCCCCTGCTGCTGATGGGCGGCATCATCGGGCGCGTGTTCCGCGAGTTTGCTGTTACGGTGACCATGACGATCGCCGTTTCGGCTTTCGTTTCGCTGACGCTATCGCCGATGATGTGCGCGCTATTCCTGCGTGATGAAAAGCACGCCAAGCATGGGCGCTTTTACCTCTTCATCGAAGGCCTGTTCAACAAGATGCTTTCGGGATATGAGCGCGGCCTTGACAGGGTTCTCCGGCATCAGCGCACCACGTTGCTGGTATTCTTTATAACGCTGGCAAGCACAGTCGTCCTCTATGTCATAGAACCCAAAGGCTTCTTCCCGCAGCAGGACACCGGCATTATCGCCGGCCTCTCGGATGCGGCGCAGGACGTGTCGTTCGCCGAGATGGTGCGCCTGCAGCATAAACTGACCGATGTCGTCGCCCAGGACCCGGCCATCGCAAGCTGGGGGGCCTCGGTCGGCGGCTCAAGGCCGGTCAACAACGGCGTTGTTTTTATAGGCCTCAAGCCACGCGATGAACGCACGGCTACGGCGGATCAGGTCGTCACCCGCCTGCTCGGTAAACTGTCGCAGGTGCAGGGTGCAACGCTGCACCTGCAATCACGGCAGGACCTCAATATCGGCGGGCACCTGACGAAGACCCAGTATCAGTACACACTGGAGGACGCTGACATCGAGGAACTGAACACCTGGGCGCCGAGGCTGGTGGAGGCGATGCAGAAACTGCCGCAGCTGCAGGACGTCGCCACCGACCAGCAGAACGGCGGCACGATGCTGTCAATGAATATCGACCGCGATCAGGCAGCGCGTTTCGGCATCCAGCCTGCGGTCATCGACCAGACGTTGGACGATGCGTTCGGCCAAAGCCAGGTGGCGCAGTATTTCACCCAGCTCAACAGTTACCACGTCGTCCTCGAAGTAACGCCGGGATTGCAGGCGGACCCGAATACACTGAACAAACTCTATATCAAATCGCCCGCGACCGGGCAGCAGGTGCCGCTCTCGACACTGGTGAAATTCGACACCAGCCATGTGGCCTATCTCTCGGTGAACCATCAGGGACAATTTCCGGCGGTCACGCTGTCCTTCAACCTTGCACCGGGCGTGGCGCTCGGCCAGGCTGTCGATGCAATCAACGCTGTTTCAGCGAAAATGAATTTTCCCCGGGCAATCTCCGGCACTTTTCAGGGCACGGCGCAGGCCTTTCGGGACTCGCTCAAAAGCGAACCTTACCTGATCCTCGCGGCGCTGGTGACGGTCTATCTCATTCTCGGCATACTGTATGAAAGCTATATCCACCCGCTGACCATTCTTTCGACCCTGCCTTCCGCCGGCGCGGGAGCGCTGCTGATGCTGATGGCCTTCCATTTTGACCTCTCCGTGATCGCGCTGATCGGGATTATCCTGCTGATCGGCATCGTCAAAAAGAACGGCATCATGATGGTGGACTTCGCGATTCAGGCCGAGGAAAAAGAACACCTCTCACCCGAACAAGCCATCCGCAAAGCCTGCCTGCTACGCTTCCGGCCCATTATGATGACGACGATGGCGGCGCTGCTGGGCGCACTGCCGCTAATGCTCGGGCGCGGCACCGGCTCGGAACTGCGCCAGCCGCTTGGCTATACCATGGTGGGCGGATTGATATTGAGCCAGTGCCTGACCCTGTTCACCACCCCGGTCATTTACCTCTACCTCGACCGCGCCAACACCTGGGTGAATAAGCTCCGCGTGACAAACACTGCTGATGTATCAGATCACGCCCCAACGGCTGGACATAGCAGCGAGCCTTAAGCCTGCTTATGGTCCTGAGTTTGGTCCTGATTTTGAAAATTCTGGCGGCGCACGACGGCAGCCTTGGAAGCCTCGTTGATAAGACTCCTTGCAGCTGCTTCCGCTTCGGATGTAATCACATCACCCGCGAGCATGCGTGAAACTTCGGCAGTGCGTTCGTCCATCGTGAGCATGCGGGCGACGGAGGTCGTCACAACGCCATCCGTTTTCTTGCTGACATGCAAGTGCTGGATGCCGCGCGCAGCCACCTGCGGGCTGTGCGTGATAACCATGACCTGCGTCGTCTCCGCAAGGTAGGCGATGCGCTCGCCAACAGCCGCAGCAGCCGCGCCGCCGATACCGGTATCGACTTCATCGAACACAAGCATGGGGATCGTGTGCACTTCCTGCAGCACCACTTTCAACGCCAGCACCAGACGGGCCAACTCACCCCCTGATGCCGTGTCGGAGATCGGGCTGAAGGGCATGCCGGGGTTCATGCGCGCCGTGAAAGTGATCGTATTGAAACCCTTCGCAGTCCAGGGCGTGCCGGGCTTTTCCTCGACCATCACCTTAAATTGCGCGTTTTTCAGTTTAAGAGGCGGCAGCTCGGCATTGATCGCCGCGCTCATGGCGTTTCCGGCGGTGATGCGTTTTTCCGTCAGTATATGCGCATACTGCCGGTAGGAATATTCCGTTTTCTGGATCAGCTCGGTCAGTTGCG
>Ga0206918_1174_pt1 | contig 11920 bp, 11 predicted proteins | sample Alteio_BWOrgHeat_69_FD_152950 | JGI IMG/M metagenome (GOLD analysis project Ga0206918, IMG submission 152950) | Enriched cells from forest soil in Barre Woods Harvard Forest LTER site, Petersham, Massachusetts, United States -... | ecosystem: Environmental > Terrestrial > Soil > Temperate forest >... | reverse complement strand
TTTTGTGTTCACTCGGATCAATTCACCTTCATTTACAAAAAGCGGCACATTTACGGAAGCGCCTGTTTCCACTTTAGCAGGCTTTAATGTACGGGTGGCTGTGTCTCCTTTCATCCCCGGTTCTGAATAAATAACTTTCAAAACGATTTTGTCAGGAAGCTCCACGCCCATGGGCGAATCTGTTTCTGTATTCATCAGAACGGTAACCTCCTGACCATCCTTCAGGAACTGTGGTGCATCTACCATATTTTCCTGCAAAGCGACCTGTTCAAAAGTTTCGGTGTCCATAAAATTATACCCGGAATCATCCTTGTACAGGAACTGATAGGTCTTACGTTCCACCCGAACAGGATAAATGGTATCCCCGCTATTCCAGGTTTTTTCTATACTCCGGCTATTATCCACGCCTTTCAGTTTGGCCCAAACCTTGGCCGCTGCACGGGCGGTTTTGTTTTCGCCGAAATCCACTACTGAATAAAGGCTGCCTTCGAGTTTGATGATCAGGCCCCTGCTGATGTCTGCTGTATTTGCCATGAATGATTATTAAATGTTTGCCTTAAAGGGCGACAAAACTAATGGTTTTTAAGCTACCGGGCAAGGCAGTTGTTTTGGAGATTATGACCATCGCGCATTTTCCATTATTTTTATAAAAATATACACTATGAAGAGCGTGTTGATCGCCTTGTTGGGTTTTTTTATATTCTCCAATGGTTTTGCACAAACACCTGCAAACGCACCCGAGCCTCCTTATCTGAAAAACCCTACGATTCCTCCTTTTCAGTTACTGGAGGTAGATAGTGTGCATATGCTCACCAAAGAGCATATCAAAAAAAACAGGCAGGTCCTGCTTATGTTCTTCAGCCCCGAGTGTGAACATTGCAAACACCAGATGCGGGACATTCTCGCCGATTTCAGCAAATTCAAGGATATCGAAATTGTAATGGCCACTTTTCAGCCCTTCGAGCAGATGCAGACTTTCTATAATTATTTCCGGATAGCTGATCATCCCAATATCCTGATGGGACGCGATGAAAAATATATGCTGCCGCCCTACTACAGAATGCAGAGTCTTCCCTACCTGGCGCTTTATGACAAGAAGGGGAACTATATCACCCATTTCGAAGGCAACCAGAAAGTGGACACCATACTAAACGCATTCCATACAAAAGATAAATAAACAACCGGGGCTGGAATAATAAACTACCGCCTTTACCTTTGCAGCACTTAAAAAGCATCCAAAAATTTTAAACGCATTCAGATGAAAGTTACTGTAGTTGGCGCAGGTGCCGTAGGTGCAACCTGTGCAGATAATATCGCCCGTAAGGAACTCGCCGAAGAACTCGTTCTGCTTGACATCAAGGAGGGACTGGCTGAGGGAAAAGCGCAGGACATGATGCAGTCTGCTACCCTGCTCGGTTTCGATACACGCATTACGGGAAGTACAAACGACTATGCAAAAACTGCAGGTAGCGATGTGGTGGTTATTACATCCGGTCTGCCGCGCAAACCGGGAATGACCCGGGAGGAACTGATTGGCACCAACGCAGGTATTGTGAAAACGGTGGCTGGAAATATCCTGAAATATTCGCCCGATGCGGTGCTGATCATCATCAGCAACCCGATGGATACGATGACCTATCTTACCCTCAGGGAATCGGGAATTCCAAAAGAACGGATTATCGGAATGGGCGGAACCCTGGACAGTGCCCGGTTTAAATACCAGCTCAGCCAGCATCTAGGGTGTAGCCCGGCAGATCTGAATGCGCTGGTCATTGGCGGACACGGCGATACTACCATGATCCCACTGATCCGCTTTGCCACCTGGAATAGCATACCCGTTACCCGACTGCTTTCGGAAGATCAACAGAAACAGATCGTTGCAGATACGATGGTTGGTGGTGCCACGCTCACCAAACTCATTGGTACATCCGCATGGTATGCACCCGGAGCTGCTGGTGCAGCCCTGGTTGAAACCATACTCAGGGATGAAAAAAAACTGTTTACCTGCTGTGTTTCTCTCAATGGCGAATACGGGCAGAAAGACATCTGCCTCGGTGTACCTGTCGTTGTGGGCAAAAAAGGTTGGGAAAAAATCGTGGCGTTCGACCTGAATGCTGAAGAAAAAGCTGCATTCTCCAAGAGCGCCGATGCTGTGAGAAACATGAACGAGGTGCTTGCTACTTTGAAATCCTGACTAAACGCCGAAAAATCATTTTCACAATGTGGGAATAGTGCTCCAGCAACCCGTCCCGCTCTTGACAATATCAACCATCAACACTACCTTTGGCCTGTCTCTAAATTCTCTCCCCTTATTTCATCCTCGTATCCGCCGAAAAGTCGCATGGAATCCAACGTTATAACTAGCTGTTATTCGTATGCGAGGAAAAGTGGTCTTGGTGGTTTCTCTTTTTTTAAGTTCAGCGCTCCTGGCTCAGAACGATAGCACTATTGCTGCCACCCAACAGGACAGTACAGCGCATCCTGTACAGGATGAAGCGGCGGCAAAACAGGCGCAGGCAGATTTGGCGTTCAAAGGTCATGATCCGAAAAAAGATGCCAACCTGAATCCATTCATAAACCGGCAAATCAACCCAGATAGCAACCTCTCTATCAGTCCGGCAACGAATTGGAATATGAATCCACTGAAAGAAAATTCGGTGAATCCAACGAGGAATTCCTCAATCAACCCGATGATCAACCTGCAACTGAATCCACAGTCGAATGATGTGCTGAATCCAGTCATTATGCGAAGCCTGCGGCCGTCGACCGAAAGCTGGAAAGGACTATTCCTTTTTAATGATTCCAACCAGCTGTTTGGATATATTTCTGTCGCTACTCAAAATGTTATGCTCTCTTTCGACAATAGTGGAACCTGGAATGGATATTATGTAAAGGCCGGTCGCTACATGTACAATTATTTTACCTTGTTCGGTGTATGGACGGGCATGTTCCTTTGCTACGATAATCAGAGTGGCTACAACCTTTTTGATAAGAACGCACGATGGACGCATATCCATATAAAATGAAAGGCTGCTGAATATTTAGTAATTTAAATTTTGAAACCCCCTGCCAACGAATTGTGAACCATTGAAAAAAAATAAATGAAACGAATTTTACCCCTGTCCCTGTGTACTGCCTTCCTGCTCCACAGCTCAATTTTCGCCCAGTCGCTGGAAAACCGTCACGATCCCAAGGTGGATATCAACCTGAGTCCGACGTATAACAGCACTATGAATCCCGAAAAAAATTCATACATCAATCCAAAGTACAACTGGAATATTAATCCCGCTCATAATAACGACGTCAATCCTGAATTCAACAGCAGCATCAATCCACTCACTCACTATGAAATGAATCCCGATCTGAACAAGACGCTGAATCCCATGTATCACAATGAATATCATCCCAAGAATCCGGCCTGGAAGGGACTGTATATATTCAACAATACCGATGAACTGATTGGTTATGTTTCAGTGGCTACCCAGCAGCTGATGTTAACTTTTGATGTCCAGGGTGAGTGGACGGGTTTTTATGTTAAAGCCGCCCCGGGTATTTATAATCATTTTGATGTAAAGGGTGTTTGGGATGGAAAGTATCTTTGTTTCGATTCAGTTGTAGGATACAATATATTCAGCAAAGACGGCACCTGGACCGGCCAGCACATCAAATAACAGAGAGCCGTGCTTTTATTCTGACAAGCACCTCCTGTGGGTCAATTTTTTCCATGCACTTGAAATGTCCCAGCGGACAGGCATCGTATCCTATTTTTGAACAAGGCCTGCATCGCAGCTTTCTCAATTCCATGATTTCATAAGGTTCGCGACCGGGGTTAGCGCCGTTACCATTAAAGTACCGGCTGCCGTAATAAGGATACATGCCAAACTCCGGGACCGTATTACCCCACAGCGAAATAACAGGTCTTTTATAGGCAGCTGCTATATGCATCAGCCCCGTATCATTCGTAACAATCAGCTTCGCCCGCCTCACCAGATCGGCCGATTCATTCAATCCAAATTTTCCACATGCATTATAGATCTTGATTTTATCTGAAGAGGCAATCCGGTCTCCTTCGTCTGCATCTTCCAGTCCGCCAAGCAAAACAATGGGATGGTCCAATAATTCGCAAAGTGTTTTCAGGTGATGAAAGGGATATTTTTTTGTATTCAGGGCGGCTCCGATTACAATGCCGATATAGCCCGCCAGATGAGAGGTAGGCAGGTCTTTTTCATTAATGACGTCTTCCTTTGCAATGAAATAGTCCAAACCTGCGCCGTCGTTGGTGACGCCCAGCCCCGCAACAGTTTCCATATAGCGATCCACAATATGAACATCCGGTAGCGTATTCCATTTAAAACTCGTGTACAACCATTTGCGGATATTGAGTTTGTTGAATGAATAGGATTTGACTTTAAGTGCATCTTTTACTTTCATCGAGCGGAGATTGTGGTGCAGGTCGATGATGCAATCAAAATTTTCTTTTTTAAGTTCGGTGATAACAGCCTGCAGACTCTGTTCCAGATAGTGAACCTTGTCAATGAAGGGATTTGAGGAAAGTATTTGCAGGTAAGCTGCCTTCGTTAGAAAATGAATCTCCGCATCGGGAACCTGTTTTTTCAGGCAGCGTATAACCGGCGTGGTGAGCACGATATCCCCAATGGAAGAAAAACGAATGATCAGAAATTTCATGGATAAGCGTTTGCTAAAAAAATCAGGCGCGAAGATAGGGTTTCAACCATGCTTCGCCACCGGCCGTTTATTGTTCAACGTAATTCAGGTCTTTATGATAAGTCTCTTCCGTAAAACTAAATGCCAGCAAACCGATGGTCAGCACGATGATTCCGGTGATGATACCACTCGTAATCAGGCTCAGCCCCCAGGTTTTTTGAAAAAGGTTGAGAAAGAGCAGGTTCATCAGGGGAAGAGCGCCGCGAACCATATTCGGAACGGTCGTGGCCGCCGTGGCGCGCAGGTTGGTACCAAATTGTTCTGCAGCCATGGTAACAAAGATGGCCCAGAATCCGGTTGAAAATCCAAGTAACGCGGAAAATAAATACATCGTTCCATCATTTTTATTCAGGCTGCTGAAAAATAAAACACCGGAAACACAGGCCATACAATAGTAAAGAAATAAAGCTTTTTTACGACTTCCGAACCATTGGCAAATAAATCCGGCGAGTACGTCCGCAATGGAAATCGCCACATAAGCCAGCATAATGGACCTGCCGGAATCCAGGCTGGTACTTCCATACATGGCTTTGGCGAAACGATCGCTCTGATTGATCAGGATGCCGATCACGTACCAACAGGGCAAACCGATCAGAATGGCATTCATATATTTTCGGAACCGGTCACGTCTGGTAAAAAACATAAAAAAATTACCTCTTTGTGTTGTTTCCTGCCTGATTTGCAAAAACATTCCTGATTCAGAAACGCTCACTCTTAAAATGAGTAACACGATGCCCAGACTACCGCCGATCTTATAACAAAGACGCCAGTCGCCGGTGAACTGATACGTATAATAAGCCGCGACGGCACCGATCAGCCCGATGCCCGCAACCATGGATGTTCCGATTCCTCTTTTTTCCTTCGGTAACAATTCGCTCACCAGGGTGATGCCCGCACCCAGTTCTCCGGCCAGGCCCAGTCCGGCTACAAGCCGGCAAAGCGCATACTGGTCGACGGTATGAACGAATGCGGTACTGAAATTCGCAACAGAATAGAGAAGGATGGAACCGAATAATACAGACAGCCTGCCCTTTTTATCGGCCAGTACGCCCCAACCGATACCGCCAATCAGCAAACCGATCATCTGCCAGTTGATAACCCGGCTGCTGTCTGCCAGCAGCGTGGCATCCGTAGAACCCACCTGCAACATCGATTCTTTTTTTACAATGGTGAATAGGAGCAGGTCATAGATATCCACGAAATATCCCAGGGCCGCGACGATAACTGTTAAATGAAATATTCCGTAAGTATTCCTGACAGCAGTCGGTTTCATGATCAGATTAAATATCTCCGGTACTTGAACTGGCTTTTTTGCCAAAGAACATTTTATAGAGCACAGGAAGTGTGGTAATCAGCACAATTCCGATAACGATTACTTCCAGGTGTTTTTTAAGATCAAAATTGAAATGCTCCAGGCAGAAACGGTATCCATAGTGACCGGCAAACAACATCAGGAACACCCATGATACACAACCGATCACATTATAATAAACGAATTTCTTTTTATCCATCTGTACGATACCGGCTACAATAGGCGCAAACGTCCGGATAATCGGAAGGAACCTTGCAAAGACTATGGCCTGACCACCATGTTTTTCATAAAACGCTTTTGCGTCGAGCAGGTGTTTTTGTTTAAAGAAAAAATTGTCCTTGCGTTGAAACAGGTAATGACCGCTTTTTTTCCCAAACCAATAACCAACCATGTTGCCCATAATGCCACAGGCTGAAACCAGAATCCATAAAATAACCAGGTTAAAAAAATCACTGCCGCTGCCACCGGGAATCAGGGTATCAATCAGGTTCTGACTGTATATGCCGGCTACAAACAAGAGACTATCACCCGGAAGAAAAAAGCCCACCATCAGGCCGGTCTCCGCAAACACAATGAATAACATCACCCAGAGGCCACCATTATTGATATAAAATTCCGGGTTGATCAGGTCCCTTAAAGTAATCGCAAGAAAAGTTTCCATATTTAAACATTAAACCCGGATTCATGTTCTTAAACATTACCGGTCGACAAATTAAGATATAATAATGAATTGAAAACAGGAGTCAGGTTTCCAGAACACCCTCCATTTTACAAATAACGGCCGATGCCAGACTGTTCCCAACTACGTTGGTCGCACTTCTGGCCATGTCCAGAATCTGATCGATGCCAAGCAATAGTAACAAACCCTGCTGGGGAATATGAAACATAGACAGTGTACCGGCGATAACCACCAGGGCAGCACGGGGCACTCCGGCAATACCTTTGCTGGTGAGCATAAGTACCAGCAACATCGTGATCTGGGTTCCAAAATTCAGGTGCATACCATAAGCCTGTGCAATGAACAGGGATGAAAAACCCATATACAACATACTTCCATCCAGGTTAAAGGAATAACCTAAGGGTAAAACAAAGCTTACAATTTTATTGGGACAGCCGGATTTTTCCAGTGCTCCGATCAGCTTTGGAAAAGCAGCTTCAGAACTCGCAGTGGTAAAAGCGAGCAGCACCTGATCTTTTACATTACCGAGGATCAGAAAAACCTTTTTCCCGATCCAGAGATAACTGATACTAATCAAAATGACCCATAACAAAAGAACCGCACCATAAAACACACCGATAAATTTTCCATAGGTGTACAATATTTCCGGACCCTTAAGGGAAATAATGGCTGAAACAGCTGCAAAGGCCGCCATTGGCGCAAATCGCATGACATAGCCCGTTACTTTCAGAATAATTTCTGTAAGTGCATCCAGCGCACGAATAAAAATTTTACCCTTTTCTCCGACTGCTGCTGTAGCAATTCCAAAAAATATCGCGAACACCACGATCTGCAGAATTTCATTGTTGGCCATCGATTCAGCAAAACTCCTCGGAAATGTGTGGGTGATAAAAGTTCTGAAAGTCAGTGCACTTGCGTCCGGACCGGCTCCCTCTGTTATTGCCGGTACAGGAAGTTTCAAACTTGAACCCAGGTTCACCAGATTCATGATAATCAAACCAAGCATCAGGGAAATCAATGAAGCACCCAGGAACCAGGCCAGGGTTTTAATACCGATCCGGCCGACTGCTTTGGTATCACCCATTTTTGCAATGCCCGTGACCAGCGTCGAAAATACAAGCGGGGCAATGATCATCTTGATCAGCCGCAGAAAAATATCAGTCAGTATGGACATGCCATCGGAAAAACGGACAATCCAGGTCTGTTCCGCCACGTAATGAATCAGCAATCCGATGCATATTCCGGCAAACAGCGCCAGCATGATCCAGGTGGTTAATCCGGGTCTTTTCATGAAATGATTTAGTATGCAATGAATCGAATATTCTCGGGACGACAAAATGATCCTTGAATGAATTGAACCTTAAATATGGGGTGAATTGGAATATTTGTTTACTTTACAAGCTTTATAAATCCCCTTCAACTTCAAAGCAAGCTTATGAACTTATTCAGAAAAAAAACGCTGACTTCCCTTTTGGCTCAGGCTGCAGATTCTGAAAAAAGTTTGAAAAGGACCCTTGGTCCATGGAACCTGGTTGCGCTGGGCATAGGAGCCATCATCGGTGCCGGTTTGTTTGTCAGAACAGCCGCAGCAGCAGGGGGTCACGCCGGTGCAGCGGTTACCGTTTCATTTATTGTAGCATCTGTCGGTTGCGCATTTGCGGGACTCTGTTACGCAGAATTCGCATCGATGATTCCCATTGCAGGTAGTGCCTATACATATGCTTATGCGACCATGGGAGAACTCGTTGCCTGGATCATCGGCTGGGCCCTGGTGCTTGAATATGCTCTGGGTGCTGCAACGGTTTCTATCGCCTGGAGTGAATTCCTGAATAAACTATTTGATAACCGTATTCCCTATGAGTGGTGTCACTCGCCCTTCGAAAAATTATTGGACTCCGGAGGTGTGATGCACCACGGAATATTGAATGTACCTTCATTATTCATTCTACTGATTCTTTCCCTGCTGCTTATTAAGGGTACGCAGGAATCTGCCGTGGTGAATTCGATTATCGTAATCGTCAAAGTGTCGATTGTATTACTCTTTATCGCGATTGGCTGGCAGTTCATCAATCCCTCCAATCACAGTCCGTATATGATACCTGCAGATGCCAAACCTGCCATTCTTCCGGACGGATCTGAATATACGTATACCAATTTTTTCCGGCACGGATGGGGCGGTGTGTTGCGGGGCGCAGCGATTGTATTTTTTGCCTTTATAGGATTCGATGCCGTGTCTACGGCGGCACAGGAAGCGAAAAATCCCAAGCGGGATATGCCGATTGGCATATTGGGATCTCTGGTTATCTGCACGCTTTTATATGTTCTTTTTTCATGGGTGCTCACGGGTGTGGCTCCCTATACCGATTTTGTTCGCGCAGGAAAAGAAGCTTCTGTTGCTTACGCCATTGAAACGTACATGACGCATTACCATTGGCTGGCCAAATGGGTAACGGTGGGCATCCTTGCGGGATTTTCTTCTGTGATCCTGGTGATGCTGCTGGGCCAGAGCCGCGTTTTTTATTCCATGGCCAATGATGGCTTGCTGCCGAAAGTATTTTCCACGCTGCATCCAAAATTCAGAACACCGTATAAATCAAATATCCTCCTGTTTATTTTTGTAGGCTCACTCGCCACCCTGCTGCCTGGCGATATCACAGGCGACCTGACCAGTATCGGCACCCTGCTGGCTTTTGTGCTGGTTTGTGTGGGTATTGTGATTATGCGGAAAGCAGATCCCGACCATCCGCGTCCATTCAGAACGCCATTGGTTCCACTGGTGCCTATTCTGGGCGCTATACTTTGTACAGCCATGATCGTTTCCCTGGATAATGTAACCCTTCTCGTTGCTTTTTTGTGGATGATACTCGGACTTATGATTTACTTCAGTTACAGCAAGAAACATAGCAGGCTGAATACATAAAATGCTTTACGCCTAACGCCAAACGCTTATTTAATGTGGAAATGTGGAAGTGTGGAAATATGAATATGCAGGAAAGAAGGAGTGAAATTTAAATTTTGAATTTCATTTATACACATTTCCACGCTTCCACATTTCCACATTCATTACATAAATTGGTGCAGGCGTTCTAAACCAGGTTATGAAAAACTTTCTGCACATCATCATCCTGTTCGAGTTTGTCGACCAGCTTTAAAACTTCCTGTGCATATTCTTCGGAGAGAGAAACTGTAGTAGTCGGTATCCATTCTACCTCGGCACTTACAGGTATAATATTTTTAGATTCAAGTTCCTTTTGCATTTTTCCAAAATCATTGAAACCCACATGTAAAACAATCAGGGGCTCGCCGTGTTCTCCTTCCCCTTCGCCCATGTCTTCCAGACCGTAGTCAATCAGTTCCAGCTCCAGGTCTTCGGCATTGAGGCCGCCGGGTTTCAATTTAAACACACCCATTTTCTTGAATTGAAAACTCACGCTACCGCTGGTGCCGAGGTTTCCACTTCCTTTATTGAAATAGGAACGAACATTCGCCACCGTACGGGTAGGATTATCTGTTGCTGTCTCCACCAGCACAGCCACGCCATGCGGCGCATAACCCTCATAGAGGATTTCCTCTAAATTATCCATCTCTTTGCCCATGGCTCTTTTGATAGCTGCTTCCACACGATCCTTGGGCATATTCACATTCTTGGCATTCTGGAAACAACGGCGAAGGGCGGCATTGGTATTCTGGTCAGGTCCGCCTGATTTTACCGCCAGCGCAATTTCTTTTCCGATCCGGGTGAATTGTTTTGCCATTTTATCCCACCTGGCAAACATGGTGGCTTTACGCACTTCGAAAATCCGGCCCATAATTGGAGAAAATTATTTTTGGATCGCAAATTTAAGTATTTAGGCTTGAAGCAGGAAGCTTGACGCCTGACGCTGTTAAAATCACTGATTTCAGGCTTCGGGCCCCAGGCATTAGGCGTTAAGCGTTAGGCCTTAAGCGTTAAATTATTCCTTCATCATCGACTGCACTGCATCAATAATGTCTTCAAGATTGGGTTTACTGAAATAATCCCCATCGCTGGCATAGGCCGGGCGGTGCGCTTTAGCGGTCAGCGTTCTGGGTGCAACATCCAACCACCGGTATCCGCCCTGTTCTTCCATCACTTTGTTGAACATATAACCGGCAGCTCCGCCCGGAACGTCTTCGTCTACAAAGAGAATGCGGTTGGTCTTTTTGAGCGAGGCCAGGATGATCTGATAAATATCGAATGGAAGCAGGGTCTGTACGTCAACAATTTCGCAGTCAATCTCCAGTTTCTCCAATTGTTCCGCTGCTTCAGCAATGATTCGTAAGGTGGAACCGTATGAAACGATTGTCAGGTCTGCGCCTTCCCGAATAATTTCCGGTACGCCCAGAGCTACGCGGTAGTGGAGCAGGTTGGCAGGAAGTTTTTCCTTCAAACGGTAACCATTCAGGCATTCGATCACCAGCGCAGGATCCAGTCCTTCCAGTAATGTGTTGTACATGCCAACAGCCTGTACCATATTTCGTGGAACACAAATATGCATTCCCCTGAGTGCGTGAACGAGCATACCCATGGGTGACCCGCTGTGCCAGATGCCTTCAAGCCGATGTCCCCGGGTGCGGACGATCAGCGGCGCGGTCTGCTGTCCGGCAGTCCGGTATTGCAGACTGGCGAGATCGTCGCTCAGGGTCTGCACTGCGTACAACATATAGTCGAGGTACTGAATTTCTGCGATGGGTCGAAGGCCCCGCATAGCGAGTCCGATACCCTGACCGATAATGGCCGTTTCCCGGATTCCGGAATCGGAGATCCGATACTTTCCATATTTTAATTGAAGACCTGCAAAACCCTGATTGACGTCGCCAATCTGGCCGAGGTCCTCTCCAAAGGCCAACACCTTCGGATTGTGGGCAAATAGTTCGTCAAAATATCTGTTTAAAATCTCATATCCGTTCAGCTGGGGCGCATCACTTGCGAAACGTGACGGAACGGCTTCAATATTTTCAAACCTCCGTCGTCCTTCGTGATAGAGGTGCGTGTTGTAAAACCGGGCATTTTCCCTGACCAGTTCCTGGTAAAAAGCCTGAACAGTTGTAGCCGCCGGATCTGTTCCTGTTGCCAGAATCACCTGGTGCAGATAATGCATAACGTCGCGACGGTTGGGTTCACGTAAAGCGCTTAACAGACGTGCGATATGTTCGAGCTTTTCCTGTTTTTCAGGAACTGCCGC
>Ga0206918_1172_pt1 | contig 12128 bp, 16 predicted proteins | sample Alteio_BWOrgHeat_69_FD_152950 | JGI IMG/M metagenome (GOLD analysis project Ga0206918, IMG submission 152950) | Enriched cells from forest soil in Barre Woods Harvard Forest LTER site, Petersham, Massachusetts, United States -... | ecosystem: Environmental > Terrestrial > Soil > Temperate forest >... | reverse complement strand
CGGGAGACACGCTAGAAAATTGATTTTGATATACTTCCTGCGCAGGAAAATAGAAAGCGCATTTCCCGATATTCTCAGCAACGAGAGGATTTGCTTCATCGATTCCAACCAGTGGCGACACCGCAACGATGGCTCCGAGTTCAACTGCACGGGCAGAAGCGCAACGCTGGACTCGCTCAATACCAAGTTGATCGGCAGTGGCGGCGGGTACAAAAACAAAATGCGGGCTAAAGCGTTTTAGTTCGGCGGCAATTTCCGGAAATTCGACATCAAAGCAAATGAGATTCGCGAACTTGAAGTTTTTCCATTCGAACATGCAAGGATGAGTTCCCGGTTCGAAGTCTGTTTCCCATGGAGTGAGGCAGCGTTTATAAGATTCGATGGATTTTCCGGAAGCAGCGATGATCGCGCGATTTCTGAATTTTCCCGTATCTCGATGAATATTGGGAGCGGTTCCCGCGCAAATCAATGCATCGTATTCTTTGCTGAGATTCATCACATCCGGAAAAATTTCGGTCCAGATCACGCGGGCCATTGCTTCTCTGGTTTTGAACTCCGCTATTTTAGTCACCCCGTAGCCTGTGTATTCCGGGAACAAAACAATGTTGGCGCCTTCGTCTAGGGATTGCTTGATTTTTCCGAGCAGGTGAGTCTTGAAATCCGTAATTGAAGCGTATCGAATCCCGACATCAAAGGTATGAGCATTAATTTTGAAAGTGTTAGCCATCGAGACCAGAATAACATCTTTTACAATTGAATCGACCCATTTTGTCCAGCGAGTCCATCGCTATTGTCGACGACGGTATAAGTCAGGAGTTTAGCAATCGAATCCCAGTGAAGATTGCAGTAAGTCACGCCGCCCACTTCTGAAACCAGGGAGAAGTCTGAGATGTCGACGTCCCACACGTTAAATCCGGTACTGCCGATCCCTTGATCCGAATTCCCATTTTCCTGATGTCGGAAAATCAACCAACCTCTTGTTTGATTTTGCGCATTCGGTATGTATAGATAATCGTGATGACAAGCAGAGTAGGGTTTACCGGCGACTGCTGGGCCCACTGCTCCAGAGGCAAATACTGCATTTGTACCATTGGTTCCATTCGTCCCGTTTGTGCCATTAGTGCCGTTGGTTCCGTTCGTACCATTGCTTCCATTGGTTCCGTTCGTGCCATTAGTTCCATTTGTACCGTCCGTTCCGTTGGTACCATTGGTACCGTTTGCGCCATTGAGTCCATTACAAATCACACTGATCTGTGCAGGTTGACCATCCACTTGAGTGGTGTAGACCACACCTCCGTTCGAGCATTGCGCTGCCGTTGCCACTGAAGTAATGATGATCGAACTTTTTCCATCAATTCCGTTGGTGCCATTGTTTCCATTTGTTCCGTTCGTACCATCTGTTCCGTTACAAATCGTGCTACTTGAGACGATGGTTTCACCGGTATCTCGAACCCCGTTGCTGTTCTGATCTTGAAAGGTATTCACGATGGTTCCGCCTGCTGGGCACGATCCAATCGGAGCTGCGGTGACTTCGACTCCTGCACTGGTTCCCGCCACACCCTGAGAACCCTGACCGCCATTACAAATGGGCGTCGATGAAAGTACGGTTTCATTTTCATCGAGAAGACCATTTCCGTTTACATCTTTGAAAAGTTCCATCACGGATCCACCAGTAGAACACTGGGCATTGCTTGCGGGTACGATCGTGATCGCCGTCACCACCGGAGCAGGTGTCGCGGGAGGGTCGTTGATGGTGGTTTGGCAGCCGGTCGATACCAGCAAAATAGTGAAAATGAGGCTAAAGTGGACGAAAATAGATAGCATGATGTCCCTCCTTGGGCGATCAACACCTCTATAAAAGCAAAGAGCGGGCCAGAAAACCTTATTGATTTTAAAGGTTTTTTAAACAAGAAGTAGATACTAGGGTCAAATTAGACTGGTCAGAAAGGACTCAGTCTAAAACGGCAATCTCATCGTCAGGCTGACCGCATCGTTATAAGTATGAAAAGTGGTCACGGCAATCTGGTATCCCACACCGATGGCGAACGCGGTCCGATTGTGAATCGGGAACCGTCCGAAAATAATTCCCGGTGAAATGAAGGCCTGAGTGAGGCCATTGTTTTTGCTGCCGCTGAAATGTGAAAGATTGAATTCTAGCTGAGGCCAAAAAGCCGGTTCAAGATGATATTGAAAAGCGGTGTTGAATTGAAGCGTTTGTCCGATGGAGGACACATCGGCAAGAGGAAGGGCAATTCCAAGAGTGGATTGCACATCAAAATCTCCCCAGCCTTTTCCGCCTGCAATACTTGGAGTGACGATCACGGCCACTCCTCCGTTCGGACTCGCGCCGACTGGAAGACTGGTGCCTAAAAATCCGGTGAGGATATAATTTTCGCCCGCGGAGTTTTCCGATAAAATTCTGTATTTAATCAAGGTGGGCATATCACCGAAGCTATCGTTCACCTTCGGTGTATTTTTTACGATGTAGGGTGGTACGCCCAAAATAATTTCGACTCTTTCAAATGGAATGAGTTCCAATCCCTTACCATTTCCGTAGTTCACAGTTTCATTGCCGTTCGAGGCTTTTTGAAAGACGAGATCGGTTCGGAACTCTTGTTCGAGTCTCGCGGTGGTGGTGAAAACGGGAGTCATCCAATGGGGTTGTTCTTCTTGAGTTGCGGTAACCCGAGAGAGGTAATCGCTGTACCAATCTGATTCGGCTTTCGCCTGCGTTGAAATGAGAAATGCGAATGTGAGTAAAGTGAGATTGAATGTTTTCATGTGAAAATCAGTTTAGCAGCGATTTCATTTTTTTTGAATACCTCAAATAAATGACTCTAGCCGAATCGTAGCACCAGGCATGACCTGACCACATTTCCAAAGGTCTTCACTGATCACACAAGCGATGATCGGATATCCTCCGATCGTCTGCGCGTCTGCGCCCAAAATGATCGGAGTTCCGTCTTGGGTGAGCTGAATCACGCCGAAAAAAGTACCTTGAGAAAGAACCCGATCGGGAATTTTTTGTTTTTTAAGGCTAACGCTCGCACTTTCATCGCCGGGGATGAGGCGTAGTCCCATGCGATTGGACTGAGAGTCTACTTTCCACGGGGATTCCAAATAATTTTTGATCCAAGATTTTGAAATTTTTGCGGGTGATGAATGAGAAATAAAACGAATGATATTTGAATCGACATATCTGCATCGCGATGCCTTCGGGGTTGGACTCAGATGATTTCGAGAGATCAGGTCTCCGAACCGAAGAGCCCGTCCTTCAAAACCTCCGAATTTTCCCGGCAGATAGGTCGATCGGCTTCCCAATACTTCAGGAACTGAAATTCCTCCTGAACACGAAAGGTAGGACCTGGCGCTGGGGTGGTCGAAGTCTGGTTTCAAGATCAGGCGATCCTCTTTTTTGACCGAAATCGCTGTGTGAAGAGAAATCGGGTTTCCATTTAAAGTTGCCAAGCCGGACGGACCACTCACGCAAATGAAACTGGTCTTTTCATGGACGAAAGAAATTTCGATCTGATTCATGGCGATTTCGAGAGCGGCAGCATTGGGTTGGTTTCCAAGAATCTTATTTCCGAGCGCGAAAGAAAGAGGATCCATGGCTCCTGAGGAAGGCACTCCATCGCGAAAGAACCCGAATCGTCCGAGATCTTGGACCGTCGTGAGAGGTCCGGCTTTGATCACATTAAAGAAAGGAAGCGAGTTGATAGTGTGCATTCTCGAGCTCCTTTCTAATGGCGATGGCAATTTCTTTGGATTGAGGATGGTCTCCGTGAATACAAAGAGTGTCGGCGATGAGAGGAATCACTTTTCCATCGATCGTTTTTACCTGTTGTTCAACAGCAATACTTCGAGCTTGTTCCGCGCATTCTTGTGGATCATCGATGATCGCTCTTTTTTCATTTCTAGGTACGAGAGACCCGTCTTTGCGATAACGACGATCCACAAAGGCCTCGCGAACGGTGGAAAAACCAAGTTTTTCCGCTGCGATTAAAAATGGAGAATGAGGCAAACCGACGATTTTGGCTTCTGGGCACAATGACTTGATCGCTTTTAGAATCACCCGAGTCGAAGCCGGATTGTGATTCACATGATGGTAAAGAGCACCGTGAAGTTTCACGTGATGGATCGTCGCTTTTTGTTTTTTGAGTTCTTTACTTAGGGTTGAAAGCTGTTCACGGATTTGTTTCTCGAGGAGGGCTGGTTTCACGATCAGTTCAACTCGACCAAAATTTTTCAAATCCTGAAATGAAGGATGAGCGCCGATTTGAACTCGATGTTCGAGTGCGAGTTTGATCGCTCGTTTCATGGTCTCGGGATCACCTCCATGAAATCCACAGGCAATATTAACGGTATTGACGAGAGGGATGAGTCCTTCGTCGTTTCCAACTTTGGCTTCATGATAACTCTCGCCGACATCTGCGTTGAGATCGATTTGCTTAGGCTTGAACTTCACCTTCATTCCGGCACGCAATAAGGCAGGTGGATTTTTGTTCGGATCGAAAAGTGGGATTTCTATTTTTCCAATGATTTGCCAACCACCCGGACCATCTACCGTGTAGACGCCTGTTTGCGCATCACCAATTCCCACCGATCCGGCGGAGACTTTAAGACGAGGTGTTTTGTGTCTCGGGGTGCGGAGCGATTCTGGCAAGCCACCGAGATAAGGGAAACCAGGGGTAAATCCGATTTGATAAACATCGTAGGTCGGTTTGCTGTGTTGAGCGATCACTTCGTTTTCGCTCAAGCCGTGTACTCGAGCGACTTCGACGAGGTCGGGTCCGTTTGCTCCACCGTAAGAAACGGGAAGCTCCACCAGAGTTGTTTTCATTTCTGATGATTTGATTTTCTTGGTTCTGAGGCCGGCGAGGGTCTTCTTTATTTTTTTCAATTCTGCTGCACTCAGAGACTGGGAGAATAAAATCGTGAGCGAGGCGTAAGCGGGGATGATCGATGTTTGTTTAGAAAGAGGTTTCGTTTCCAATTGTTGGACCACCGACATCACTTGATGATGAATGCTGAGGTCTATTTTTTGGCGAAAATAAAGCACTAACGCGCGATCACCAAGCATTTCAATGGTATAATTAGCCATTTCAATTTCCCCTGTTTGAATTATACTAAAGGTCTATGAAAGTGCACTTCTTATTCCTGCTCAGTCTTACTTTGATGCTCCCTGCAATCAGCCAAGCCAACATGACCTGTGCCCAGATTCTGGAAAAGGCAAAGCCGATTGGAAAGGGAAAGAAGGCTGGCAAGGCAGCTTGTGTGATGGTGGAGCATACGATCGGGATGGGAAGAGGAACGGCGGAGACTGTTTACGATTGTAAAGGTGCGAAGTACAAACTCCTTACCGACGAAGATTATTCCTGTACCGTCACCGTCCTACATAAATAAAATTAAGTGATTCGACGAACGGTCCAAAACATCAGAAGTAAACTGATGCTTAACCATGAGATTGCCCAAAACCAATGTGGCAAATAAAATAATTTCTGCATGACATGAGCATCACTCGTGTTCTTTTTTGATGATCCGAGATCAAACAAGGTTCTGATGTCAAATAGCGCATTGAGGGCGGTTTGAATGGAAAGAAAAAGTAAGACCTCCCGTGCATATTGATTCATCGGTGAATAATTCAAAGTGGCGAGCGCTCCGCCCAATAGGAGCGCACTGAAAAAACCAAAGGCATTTCGAATCCAAAATAGAAGACTCAGTCCAATCAAAGAACACAACGCGATTACCATGGAGTGAGTGCTCCAGTACTGTGATGGCTTTTCCGCGCTGACGGCGAGAGTGAGAATGAGGCATCCACCCGCGCTCGACCCGAGATAACCGGCGCTCGCGATCATGGCCTGTCGAAATTTTCCCGGGGGAATTTTGTAGTGGGTGAGTCCGCTACCGTCGGGTGAAATGGTGATGGAGATGGCATCTCCGCCGAGAAGGAGGGCAACTACTGCATGGCAACACTCATGCACCCAGGTCGTAAAGATTTGAAATGGAAAGAGAACGCGTCGCCCCCAACTAAAAAACGAAAGGATCAGGGAAAGGCCCAACAGCAGTTCTAATCGAAGTGAAAGAGTCATGTGGATTTACACAGTTTAGTCCCATTTTTGGATTTACACACCACATTTGCTCGAACACAATTGAGGGATGAAAACTTCATGGATGATCGTATTTGGTCTTTTCACAGCGCTCTCTTCTTTCGCCTCCGATGATCACATTCTCGGTAAAAAAGAAGATCACATTCGCCTGCCGCTTCCACCCGCGTTGATTCCCGGGATCTTCGAACAAAATGTTTTTCATGACGACTCCAGCAGAGATTCAGGCCGAACCTTTAATCAGCGGTACTGGGTAGACTCCGAATACGCGTCTTCTCCTGAAACCGCTCCGGTGATTTTTCATATTTGCGGTGAAGGCGATGCGGAAGATGGTTATTTTCTTCACGATAGCGCGATCGACTGGGCAAAGGCCTTGGGTGCCAATCTCGTTTATCTTGAGCATCGCTATTATGGTAAGAGCATTCCCTTTGAAGATTTTTCCGCCGAGAACATGAAATTTTTGACCTTGAATAACGTTATCGAAGATCTCGCCACCTTTCAAAAGTGGATTTCGGCAACACGCGGATGGACTGGAAAATGGGTCAGTGTCGGTGGTTCGTATTCGGGGACGATTTCGGCCCTCTATCGTCAGAAACATCCGGAATTAGTAGCAGGTGCTCTAGCTTCTTCAGCTCCAATGATTTCCGGAGTGGGAAGTCCTGAAGGCACTCAATCAGATGTGAGCAGTCTCTCGTATCTGGATCCTTCCAATAATTCCGGTGATCGTCCGTGGGTGTATCAATCCTGCACGACCTTTGGTTTTTGGATGGCAGATGGTCCCAATCCGGGTGCGAATTTATTTTATCCGAGCCCTTGGTTGTGTCAGCAGCTTTTTGGGGACGCACCGATCGTGAATAGCTCTGCATATAATCAAAACTACGACGCACCTTTTATCGCTAAATCGCCCAATGCACCGTCGAACATTTTGTTCACTTACGGCAGCAACGATATTTGGACGACGATTGGTCTCACCCAGCAAACGAATTTGAATCCGAAGATCGAGATCAAAACGATTGCCGGAGCGGTCCATCACTTTGATTTGAATGCAGCGACAGCCGCGGATAGTGCGGCCGTGAAAGCCGCGAGAACAGAGTTTTTGAGACTCGCTCGTATTTGGACTAAGAAATAGATTTCAGTTCAGCGACTGCTACTCTAGTTTTTTCAGTGAACTGTTGATGAGAATTTTAATCCAGCGTTTGTATTCTTCCGGGCTCATTTCTGGCCCGTGTTCAAATCGTGCTCTGACAAAATCGAGGACCGTCGTCGGTTTTTTTAAGGGAAAAGGTTCATGGGCTTCCTCGAAAAGATTGAGCTGTGCCTCATCCTTGAATTGTTTTTTTGTACTCATGACAACACCTCCTGCGTTACAACGTGTGAATCCTTCACACACCCTCTAATAAGCGAGAAGAGTGCCAAGAAAGTAACGGTCAGATGCGAATTAGGGCGGGAAGGCTGAGTATGAGGAAATAAAAGGATCTATTTGGCCTGTTAATTTTACAGCGGCGGCGCAGCAGCTACTACATACCTTGAATGTTGCAAATGATATGCGTACGGCCGAGTCTAAAAATATAGTTCGATTGAGTCATTTCCACCGAGTGTAAGCTGTGATCTGCATTGAACGTGAGTTTCATTTCCTGATTCATGCGAGTTGCCGGGAGAGGCATACCATCACCGTGTTGAGCTGGTAGATGAGTTACGGAACGAAGATCAAAACTATTCGCACTATCGTTTACCGATTGAAGTACTACGTAGGTAGAAACACTGTCGATCGTTTGGTCCTTATTCAAATCAACCGTAGTGGTGACTACTCCCTTGTCGCCTCCAAGATCGCGCTCGAGTTCGATCGTGAGATCTGAATTCAATCCGTAGAAGTATCCCTTGCAGGTGCTGCCATCTGCAGTGGTACCGCTAAAGTTGAGATAGTCTCTTCCGGTCCAAGGGATATTGGGAAGGTGGGCACTGAGTTTCGTAATGGCGCTCTCGATAGAGATCTCCTGGGCAGAGGCGATGCCGCTAAAAGAGGCGAGGACTAAAAATAGGGAGAGGGCTTTCAGGGAAATAGACTTTTTCATAATGGTTCCGATCTAAAGAGTATGATACGCGCGGGACGGGTTTAATACACTTTAACTGTGTAAATGGATGCTAATTCCTATGACAAAATGTCATAACTGCCGGATTGAAAACGTACAAAACGAAATTAGTGTGTCAGGCTTGTTTTTATGAGTATTTTTCAAACAATTTACGTGAGCGCAGCTTCCGATCAACTGAAGCAGACTGACCTCCCCGGGATACTGGCAAATGCACGTGATCGCAATGCCAAGCTTGGCATTTCAGGTCTATTGATCTTCCACGAAAATACTTTCGTGCAAGTTTTAGAGGGTCCAAAAACAGAAGTGGAGCTTTTGTTAAAAAAAATCGCCGTTGATCCGAGACATCAGAATATGAAAATTCTTTTACAGAAGGAAATCCAGGAAAAGGAATTTGAAAAGTGGGCCATGGGGTACGTTAATTCTAGTGCGTCGGCCGTTAAGCCTATCGGCCACATCGACTTGTTCACAGAATTGAGTTCCCTGGTTCACGAAGACACGACCGCTCAAAAAGCCCTCATGAGATTCATGGACGGAAGTTATAAAAAATTTGTGGAGAGTGAATGATTCGTTGTTTGACGATAAAGATCGCCATATCATCAGTAAATGATCATCAACCATCTCATCGTCGGTTCTCAGGATGTTCCGGCATCGACTCAGTTCTATTGCGAGTTTCTGGGATTCAAGACCACGGATGACGATCCAGGTGCCAAGGGCGGACAGGTTTTGGAACACGACCAATGTGAATTACTGATCATTCCATTCCCCCAGGAGAAACTTCCGAACCCGGCTCACTTCGCGTTTGAAGTGAGTACTCTCGATGAATTCAAGCGGGTACTCCAGAAAGCGGAGACGATGGATTTGTCCCCGCGTTCCATGCCATCAAAAGCGTCCGCTCCTGGGACGACCGAGTTCGTTAGAGGCAAAAATAAATACCAATTATTCTATGTTTATGACCCTTCCGGTGTAAATCTGGAAGTGATGGTGAAGCTTTAGTGCCTGTGGTAAGAATGAAAAATGAGCAATGCGCAGCTAATCCTCTTATTGAGTTTCTTCCTGCAATCGACGACTTCGATCGCGAGCCCCGCCGTCGGAGATTTTGCGAAATACAAAGTTAGAGTCATGATCAATGGCCACGTAGAATTCGACGGCTACGAAACGCAAACTCTCAAATCTTTTGATCCGGCCACTCAATCTTTTTTGAAAGTTTCTGATAATGGTGGAAATTTTGAAATTCCTCAAACAGGACTTCGTTATATAGTCACTCCTCATGCCGAGCGACTCGTGTCGATCGATAGTCTGTCTAGCGATGCATATTTGAAAAACTTGGTTTCCAATTGTGAAAAATCGTTCAATGGAACGCTGGTTCAATACAAAGTTGCCGATCGTGTCCTTCAAACCTGTAAGCAGAATATCCAGGGCGGTAATGGGGTGAGTGGAATGGCTGAAGTTCCATTTGCGTGGGCATTTTTTCACTATCTAAGCGACTTTGGTAGTGTCGATCAAGCAGAGGTGGATCAGGAACTGGTGAGTTTTGGGACAGGCATTCAGTAGAGACTATCGGATGAAAACGTATAAAACCTTTCCAGGTTGGGCTGCCGATCAACTGACGAGTCAGAAAAAAATGATCAGTGCGCTGAGAAAGTTCATGAAGAAAACGGCGCCTACGCTGGTGGAGTCCGTAAAATGGGGCAATGGCGTTTGGCTCGGAGAAGAGTGGCCCGTCGCATTTCTCCATGCGAAAAATGATCATCTTCAATTCGGATTTTTTTCGGGATCTGAGCTGAGCGATCCGAAAAAATTTTTACAGGGCAGCGGAAAATATATTAAGCATATTAAAGTTTATACAATTAGCGACATTGATGGGCCCGCGTTTGCAAAGTTGGTTCGGCAAGCAGTGCGCTACGAACGGGAGTAAGCACCATGAAGGATCAAAAATTTTCATTTCAGTCTAAGCTAGAGAGTATCTCTGATGAGTTGGAGTATTTTGCATTTTCAGTTCCGGAAAAAATTACCCTTGCACTGAAAACAAAAGCGGCGGTCCCGATCCTGGCACAGGTCAATGATTCGCCTAAATTTCGAGTCCGCCATTTTTTCAATCCATTTAAATTTAAAAATTCAGGTAAATAAACAACGAGTGCTCCTACGCGCATCCATGCGCTCTCAACTGACGCTATCCTGCGTTGAGAAGTCGCACTCGTCGTTTATTTACCTGAAGGATCAATTTTAAATGGATGGAGGAAATGGGTTATTCTCGAACGATGGAAATCTCGACAAAAAAAGTTACCGGACATTGCTACTGCAAATCAATTCAATTTGAAATCGATCTGCCTTCAATCTCTTGCTCTCACTGTCATTGTGAAGATTGTCGCGGAACCCATGGCTCTGCTTTCGTAACCTGGGTTTCATTTTTAAAAACACAATTTCGATTCCTTCAGGGCGAATCACAGCTTCATCGCTACGAATCTCACCCAGGAGTCATCTGGGGCTTTTGTAAAAACTGCGGCACTTCGCTTTTGAACGAAACGACCGGCGCTCCAAATAACATTTATATTACCTTAGCAAATATTCACGAACCGATTGATCGCGAGCCTAAGGCCCATTATAGTTTTGAAGAACACGTCTCGTGGTTCAACCCAAAAGATGAAACACCGAAATTTATTGCAAAAACATCACAGACTTGGAAATAACAATGGAACTCATCAAACCACCAGCATTGAAGTCAGGAGATACCATTGGAGTCTTTACTCCCTCCTCACCTGCGAATGTTAAACACCGGGAAAAATATCTTCACGGAATTTCCGTTCTGAAAAATATGGGCTTCAAGGTTATTGAAGGTTCACTGACCGCTTCTCAAAAATCACAAGGCTATCGCTCCGGAACTCCACAAGAACGCGCGAACGAATTTATGGATTTGATTCGAGATTCAAAAATCAAAGCAATGATTTCCACTATTGGCGGCGCCAACTCGTCTAGCTTGATTCCTTATCTTGATTTTGATGAGATTCGACACAATCCAAAGATTATCTGTGGGTACAGCGATGTCACTTCGCTTCATCTATCAATTTTGAAATATTCAGGACTAAAAACTTTCTATGGCCCCGCGATCATGCCCTCTTTTGGCGAATGGCCTGATATTTTACCGGAAACAAAGGAATCGTTTCTGGATGCAGTCAGCAATCGGACAGATGGGGTTCGAAAACTATCTCCACCGAAACACTGGAGCAATCATTTGAGATTCGCACCGGGGCAATGGAAAACTGAACCGAGACAATTTCATGATAACCCCGGATGGAAAGTACTGAATCATGGCTCTGCAAATGCGCCCATCCTGGTTGCCAATTTAAATACATTGATGACTTCAGCAGGCACCAGCTACTTTCCAAATCTCGAGGGTAAAATTCTTCTAATTGAGGAAATGAATGCGCCCCTCTCAGAGGAAGAACGGGATCTGAGGCATTTGGAGCGCTTGGGTGCATTCGACATTATTTCCGGCTTGATTCTGAGCAAACCAGAAATCTACGAGCAAGAAAATGCTCCGTTTGATTACGACGATTTGTTGCTTGAAATTGTAGGACAAAATCGGAAATACCCGATCGTGAGTCAGTTTGACTGTGGTCATACCAATCCCACTCTCACTATCGCCGAAATGACTAAGGCATCCCTCACCGCTAACACCGGATACGATGTAAATTTTGAACTACTCGAATCAATGGTGAATTGAATTACCGCGATTCCCTCTTCTGATGAGCAGCTTCCACCGCTTCTTGAATTCTTTTTTTGCGGGTCTCAGTTTTTGCAGCTTTATCGATTGCACGGAGCATGAAACCTCTTTTTCCCGGCGGTAGGGACTTGAAATCTTCCAGCACTCGTTCTGCTTTCAATGCGCTGATCAAATCCTTCGGAAGATCTGAAGCCTCTTCCGCACGATCCA
>Ga0206918_1171_pt1 | contig 12195 bp, 9 predicted proteins | sample Alteio_BWOrgHeat_69_FD_152950 | JGI IMG/M metagenome (GOLD analysis project Ga0206918, IMG submission 152950) | Enriched cells from forest soil in Barre Woods Harvard Forest LTER site, Petersham, Massachusetts, United States -... | ecosystem: Environmental > Terrestrial > Soil > Temperate forest > O... | reverse complement strand
TTGAGGCCGCTGCCGCTTTTGGATTTCGAAGGATGGAGTTGTCGACTATCAGCTAGACAAGCTGAGGTTCGGGCATTTCCACAGCGACCGGCGCGGGACGGAAGAGCGATGGGTCGCGCAGGTGCGAGGGGATGGGGAGATCCAGCATGTCCAAGATGGTGGGCGTGATGGATTCGATGGCGACGCGAGGGTTTGAGGATTTGGAGATGCGCGGGTCGCGAATCCAGAGGAGGCCGTCAGGGTGGTGCATGCCGCTCTTCATGCCCTCGATGGCGTAGAGGTAATCGAAGAATTTGGCTTTTGCGCCGTTTGAGGATTCCATGATGGCGTCGGGACCGATCTGCTTGCGGATGCCGAACCATGTAAAGAGGGCGGTTTCTTCGCGCTTGACAGGGAAGGCTTTTTCGCCGTCGACGGTGATGGATTCGAGGATGTCGGCTGCGGCTGTGACCTGCTCGTGGGTTTCAAACTCGAGCCAGAATTGCTCCGCCATGACGGGGCTGCTCTGCTTGAGATTCTGGATGCCGGCCCACTGTGCGAAGGCGGGGATATCTGACGGGCGGTACAGGCGTTTGCCGCCCTGGCCTTCGAACTTGAGATAAGGCTGCTGGCTGATGGCCGTGGCGAAGAGGATGGTGGCCTTGTCGTCGGTGAGGGCAAGGATGCGCTCTATGAGCTTGTCCATGTGCTTGTAGCCTTCGAGGATGGCGCTGGAGTACTCGCGCTGCTCGTCTGCTGTGGGCTGGATGGTGAAAATCTCAGGCTGCATGTTGCGCCAGTAGCAATGCTGCATGTGCGCGGTGCTGTTGAGGAAGAAGGTGGAGAAGTCAGGATTCTTCTTCTGGAAGAAGTGGCGGAAGACGTCGTACTGGAGAAGGTCGAGAATGAAGGCGCGACGCCAGCGCTTGCCTTCGGATTTTTCCTTACTGAGCTGACTGAGGGCGGCCTTCACGGTGTAGAGGCTGAGGCCGTGGGTCATCATGAACCAGAGAAATTTGAGGTAGTCGGACTTGGCGAACTTTGCGGAGGCGTTGCTGTGCTCCTGCACCTGCTTGCGGACGAAGCGGTTGTAGACGAGGAGGTCCTGGGGGCGGGTCATTTCTTCCGCGGTCCAGGGGTCGGGCAGGAGGTCGCCCTTGAGGTTGGAGATGGCGTGGACGTTCATGCTGCCGCAGATCCAGACGCGCCCGCCGGCGTCGCAGATGAGGTCCCAGATGCCGGGCTGCTTGACCTTGGCGCTTTCGCCGAGGAGCTCTACGCCGTGCTCTTCGAATGGGACGCCGGTGTGGACATTAATCCATTGGATCCAGGGCTCGAGGAAGGGAGCCCGCTCCTTCGCCTCAGTGGTGAAAATTGCTGAGGAGTCGCGAAGCTTTTTGAAGTTGGGCAGATGACCGGCCTCGATGAACTCAGTCATCAGGGAGGGGCACAACTCGTTGAATTCGAGCATGACGATCGGATTTTTCTTCATGGTAATCCTCTGTTTGCAAGAACCTAGCTTCTTATGCTCCCAAATTTTAGCAGAGAACGGGATGGCGGAAGTTGACGGGGTGTTACCGGGTCTTCTCATTTGCGAGAGGAATCCGAAGGGTCATGGTGGTTCCTTTGCCAACTCCGTCGCTGGCGGCGCGGATATCGCCGCCATGCTGGTGGGCGATGGTGCGGACGAGGAAGAGACCGAGGCCGGTGCCCTTGATCTTGACGAGGTCGTGCGAGGGGACGCGGTAAAAGCGGCGGAAGATACGCTTGAGCTCGCGCGACGGGATGCCGAGGCCTGTGTCGCTGATGGAAAGCACAGCCCAGGTGTAGTACTCGATGCCGAGGCGGCAGCGGATGTGGACGCCACCGGGGGAGTATTTCACGGCATTGTCGAGCAGGTTGAGGATGGCGGTGCGGAGGTCTTCGGTGTTGCCGAGGACGAAGAGCCGGACTGCGCCGGGAACTTCGGCGAGGAGGATGGCGTCGGCAGTGAGGTTGTGGCGGACGCAGACGACGCTGATGCAGTCGGCGATGAGTGGGTGTAGCTCGATGCGCGTGCTGTGGTGGTGGCTGCTTCGCTGGCCGAGCTCGCCGGCTTTGAGCACTTGTTCGACCGTGGCGAGAAGGCGGCCAGTGTCGGCTTGCATGACGCGGAAGAATTTCTGTTGTTGTTCGGTGTCTATCTGACGGCGTTGGAGGGTGTCGAGATAGAGACGGATGCTGGCGATGGGTGTTTTGAGCTCGTGCGTGACGGCATTGAGGAACGAGTCCTGGCGCTCGTTGCGGCGGATTTCCCGGATGAGGAATACGGTGTTGAGGACGACGCCGGCGACGAGAACGAGCGAGAGGATGAGACCAAAAAAATCGATGGCCAGACGGCGGCTGTGGAGGTGAATCCACGAAAGGTTGAGGAAGAACGCGAGCACAGCGAGGCACACGCCCAGCGTGATGAAAAACGCTATCGTTCCCCTGCGCCGGTTGTTATTCATGGGTCTGGAAGAAGTATAGCCGCGACCGCGTGTTGTTGCGGGAAACGAAAAGACCGCCTCGGTGGAGGCGGCCTCTTCGTTCAGGAGTGGTGGAATTACATGCCGGCGGGTTTGGGGTTGTTCGGATCGAACTTCGCGATTTGAATCTTCTGCGCGAGGCCGACCTTGGAAAGAAGCCAGATGCCGTAGTAGTTGATGTCGAACTCGTACCAGGTGAGACCGTGGCGCGCGCTGACGGGGTGTGCGTGGTGGTTGTTATGCCAGCCTTCGCCGCCGGTGAGCAGAGCGACCCACCAGTTGTTGCGGGAGTCGTCCTTGGTTGCAAAGCGACGCTTGCCCCAGAGGTGCGTGGCGGAGTTGACGAGCCATGTGGCGTGAAGGCCGAGCGTGGTGCGGAGGAATGTTCCCCAGAGCATCATGCTGACTGCGCCGATGACGCGATGGCCGGGGTGCGCGAGTGAAGCGCCGATGACGAGCTGGAGAATTCCGGCGATGGTCATGGGGACCCAGTGAAACTTTGACAGCCAAACATGGGCCTTGTTGCTGGTGAGGTCGGGCGCATAGCGGCCGAGGAGAGCGGTCTCAGAGTGCATGGCGCGACCGGAGAGGATCCAACCTGCGTGTGCCCACCAGGTGCCATCGTGCGGCGTGTGCGGATCGCCTTCGTCGTCGGAGTTCTGATGATGCACGCGATGCGTGGCTACCCAGAAGATGGGGCCACCTTCAAGCGCCATGGTTCCGCAACCGGTGATGAGGTACTCGAGCCATTTCGGCGTGCGGTATCCGCGGTGAGTGAGGAGGCGGTGATAGCACATGCCGATGCCGACGTTGATGGCCAGCACGTACATGATGACGCCGGCGGCGACGTTCTGCCACGACCAGAAGAACAAGGCAGCGATGGCACCGACGTGGAATAGCCCCATGAAGATTGTGGTAATCCAGTTGATGCGGCCCTGTTGATGTTCACGACCCATGCGTAGATCCTGTTTGATCTTTCGCACGACATCATGCGCCGGCTGTACGGACTCTACTTGCTGTGCATCTTGAACGGGAATCATCGTGGTATTCATGCGGTGGTATTGTTCCTCAGTTACAACGATAGGCGCGGTAGCGTGCTGTGTGTGTAAGACTTTTGTAAGGAGCAAATGAATGAAACTCGTTTACTGGCTACGGTTTGCGCGATGTTTTGTCTGTTTGGCCGCGATCCAAGTTTCGTTTGTTGCACATGCACAAAGCCCTACAACGAAGGTCGTAGATTTATCGACGAGCAAACAGCTTTCGCTGCCGACGCCGGGATACCCGCAGCGTGTGAACAGTTTGCCGATGTCGTTGGCCGTATCACCGGACAAGCGGTGGGTCATCTCATTAGATGCCGGTTATGGCACAAGGGAATCGAGCTATGAACAGTCGCTATCGGTGCTCGATACGAAGGGCGGGACGGTGCGCGATTTTCCTGACAGCCGCACGGTGATTGAAGCCAAGCAGACTTATTACTCAGGGCTGGTGTTCAGCGCGGATGGACGGCATGTGTACGCGAGCCTCGCTTCGCTGACAGCCCCTGAGGGCGACGACAAGAAAAAAACGGGCAGCGGAATTGTTGTGTATGGATTCGCGGACGGCGTGCTGACGCTGGAGCGCCTGATGAAGCTGCCGCTGGTGGCACTGGCTGCCGGACACCATACGCTGCTGCGTGAGGCCGACGGCGGGACCATGGGGGTGCCGTACCCCGCGGCGATTTCAATCTTCCAGCCGGCGTGCGCGAGTGGGCGCGGGTGCGGAGACGGTGCGGCGCATCTGCTTGTCGCGGAGAATCTTTCTGACACGGTTGCTGAGATGAATGCGACGACGGGAGCTCTGGTGCGGCGGTTTGACCTGTCGAGCAATGCGGCGGTGCCGTCGACGTATCCGATTGACGTTGCGATTTCGAGAGATGGGAAGCGGGCGTTCGTCGCGCTGTGGAATGCGAGCGAGGTGGCGGAGCTCGACCTGGTGAAGGGCACGGTGGTGCGGCGTGTGACGCTGATGAAGCCGAAGCTGGATATTGCGGCCGGAACGCATCCTTGTGCATTGCTGCTGGATGAGCGCGCTGGGGTTTTATATGTTGCGCTTGCGAACCGGGATGCGGTGGCGGCGGTGAGTGTGGGGACGGTAGCGATGCGGGAGCTTGCGGTGCGCGGATATTTCGATACGCGACTGCCGGGGCAGAGCTACTTTGGCGCAGAGCCGGATGCGTTGGCGGAGAATGCCGATGGAACGCGGCTGTACGTCGCCAACATGGGTACGGATTCGATTGCGGTGTTCGATCCGCGGAAACTGCGGAGCATGGCGAAGGCCAAAGGCATGTTGGAGCCGATAGGGTTTGTGCCGACGGAGTTGATGCCGATTGCTCTGACGTTTGCGGAACAAACGCTGTACGTCGCGACCGCCAAAGGGAAGGGGACAGGGCCGAATGCGCCGCCGCAAGTGATTACCGACAATGTGAAGGATATTACGAAATTCAAGCGTCCGTTTACGTATGCGCCGACGCTGTTGTACGGGTCGCTGGCTTCGCTGCGCGAGAGCGCCATCGACGTTGGGTTGAAGGAGTGGACGGCGACGGTGATCGAGTCGAACCGGATGCGCGCTGCTGAAGAGAAGATCGCGTTCGCTTCGGGCAACAATCCGATTAAGCATGTGATCTACATCATTAAAGAAAACCGCACGTACGACCAGGTGCTGGGGGACCTGGCGGTTGATGGAAGGCCGGTGGGCAATGGCGACAAGTCACTGACGATGTACGGCGCCGAAGTGACTCCAAACGAGCACAAGCTGGTGCTGCAATTCGGTGTGCTGGATAACTTTTTCGATTCGGCGGAGATATCGGGTGACGGGCATGTGTGGTCGACTGCAGGCATTGGCACTGACTACCTGGAGAAGACGTGGCAACAGAATTATCGCAGCACCGAGCGGACGTACGACTATGAAGGCATGGTGGCGGACGGCTATCCGCTGTTGCAACGTATTCCGGACGTGAACGAAGCAAGCAGCGGATATTTGTGGACTGATCTTGCGGCGCATGGGAAGTCGCTGTATCACTTTGGCGAATATATTTCGACGACGTTCTGCGATGACAAGAAGCTGAAGAAAAAAGCGATGAACCCGCAGGAAGGAGCGATGTCCGGAGGGTGGGCGGAGTGCACATCGCCGGTGATCAAACCGGGAGAAGCGTTGCCGCCGGAGTGGGGTGGCGGCGTGAACAAATGGGCGTGGGATATTCCGCGCATCGCACACAATATTGCGACGAAGCCGGAGTTAGTTGGACATTTTGCGCCGGAAGCGCCGGATTTTAATTTGAGGATTCCTGATGAGGTGCGCGTCGAGGTGTTTCTGAAACACCTGGAGCAGTGGAAGAAAGACCGCACGGGTGGGCACGACTCAATGCCGGCATTCGTGATGATGCGGATGGGCAATGACCATACGGGTGGGACGACGCCGGGTGGGCCTACGCCGAAGTCGTCTGTTGCTGATAACGATATTGCGGTGGGGCGTGCTGTAGAGGCGATTTCGCACTCGGATTATTGGGACGATACGGCGTTCTTTATTTTGGAAGATGATGCGCAGAACGGAGGGGACCATGTGGATGCGCATCGGTCGCTGGGGATCGTGGTGAGCAAGTATGCGCCGCATGCGATGGCGGAGAAGGGAGCGTTTGTCGACAGCCGGTTTTATTCCACGGTGAGCGTGCTGCGCACCATGGAAACGCTGCTCGGGTTGCCGCCGATGAACAACAATGATGCGTTTGCGTCGATGATTTCGACTTTGTTTACGGGGCCGGGAGACCAGGCGCCGTTTGTTGCGGATTTGTCGAACCGCGAAAACGGTTTGGTGTACAAGGCGAATCCGAAATTCGCGCCAGGGGCTGCAGCGTCTGCGAAAATGGACTTTACTCATGCCGATCGAGCCGATGCGCGAACACTGAATGTGATTTTGTGGCAGGATGCAATGGGCGACGCTCCCGTGCCTGCCATGTTGCTGGAGAAGCCTACTCGCAAGAAGGACGATGATGACTAGCACGGAAAATTGCCTGGGGCCGTTTCGCCTAGGAGCGATGTTTGTGGAGCGCGTGTGGGGGCGACGCGACCTTGCCCCCTGGTATGACAAGACGTTTGCTGAGCCTACGGGTGAAGCGTGGCTGACGGGTGAAGACTGCGTGGTGGAATCCGGACCGCACGCGGGCAAGACGCTTTCGGATTTGGAACGCGAATGTGGAGAGGCGCTGCTGGGCACGAAGCACGCTGAGTTTCCGCTGCTGGTGAAGATGCTGTTTCCGCAGGAGAAGCTGTCGGTACAAGTGCACCCGGATGATGCGCACGCAGCGGCGTTGGGCGGGGATGCTCGGGCAAAGACGGAATGCTGGTATGTGCTGGAGGCAAGTCCGGGTGCTTCGATTGCGCTGGGTTTGAAGCCGGGGACGACGGAGGCGATGGTACGGAGCGTGCTCGGCCAAGAAGGTTTTGAGGCGCTGCTGCAGCCGCTGCCAGTGACGGCTGGGGATATGGTGTATGCCGAAGCAGGCACGGTGCATGCGATTGGAGCGGGGCTGGTGCTGTTGGAAGTGCAGCAAAGCTCGGACACGACGTACCGGCTGTACGACTATGGGCGTCCGCGCGAGCTGCATCTTGAGACAGGTATGAAGGTGATGAAGATCGAGACCGCGTCGGGGAGAGTTTTGCCGAGAGTGGTTGCGGGTGGGACGAGGCTGATTGGGGTTCGACACTTTGTGGTCGACCGCTTTGATGTGGCGCAGGGTGGATCGATTGCGGTGCAGGGGATGCGGGCACCGGAGTGCCTGATTGGCTTGCAGGGCACGGGGGTGGTGATCGGCGCGGGTGGCGACGTGGAGCTTCGTGCGGGGCAGGCGGTGGTTGTGCCGGCGTGTTGCGAGAACTATCGCGTGGAGGGTGAGTGCTCGTTTGTGCGGTGCAGTGTGCCGGGTAGCGAAAGTTAAGCGAGAACTAGTTCTTCGCGTTCTTCGGACTTTTCGGATTCACGCTCGTTTGCTTCGAGCGATTCAATGTTGATTTGTTTGTTTCCGGTGCCGAAGAGACCGACTACGACCATCGTGATGATGACGGGTTCGAGGGGCTGACGGTAGTCCATGGAACTGTGCGTCAGGTAGTACGGGATGGGGAAAATGAGGACTGCGAGCAGGCTGGGGAGAGCGCTTCCTTTGTCTTCGCGCCACCAGCGAGTGAGACCTCGAATGAGAAAGAATGTGAGGAAGAGGCAGAACGGGACGTTCGGGACGTCGAATGGTTCGAGCTTAAGATAAGCGCGGCCGAAGGACCAGTAGCCGGTCCAGAAGCGAACGATGCGACGAAGGGTGGCGACGACAAAGAAGCCGGGGTGATGCTTGACGAAGTCGACGGCGAGGTCATGTTTCTGCGCCATGTAGGCGACTTCGCCCATCTCCTGGTACTTCTTCATTTCAAGCGGGTTGCTGCCAGGGTGCGCCCAACTGGAGTTTGATTCTGAGGTGTCTCCGTTGTTGCCGGCGTAGAACTCGAGCCAGAAGCCGTCGCGGAGAAAGAAATGCGAGTGCATGGCGCGGTCGTTCCTGATGGTCCACGGAGCGCAAACGGCGAGGAAAGCGAGGGAGGCGATGAGGCTCTTCGTAAACCAATTTCCGCCGATGCGCCAAACTTTATACATGGCGATCAGCAGAAGGAACGGAAGCAGCGTGACGACGGAGGGATTGGAGAGAACGGCGACGCCGTAGAGAGCGCCGAAGGCGAGCCAGGCTTTCCAACCTTTGACGTGCAGGCGCTGTGCCAGCAAGAGGCTACATGTGAATAGGAGAGCGGTGAGGGCATAATCCCAAACGCGATCTGCGGAGAAGTAAATGGCGAAGGGGTAGATGGCCCACGCGATCGAGGAGAAGCGGCCGGCTTTTGTCGACAGCGAATTCTGCATCAGGAAATACAACGGGATGCAGGTGAGGGCCGAGCAGAGGGAGTTGAAGGAGAGGATGGCGAAGGCGGAGTGGACTGTGTCTAACCCGAATAGTTTGAACGCGCCGGCTACGAGATAGGTGTAAAGCGGTGGAACGAGGGCAGTTGGGCCGGTGATGGGTAAGAAAGGGGAGCTAAAGCCCTGGCCGAGGAAGATGCTGCGGGCGGTCCAGCCGACTTCCCAGCTCTCCCAGCCGAAGTCATTGTGGTCGATGGTTACCGTGGGGACGTTGTGCACTAAAACCGCCACCAGTATTAGGCGAATCGCCAATGCCACGAGAAAAACGGTGGCTAGAAACAGGGGCGGGTGGGCCAGTGCCTGGGATACTCTCGACAGCAAACCGGGAGACTTTTGGGTCTGGCGGCGTTTGTTGAGCTGATTGGTTGGCGTGGTGATAAGAAAGGCTTTCTTGCAATCAGGAATTTTACATATTATACCGTGAATCCGCACCAAAATCACAGGGTTTGGGGATGCAGGAACCCCCTGAGGAGCTATCGCGATAGTAAGATAGGGGTTACGCCGAAAGCCAAATGTTGGCGTGCGGCGGCGCGATGAAAACAAACCGTTTATGGGCGTGTGCGGAGGATGGTTGGAATGGGGGGTCGGTTGAGTGGGAAGAGAGCGATTCCTTATGTCTTCTGGGGGCTGACTTGCCTCGCCATTGTGATTTGGAGCCTGGTTCCGGGGTACGTGGTGGGTTGGGACCTGAACGTATACAAGAATGCGATTCTGGCGCTGCGAGCGGGGCATGATCCTTATGCGGACGGCATCGCTGTGCAGCGGCTGTTCCATGCGGAGATTGCGCACCATGTGAACGAGCCGACGCCGTTCACGTATGTCTACTCGCCGCTGACGCTGCCGCTGTTGCGACTGATTGGCGCGATACCGTTCCTCGTGAGTGCGCCGGTGTACTGGGTGGTGTATGTGCTGGCGGCAATCGCCACGATCTGGGTGGGGATGCAGTTTGTCGAAGAGCGCGAGAAACGGGTGATGGCACTGCTGGCTCCGGCGGCGATCTTTTTCCCGGGGCTGATTCAGAACGATGTGCTGTTTGCAGGGAACGTTGCGTGCATCCTCTATGCGGCCGTGTTTCTGGCGGCGTGGCGGGGATGGCAGCGTGGGGACTGGAAGTGGTTCTATGTGGCGGTGCTCGCGACGTCATGCTGCAAGGCGCCGATGTTGAGCCTACTGGCGATTGCGGTGCTTTCGGCGCGGAAGCAGTGGGTCCCTGTTTTGGTAACCGGGGCGGCGGGGATTGCGCTGTTTGCGATGCAGCCGCTGGTTTGGCCGACGGCGTTTCACAACTATCTGGAAGCGGTGGAGCTACAGTTCAGCTTCAATCATGACTTCAGCAGCAGCCCGGCTGGGCTGATGGCGAACTCGCTGTACAACGTGATTCCTTACACGATTACAAGCGCGGTGTTTTACCTGATGTATGCGGTGCCGATCTTCCTGGTGTTGCTGCATCTTTCGCGCAAGTTCATGGCTGGAGCTTTTTCGCTGAAGCAGTGGGTTTCGCCGATGCTGGTGGGTGTGGTGCTGCTGAATCCGCGCATTATGGAGTACGACGTTGCGCCGCTGACGATTTCGATGGCGCTGGTGGTGTGGCGATTTAGCTCACGACGGCGGACGATGGCGATGTCGATTGTGCTTGCGAGTATTTTCTTTGCGGGGATTAATATTTCCGGGGCTTTCTTCTGGAGGCCAACGGAGTGCTTTGCGCTGATCGCAGTATTTGTTGCCGGGGTGTGGGAGCTTTTCGATTTGGTGAAGCACGGCGTGCCTGCTGCTGACGAGGTAGCGGAGGCAGCGGCAACGCGCGAGGCGTTGGCGGTACGTTGAAGACGCGGGCGCTGCCGATTGACACGGCTGCGTTGTCGGCTACGGTGCTGGCGAGCGCCGTGTATGCGGGGCGGCTGCTGAAGATTGGGTGGGTGCCGAGCGATGAGGGAACGCTGGCTACCAGCGCTCTGCGCGTGTTGCAGGGGCAACTGCCGCAGCGGGATTTTTCCGAAATTTATACAGGCGGGCTAAGCTTCTTTCATGCGTTTGCTTTCCGGTGGTTTGGCGTGAACCTTTTTTCGTTGCGGATTGCTGTGTTCATGTTGTTTCTCTGCTGGGTGCCGGTGGTCTACTTCATCGCGCGGAAATTTCTGAGCCCGTGGTGGGCGGCGGTGGCTGCGCTGACGGCGGTGAGCTGGAGTTATCCGAATTACGTGGCGGCGATGCCTTCCTGGTACAACCTGTTTCTGGCGACGTTCGGGGTGGCTGCGCTGTTGCGGTTTATTGAGGTGAGGCGGCGGCGATGGCTGGTGGTGGCGGGCGTTTGCGGCGGGTTGTCGGTGCTCGTGAAGGTGATTGGGCTGTACGACGTGGCGACGGTGCTGCTGTGGCTGCTGTTCATGGAGCAGTCGGAGGCAGAAGCGGGTGACGAGGCGGGCGGTGTGTACAAGGCGGTGTGCGGAAGCTGCCTGCTGCTGTACCTGACGGCGCTGGTGGTGATGATCTTTCCGCAACTGCGCGATGGAGAGGCTTACCATTTTCTGCTGCCGTCGTTTTGTCTGGTGGGTCTTTTGTTCTGGAGGGAGCGGCAGCGTTCGAGTAGAAGAAGTGCGCAGAGATTTGTGACGCTGCTGAGGTTGGGTGTGCCGTTTCTGCTGGGAGTGGCCGCGCCGGTGATTGTTTACTTGCTGCTGTATGTGCGATCGGGGTCGGTTGGAATGTTTTTCCATGCCGTGTTTTTTAGCGCGGGGAGTCGGTTGTCGGGACTTGCTGGGCGGACGCATGCGCCGGGGGTGGCGTTTCTGGCGTATCCGCTGGCGACGATGGCGCTGCTGGGTGTGGCGGTGTTTGCTGGATGGGCGCGGAGTTGGAAGGCTACGGCGATTGTGGGGGCGGGGCTGCTGGCGGTGCTGGCTTGCTCGGCGATACCGGCGCAGTTGCAGGACACGTGGTTGATGGCAGGGGGCGTGACGCCGCTGATCGTTGCGGCTGCGGTGGTGGTGATGGGGCGAGCGCAGAGAGTGTGCGATGGAGTGGGGGAGCAACGGCTGATGCTGTTGGTTTGTGCTGCGGCGGTGTGCTCGCTAGTGCAGTATCCGCTGCCGTATGTGACTTACTTTTGCTATACCGCGCCACTGACGCTGCTGGCGGCGGTGGCGCTGGTTTCGTGGCGGCACTCGCCGTCGAACAACCGGATGCTCGCGGTTGTGTTGGTGTTTTTTCTGGGGCTGGGCGCGATGGGTGTTGTGGCGAAGCATGTGTTCAACCCTGATCTGCACGTGGGTGCGACGCATGCGCTGGAGTTGCCGAGGGCGGGTGGTTTGAGGGTCGATGCGACGACTCCTCATTATGAGGAGTTGATTGCGTTGTTGCAGGCGCACGCGGCGAATGGAGTGATGTATGCGGGGAATGATTGTCCGCAGCTTTATTTTTTGAGTGGGTTGAAGAATCCGACGCGGGATGACACGGGGGCTCCTGATGCGGAGGTTTTGGCGGCGTTGCGGAGTGGGGAGTTGGGGCTGGTGGTGTTCAATGATGAGCCGTTTTTTGCTAGTGGAAGGGTGTCGGCGGAGTTGCGGGCGGCGGTGGTGGCGGAGCTTCCGCAGACGGCGAAAGTTGGGGTGTTTAGCGTGTATTGGCGGTGATTGAGGTTTATGTCGCGGAGGTTTCGTAGACGTAAAGGAAAACGCGGTGGGCGCAACGGACACAACGTTAACGCGGCGGATGTCGTCGC
>Ga0206918_1170_pt1 | contig 12228 bp, 8 predicted proteins | sample Alteio_BWOrgHeat_69_FD_152950 | JGI IMG/M metagenome (GOLD analysis project Ga0206918, IMG submission 152950) | Enriched cells from forest soil in Barre Woods Harvard Forest LTER site, Petersham, Massachusetts, United States -... | ecosystem: Environmental > Terrestrial > Soil > Temperate forest > O... | reverse complement strand
TTCCAGGCAGCCGTGATCGTCGTCCCGTAAGTCCACTTCGGCGTAGGATCACCGATAAAGGTCCGGTCCCCTGCATCGATCGAGCCGTCCCCATTCAGATCGGCAAATTTGAAATCGCCCGGCTTTGCATTAGGCTGGATCAATTGACCGCTTTTGTTCACATAACTGTTGATCTGATCCTGCGTCTGGAAGACACCAAGTGTCCTGAAGCCATAAAACGATCCTATCGCATGACCCGGCTCCGTCCGGTTCAGCTCATACGCACTCCCTACCAGCGTTGTCCCGACCAGGTATGGCGTTACCCCCAAACCCGTAACCCTGTTTTGCAGATACGATACGTTGCCCTTTATACCCAGACTAACCGCACCGATCTTCCGGTTGTAGCCCAACTCGAGCTCCACACCCTTATTGGTCATATCCGCAATATTCCCGTATGGTTCACCGGAAACCCCGACATACAGCGGCAACTGCTCCTGCAGCAGCATGCCCGTTGTTTTCTTGGTGTAGACGTCGAAGCCGACAGATAAATTCTGGATCAACACGGCATCAAAGCCGGCATTGATCTGCGTCGTTTGCTCCCATTTCAACGTCGGATTGGGTGGGGCATTCGGACTGTATCCCTGCTCGTAGGTAGTACCGAACGAATAATTGCGGCCTCCGCTGACCGTGGAGACATAAGCGAAATCCGGAATGTTGTCGTTCCCGGTCACCCCATAACTGCCCCGGACCTTCAGAAAATTCACCGCGTTGTTAACCGGCCAGAAATGTTCCCGGCTCACAACCCATCCCACCGACGCACCGGGGAAATAGCCGTATTTGTTGTCGGGACCAAAACGTGACGATCCATCCCTGCGTATCAACGCCGTCAATAAGTAACGATCATCATAACTATAGTTCAACCGCGCAAGCTCCGAACTGACTGTATGATCGACGTCGTTGAATCCGTTCGCGACCTTGTCCGCATTGGCCAGCCCGCCGCCATAATTCAGCGAAGCAGTACCCAGCGAATTGACCGGCTCATACTGGAAATTGCCGTTCAACCCATATCCCGTGCTCTTCCAGGCGCTAGTCCCGACCAACAACGTGAAATTGTGCAATCCGATACTGCGCGTATAGGAAGCCGTATTTTCCCAGTCAAAGACAAATACCTGGTCGGACTCCTGGTAATAATTCGTGATGGGATTTGAGGTGGAATTGTTCAGGAAATAAATAGGTGTAAAGCTCGTGCTTCCGTAGAAGGCCAGTTTCGCCCCGATCGATGACCTGATCTCCAGCCCCTTGATCGGCAGGACCGAGACAAACCCGTTGCTCACCAGGTTATGAGACCAGTTGTAGCTATTGCCCTTATTTACCTGGATATATGCCAGCGGATTCGTTTCTTCCTGACCGACATAGCTGGAGATCGCATATGGAAGTCCCGCTTTATTGCGCTCCACCGGCTCGGTATTATAGATGCTGTTGGGATCGTTGACGATATTCGGATCCGTGATCACTACCGGCGTGATCGGATCGAGATTGATTGCTGAGCTCAACGGCCCGCCGAACACACTGTTGGTATTACCCAGTCCCTGGTTCCTGATATAGGAGTAACCGACATTTTCTCCCACGTGCAGCCAGGATTTGAGCTTATGATCTCCATTGATCCGCGCCGTCAGCCGTTTGTACCACGAGATCGGAGAGGCGACGATGCCGTTCTGATCGAAGTATCCCAGCGATATATACATGGTGGACTTCTCCGTTCCCCCGCTGAGGCTCAACTCATGACTGTTCTCACTGGCGTTGTTATTGAATATCTGCGCCTGCCAGTCCGTACCCTTCCCCAGCGATGCGGGGCTGGAAAAAAGGATCCCGCCGCCGCCGGCCACTGACGATTCATTCCGAAGCGACGCATATTGCGTTGCATTCAGCAGGTCCAGCTTCCTTGCCGGCGCCTGACTTCCGTAATAACCGTTGTAGCTAACCTTTAGCGTGCCTGCCCTTCCCTTCTTTGTCGTCACCAGTATGACCCCGCTGGCGGCGCGCGCCCCGTAAATAGCCGCGGACGCCGCATCTTTCAACACCTCAACCGATTCTATATCGCTGGCATTTAAATAGTCGAATCCGCCGTCATCCAGCGGAACCCCATCTACGACATATAATGGGTCGCTATTGTTGATCGAAGTCGTTCCCCTCACCCTCACCGTGGGTGCGGCCCCCGGCTGACCGGAACTGGCAATTACCGTTACCCCCGACGTCCTCCCTTGCAGCGCATCTTCTACCCGGTATACCGGCTGGTCCTCGAGGTCGCTGGCCTTTACGCTGGAGATCGCACCGGTTACAACACTCTTTTTCTGCGTCCCGTAACCAACCACCACCACATCGTTCAACGACTGCGTCTGGGTGGTCATCGTAAGCTGCAGGTCGGAACTGCCACTGACCGATTGCTCGATCGTTTGATATCCGATCAGCGAGAATACCAGGACTGCATTGGCATTCTCCACCTGGACTTTGAAATTCCCGTTCTGATCGGTCAGCGTGCCTTTGGAAGTACCCTTGACGGTGACACTAACGCCTTCCAGCGGCGATCCTTTCGAATCCACTATCCGCCCTGTGACGGGGATAGTGCGCACCGCATCGGCAGTCGTATGGTCGTGGTCCTCCGCCGCCGCGCCGTCCGGATGGTCCATTGCCGAAACCAGCCGCCGTAATTCCGAACTGTTGGAATAAATGACGTAAGCCTTCGGAAGCACCTTTTTGTACCGCAGGTTATAAGGCTTCAACAACTCATCCAGAAAAGATTCTACCGACTTGTATTTTTCCACATCCATCACCAGTCTCGCGGTAGGCAATATCCGGGACTCATAAATGAAGTCAACATCGAAAGTTTTTCTGGCCTCCGCCAGCAGACTGGAAAATGCTCTGGCCTGGTCTCTTTGTCCTCCAGGTACCTGAGCAGCGAAATTCGGGCTTGCCTGCGCATAGGACACCAGCATGGCATTTTGGGAGCGGGCATTCATCAGATTGCTGCAACCGAGAAAGAATAAGGCAAACAGCAACAACCTGCCTGTTAAGGTTCTTTTTCTCATATAGCGTGATTTAAGCGTATCGTGTTTACAATGGGTCAATGCTTCGTTACGTAGATCTTCTTTTCCCGGATATCCATATGGAAGCCGGATGCGACCATCAATACCTTCACCAGGTCATGCACATCCGATACCCGGACACCGCCGGCATCGGAGATCTGCTTCTCCAGCATGGCCGAATCCTCCACCACCATCTCATAACCGTACGTATCCTGTACGAGGCGGGCGATCTCACCCAGCGACGTATGATCGAAATGGAACTCATGGCGCGACCAGCCCGACCGAACCGCGACGTCCTTATCTTCATTCACCTTGGCCTGGAGGTCTTCATCCACTTCCGCTACCTGGCCCGGCCGCATCACCAGCGCCGCTTTCTTCTCCAATACCGAGCTTACAACACCGTTCATGGTCAACCGAACCTTTCCCTCTTCCAGCGAGACGATCGCGCGCTGACGACGCGTATTCACATTGAATTTGGTTCCCAGCACCTCGACATCGACCTCTTTGGTATGAACCACGAACTTTTGTACCGTAGAAGGCTTCTTCTGTACCTGGAAATAGGCTTCGCCATCCAGCCATACCTGCCGGCCGGCGGCCTCCGTCCAGGAGGAAGGTATACGCAGGGAAGAATTCGCATTCAGGACTACCATCGAACTGTCCGGCAAATGAATATTCTTGACTTCTCCGTACCCCGTCCTGATTACCGCCATTTCCTCCGGATGACCCGTCCGGGTACTTACCCACCAGAGCCCAATGACCAAAGCCGCCACCGCCGCCGCAGCGGCCATCACCTTCACCAGCCATTTGCCGCGGACGATGCGCACAGGAGCTCCGGCAGTGCCTGCCGACGAAGTTTCCAGCTGTCTGATGGCCGACTCCACCTCTTTCCAGTTCTCCTCCTCCATCCGTATGTCAAGCGGCTTGCGGCGAAAACCGAAAGGCAACCCGCGCTTGTCATTCCTGTTTGTAGAAAATTCGTCCATGCTTAGCTTTTACTGCTAATGACACCAGTTTGGCAAAAGGATACCCTCTTTTAATAAGATTTTTTTAGCGCATGCCCTTACTCGCAATATAAAGGGCTGACAACGCGAGCAGGACGCCAGGCAGGTCGGCAGTTCGCAATTGGCGCAATGCCTTTTGCGTAAGATTCAGTACTGACTGATAGTGGATTCCCATCACTTCCGCGATTTGCGTATAGTCCATCTCTTCGAAATAGTGCAAATAAATTACCTCCTTCTGGCGCTTCGGAAGCTCATTCAGCACCGCTGCGATCCTGGACTGCAGATTCAGCTGTTCTTCATTCCGAACCACGATCTCTTCGGGCGAAAATTCGATATCCGGCCTTGGCATCATGCCGATCCGCAACTCCCGCGATTGCCGGTTGCGGAGCTGATTGAGCGCCTGCCGTCGCAGCGCCGTGAAGAAATATGCCTTGACCTTTTGCAACGGCCCGATCGCCGCCCGCTTGACCCAGATCCGGACAAACAACTCCTGCACAGCATCATCTGCCTGTTGCGCATCCTGCAGCAGTTTCAGCGCATAATCAAATAACCCTCCGAACAGTTCCCCATGGATGGAGCGAAAGGCATTGGTGTCGCCTTCCACGGTAAGCATCCACCAGAGAGACAATTGATCTGTATGTAAAGGATTAGTTTCCATCTAGTTATGTTCACTCCCAGACCCACCGCGCTTCCGCGGGCCATCATTATCCCTTCATCCCGTCGGTTGAAATCCAATGACGCAAATTAGCTCTTAACTCCGAAATCGGCCCCGCCGGTCTGCCAGCCGCTTGAATTTTATAAGACATTTTGTCTCATCCATAGGGTTGGCAAGAATATTGACTTGCTTATATTTACGCTAATTTTTATGTCTATGTCAGAGATGAACAGGAAAGATAATGGACCCGATACGTCAGAAGACCTCAATACCGATGAAAATATTGCCGGTACGACCCATCTCAGCGAGATGAGTGCAACCGACGAGGAGCTGGATCGCCTTCGCGATGAGCTGCAGGAGCAGAAAGACAAATACCTCCGGCTTTTTGCCGAATTCGATAATTTCCGCAAGCGCAGTGCCCGGGAAAGCCTCGAGCTGCGGCAGACCGCGGGAAAGGAAGTGATCCTTTCCCTGCTTGACGTCCTCGATGACTGTGATCGCGCGGAGAAACAGTTGTGGTCCGCCGAGAAGATCGAACAGGTCCGCGAAGGCGTCCAGTTGGTCTTCTCCAAGCTGCGCGCAACACTGTTGGCGCGGGGTCTCAAAGCAATGGATAGCATCGACACCGAATTCGACGTAGAGAAGCACGAAGCCATCACAGAAATACCCGTCTCCGATCCGTCTCTGAAAGGAAAAGTAATCGACGAGATCCAAAAGGGTTATTACCTGAACGACAAACTCATCCGCCACGCCAAGGTGGTGGTGGGCAATTAAAAGCCATCGGAATCATCCCATGTCCAAAAGAGACTACTACGAAGTGCTGGGCCTGTCAAAGGGCGCATCGGCCGACGAGATTAAGAAGAGCTATCGTAAAGTGGCCATGCAGTTCCACCCCGACCGGAACCCCGGCGACAAAGTCGCAGAGGAAAAGTTCAAAGAGGCCGCGGAAGCATACGAAGTCCTCAGCGATACCGATAAACGAGCCCAATATGACCGCTACGGCCACGCAGGCCTTAGCAATAACGGCCGCGGACCCGCCGGCGGCATGAATATGGATGATATCTTCAGCCAGTTTGGAGATATCTTCGGCGACGATCTCTTCGGGAGCTTTTTCGGTGGCCGTCGCGGCGGCGGCGGACCTCGTTCGCGCGGAGTAAGAGGAAGCAACCTTCGCGTCAAGATCAAACTTAACTACGAAGAGATCGCAAAAGGCGTCACCAAGAACATCAAGGTTAAGAAATACGTTTCCTGCAACACCTGCAGCGGCACCGGCGCCAAAGACCGTAGCAGCATCCAGACTTGCTCGACCTGCGGCGGCAGCGGCCAGGTACGTCGGGTCAGCAATACTTTCCTGGGGCAAATGCAAACGGTCACCACCTGCCCCACCTGTAACGGCGAAGGCTCTATCGTCACCGCAAAATGCGCCGTTTGCAAGGGCGAAGGCCGCGTCTACGGCGAAGAGACCGTAACGCTGGACATTCCCGCAGGCGTACAGGAAGGCATGCAGCTAAGCGTCGGCGGCAGGGGCAATGCCGGCGAAAGAGGTGGCAGCCCCGGCGACCTGATCATCCTGATAGAAGAGGAACAACATCCCGAGCTCCATCGTGACGGCCTCAACGTCGCGTACGAGCTCCATATATCGTTCATGGATGCGGTCTTCGGTCTGCAGGCGGAAGTCCCCACCATCGACGGCAAAGCCAAGATCAAAATCCCCGCCGGCACCCACAGCGGCAAGATCTTCCGCCTGAAAGGCAAAGGCTTCCCCGGCGTCAATTCATATGAGAAAGGGGACCAGCTCATCCACGTCAACGTCTGGACACCCCAGCATGTGACACCCGAGGAGAAAGACCTCCTGGAAAAATTGGGTGACTCGCCGAATTTCCAGCCGAAGCCGGATAAGAATGAAAGGAGTTTCTTTGATAAAGTGAGAGAGATGTTTAGCTGAAACGCCGGGACGGCGTTTCGCGTGCCGAAGGCACGCAGACATGAGCGGACCGGAGGCCGCGTCAGCGGCCGCTGCGCGCGGGAAGCCGCGGACTACTCTCGAATCTTCGGTTTTTTATTCCTCTTATAAATCTTTTGCGCCTTCTCGATCAACGCGATGAACTCCTGCTGCATCCCATCTTCCGGATCGCGCGACTCCTGCGCAATCTCGATCACTTCCTTCCAATCCCCCTGTTTCATGAACGGCGACTTTTTCAGTAGCCCGCCGAACAACGCAATGGAAGTGGCGAACCGATAACAGGGTTGCAAATCATGGAACGCGATCAGGTGATTCGGACAAGTATAGCAAGTCATCCGCTCCACCGGATCATGCGGCAACTTATAATTTAGTACAACCTTTGCCAGCCGGTCCGTCGCCACACCCGAGATACTATCCGCACTGACGGGTGTCAGCTCGAACAAAGCCAGCAGTGAATGACCCGACCCGACTTCCCCACCCTGGATACCGCTGGACGAGTCAGACAACACCTTTACCTTATTGTCAAAGCCGATCAGACGGTAATTCTTTATTACGGAGGGATTAAAAGCAATATTTAAATACGCGTCGTCTGCTACGGCATACACCGTCTGGGTAAACTCACGTACCAATACCTTCTCCGCCTCCTGCTCGTCATCCAGGTACGCAAAATTCCCGTTACCTTTTTTGGCCAGCGTCTCCAGCTTCGAATCCTTGTAGTTCCCCATCCCCACCCCCAAACAAGTCAGATACACACCCCAATCCTTATATTGTATCACCAGCTTCTCCAACTCCTCCTCCGACGTCTCTCCCTCGTTAAAGTCGCCATCCGTTGCCAGGATTACCCGGTTGTTCCCGCCCTTGATCAGTTGGCTCCTGGCTACCCGATAGGCGGCCCTGATCCCTGCTTCGCCGGGAGTCGCCCCGCCGGGCGTCAGATCGTCGATCGATTGCAGGATCTTCTTCTTTTCATTCCCGGAGGTGGGTGGCATCCATACGCCGACCATATTCCCGTATGTGACGATAGTAACCGTGTCCACATCACGTAAGTTGTTAACTAACAGGCTAAAAGCGGATTTTATCAGTGGGAGTTTGTTGGGCAGGTCCATAGATCCCGATACATCGATCAGGAAAACCAGGTTGGCCGGCGGGATTCGCGCGGGATCCAGCTTCCGGGCACAAACCTGGAGAAATAAGAGCCGGTTGCCCTCGTTCCACGGGCAATCGGAAAGATGGGAATTCAGCGAAAAACAACTATCGGCGGGGGGAGCCGTATAGCCAAAGTTGAAGTAATTCAGTAATTCCTCGATCCGGACCGCGTCCGGCGGAATCGTACTGCCCATATTAAGGAAGCGCCGGACGTTGCTGTAGGAGGCTTTGTCGATCCGGACCGCAAAACCGGTTTCGGGATACTTAACCGCGGGAATAAAGGCATTTTCTACCAGCGAACTATACGTTTCCCCCGCGACCGTCCAGTCTTTATTGTTCGATGGCCGCCAATCCTTGGTCAACGACATCAACCCCTTCGACTGTGGGACCGCAGCAGTGCTCCGGAAGATGGGCTTCAAGCGGATCGTTTGGAATTGGTCGGCATCTACCCGCATCGTCCGGTCCTCATATCCGTCAGCCGCCAGCGTAAGTGAATCGATCAACTGAGCAATAGGTATCCCGAAAGCCCCTGTATTGCCGGAATAATAGAGGTATCCACTGGAGTGGAGCCGTATTTTCACATTTGGCATGAGGCCATTGTTCTCATCTCTTATTTCGCCGCGCAAATAATACTGCCCGTGCGAAGTAAAGAACAGCAGAGAACCCAGCAGCAGCAAAAGTGCACTTTTCAATCGGATATTTTGATTAAAATTAATGCGTTCTTTCCTCTTTGTCAAGACCTACCCAACAAAAATCTCACTATTCCACCAGGTGATAAATGGAGGGGATATTTCTCCCAAGCCCATCATAATCAAGGCCATAACCAAGCAGGAACTTATTTGGTACGGAAAATCCAAGGTAATCCACTTCGATCGGGTAAACCGTCGCCTCCGGCTTATGGAGCAGCGCCGCTATCTTCATCGACGCCGGCTGCTGATGCTCGAGCTGCGGAAGAAACTCGCTCAATGTCTTTCCCGTATCCACAATGTCCTCAATGATCACCACATGCCGACCGATCAGATCCATATCCAACCCGATCGCCGTAATGACATGCCCTGAAGACTTCGTGCCCTTGTACGACGCCAGCTTGATGAAACTGATCTCAGCTTCTATATTTATCTCCTTGAACAGATCGCTGGCAAACATAAACGCCCCATTCAAGATCGCGATGAACAAAGGCCGCTTATCAGCATAGTCCTGATTCAGCCGGGCCGCCACTTCCCTGATCTTCTCCGCAATCCGTTCCGCTGACAAATAAGGCTCGAAATTCTTGTCGTGTACCCGTATTCTCGTCATAAAGCTTAGTTCGAAACCAACTTCGGCCTGGCCGGTGCCGAACGCTTCAAATAGATCCTTTCGCCCGCCGCCGGCCGGTCGCCGGATGTTAATTGATTCATTTCCAACAAGTCTTGCAATCGTACTCCTTCGGCCTGCGCTATGTCATATATCCCTTCCCCCTCGTGTACCAGATGATATTCGATCGACCCCGTCCTTCGCTTCCGCTGCAGATAGACCAACTGCCCCCGGACAAGCACATCTTCTTCTTTTAGCTCATTGAACTCCAGCAACCGCCCCAATGGAACGTCGAACCGGTTCGCAATCGACAGCAGTGACACCCCCGCCTGAACAAATACAACCCGCGTCCGATTGATCTGGAATTCCCCCTCAGGATAAGAGCCCTCCGGACCCGCTACCGCTGCATCCGGTTTGGCAACCACCAAATTCATCGTATCCGATCGCGCCTCCGGCGCGATCGGCCCAAGTTGCGCAGCCACCCCGGTTCCAGGAACTGCAAGCACCACCTCATCCGACGCCTGCAACTTCCCCACTGCGATCAGCGTATATTGCTGCAAACGATAATCCTTTACCAACTTGATCAATATCTGCGAATACCGGATATTCGTCGCATATCCTGCCTTCTTCAATCCATACGCCCATCCCTCAAAATCAGCCGGGTCCAATTGGAACAAAAATGCATACCGTGCGCTCCGCCGCAGAAAATCGGAATGATCGCGGTACGAATCCGCCGCCGTCGCATAACTGCGGAAGCACTCCTGGCGGCTGTCATCATCATGATAAAAAACCGCGCCCTTCCAATCTTCCTTACACTTTATCCCAAAGTGATTGTTGGAGTTCCGGACCAACTCGCTCATCCCCGCCTCCGATTCATGAAGCCCCTGTGCCAGGGTGATCGAAGCCGGCACTCCCGATCGCTGCTCCTCCGCGATAGCCAAAGCCTTGTACGAATTTACATAGTTTACTCCGTTCACACTGACCTGTGCCGACACCCGGTGACCAATTGCCATCCACCCGACCCCTATCAGCAGCCATTTATTGATCATCGACCGGTTCTACTTTTTTTGGATTTCGAAAAAAAATTGCCGCGCAAAATAATTTTTTTTCTCAACATGTCTAATGTCTGGACTGGGCTCCGCCCAGTTTTTGGATAACAAATAACCCATCCCGAACAGTGAGCATGACCTTTTCGACCGTCCTGTCCGCGGCGACCATTTCGTTAAACGCCTGGATCGCCTTAGCACTTTTCCCTTCGACCGCCGGCTGCAGAACCTGCCCGTGGAACAAAACATTATCCGCCAGCACCACGCCCCCCTGCCTCAACCTCGGCATCACCAGCTTATAATAGTCGATATACCCCGCCTTGTCGGCATCGATAAAGACCAGGTCCCAGACCTCATCAAGGGTCGGAATGATCGCTAACGCATTTCCCCGGTGCAATATTATCCGATCCTGCCAATTTGCCCGGCGAAAGTTCCCTTCGGCCAGGTCCGCATCCTCATCCCGCAACTCGATTGTATGGAGCTTTCCGCCCTCCTCCAAACCCGCCGCCAAACATAAGGCACTATACCCCATAAAGGTACCTATCTCCAGGATCCGACGCGGCCGCACCAGCCTGCTTACGATCTGGAGGAACTTGCCCTGCAACGGTCCGCTGAGCATATGCGCCTCCCGGTGATTCGCCTCCGTATAAGCCGCGATCTCTTCCAGCAAGGCCCCGGTGCCGGACGAATACCGCTCCGCATACGCCTGCGCCAAAGGTTCGATCAATTCCATAGGAATTTTTTTCGCAAATATACTAAACGGCGGCGCCCGCGGAGGCGGGTTTCCCCGACATCACCGCGAGCCCGGCAAAAGTCAATAACCCATTCAACAGCAACAGTTCTATCCCGATCTGATACCCGCCAAACCACTGCGCCGCATGCTGACTGACCACCCAGCAAACCGCCGGCGCTACCAGGCACCATGCCGTCACCATCCAGGTATTCGGCAACGCCCGCCGGGTGAAGATACCGAATGAGAACAGACCCAGTAACGGCCCGTATGTATACCCTGCGAGGTCCAGGATGACACCGATCGTCGATGGATTGTTCACCAGCTTGAACACCAGGATACACGCCAAAAAAATAACCGCGAACCCCAGATGCACCGCCATCCGTACCCTTCGCTTTTGCCGTTCGTCCATACCCTCGCGGTTCCGGAGGTCCAGCATATCGATACAAAACGAAGAGGTCAGCGCCGTCAACGCCCCGTCCGCACTGGGAAACAAGGCCGAGATCAGCGCGATAATAAAGATGATCGAAACCGCCCTGGGTAGATAGTGCAATGCCATAGTCGGGAATAGCCCGTCCCCGATAATTTTCACCCCTTGATTCATGGCGAATAAATACAACAAACCCCCAAGCAGAAGGAACAGAAAGCTAACCAGCGCGAACACAAACGTGAACACCACCATATTTTTTTTCGAGTCCCGCAGATTTTTTACGCTGATATTCTTTTGCATCATCTCCTGGTCCAGACCGGTCATAGCGATGGCTATGAACATCCCGCCGATAATCTGTTTGGGGAAAAAATTCTTGCTGTTCACATCCGTATGAAAGATGCGGGTCAGGCCCTTCGCCTCCAAAGCACTCACCGCACCGCCGGCGGTAACCCCCAGATGCTGCAGGATATATACGATGCAAACGACGAGCCCGAGCAACATACACGTCGTCTGAAGCGTATCCGTATATACGATGGTCTTGACACCCCCCTCAAACGTATACAACAGGATCATCAGCAGGATCACCCCCGTCGTCGCACCAAACGAAATGCCGAGGTCTTTCAGAATGAACACATACAGGATGTTGATGACCAGGTATAACCTTGCCGTCGCGCCCACTGTCCTCGACAGGATGAAGAAGAGCGCCCCCGTCCGGTAAGCCACCTTCCCGAATCGGCTGTCCAGATACCGGTAAATGGAAGTAAGGTTCAAGCGGTAGTATAACGGCAACAGGACGAACGCCACCAGCAAAAAGCCGACCCAATTACCGATAACCACCTGGAAATAACCAAACGCCTTCAATCCATCGTCGCCCAGCGTCCCCACTGTCCCGGGCACTGAGA
>Ga0206918_1169_pt1 | contig 12479 bp, 10 predicted proteins | sample Alteio_BWOrgHeat_69_FD_152950 | JGI IMG/M metagenome (GOLD analysis project Ga0206918, IMG submission 152950) | Enriched cells from forest soil in Barre Woods Harvard Forest LTER site, Petersham, Massachusetts, United States -... | ecosystem: Environmental > Terrestrial > Soil > Temperate forest >... | reverse complement strand
CGGTGATACAGTCATTGTCCGCCCGACGGATACGCTGCTGACCGCCTATAAACGCATGCGCGTGGCCGATGTGTCGCAGGTGCCGGTTATTGACGCGGCGGGAAAGCTGGTAGGGATTGTTGATGAGGCAGTGTTGCTGAAATATGCCTCGCAGTCGGAGGCGCGGCTGGATATTGCCATCAGCAAAGTTATGAAGCAACCGCCGGCAAAACTGCCCAGCACTGCCGATCTCAGCGAAGTCGCGGCGCTGTTGGAAACCAACCCCATGGTGGTGATCACCGAAGATGACTCGTTTCTGGGGCTGGTCACGCGTATTGATCTGCTGAATTATTTCGTTTTAAAGGCGCAAGGCAAATGAGTATTAGCAATTCCAAAACAAAATTCTCCACCCGCTGCATCCACGCAGGGCAATCTCCTGATCCGACAACGGGCGCAGTTTCCATGCCGATCTACGCGACATCGACCTACGCACAGTCAGCGCCGGGCGAGCATAAAGGCTTCGTCTACGCGCGCGGCCATAACCCGACACGCCATGCATTTGAACGCGCGATTGCTGACCTTGAAGAAGGCAAAGCAGGCTATGCTTTCGGCTCTGGATTGGCAGCCATGTGTGCTGTGCTTGATTTGCTGCCTGTAAACTCCCACATGATCGCCTCCGATGATTTGTATGGCGGCAGCTACCGCTTGTTCGAACGTGTGCGCAAGCTCACCACAGGTCTGACAGTCACTTATGTCGATATGACGAAACCGGAAAATCTGGCGAAGGCGTTGCAGCCGAATACCAAAATGCTCTGGCTGGAAACACCGAGCAATCCGCTGCTCAAGTTGATTGATCTGGAGATGGCAGTCGGCTTTGCTAAAAAACATAAATTGATTTCTGTTGCTGATAACACCTTTGCCACGCCATGGAACCAGCGCCCGCTTTCTCTTGGTGTGGATATTATCGTTCATTCTGTCACCAAATATATCGGCGGACATTCGGATATTATCGGTGGCGCGGTGATTGTCGGAGATAATGCGGAACTCAGCGACCGCCTGAAATTCATCCAGAATTCAACGGGCGGAATCCTGAGCCCATTCGACAGCTTCCTCGCCCTGCGCGGCGTCAAGACACTGGATGTGCGTATGGAGCGCCACAGCAACAGCGCGCTGAAAATCGCGACATGGATGGAAAAGCATCCTAAGATTGAAAAGGTTTATTACCCTGGCCTGCCCAGCCACCCGCAGCACGCTTTGGCCAAAAAACAGATGCGTGGTTTCGGCGGCATGGTTACGGCGGTGATCAAGGGTGATCTCAATTCCTCGCGCCACATGCTCTCGGCCTGCAAGATTTTTACGCTGGCAGAGAGCCTTGGCGGCGTGGAAAGCCTGATCGAGCACCCCGCCATTATGACCCATGCCTCAGTGCCAAAAGAGCAGCGCGAGGCCCTCGGTATCAGCGACGGTCTGATCCGACTGTCCGTTGGTATTGAAGATGTGGATGATCTGATCGCGGATTTAGGCGCAGCGCTCGAAGCAGCTTAAACGGATTTCTCTAGCCTTGTCCGTCTCAAAATTACCAGCAGCAATATCGCCATCACCAATGGTGCGACAGGTATGTGCAGAAACTGCGCCAGCTCACGGGACAACAACGGCAACAGCCACACAGCGAGCAGGGTGATTTTTTCCCAGCGCAGAAATCCGTCTCGCAGCCCGCGCGCCGACAACCATGCTATCGGCAAAGCCAGCACGATAAGGTCGTAATCAAGCACATAGGGTGTGACCATTACACTGGCAGTTACAAGCGCGGCGCTTTTGAGGTCAAGACCTGCGCGGCTGCGCCAGACCCATATGACCGCAGCGGCAGCGATGATGGCGTAAACCGCCTGTAAGCCATAGGCGAGTTCAATACCGCCGCCCAGCAGGCGCACGGCGGAAAACAGGCTTTGGATTGTTTCCCATCCGGCAGCCCCCTGTTCCAGCGCCACGCTTTGCGTCGCTTTCATGCTGTGAAAACAAGCCTGCCATGTTTGCAGGCCGAACAGGGCATAAGAAGCCGCTACCTCCGCCACTACAGTGAGCGCCGCAGAAATGATTGTGCGCCAGTAACCGCCTCCTGCCAGCAGCGCCAGCGGAATAAGCACGCCGAATTGCGGTTTGTAGGCCAGCAGGCCGAAAAGAAAGCCGCCGTCACAAAGCCGTTTTGCCCGTGGCCGAGGTTGACAAAAACGCCGGGAAACGCCAGCGCGGCCATGAGTGCTGCCCGTTCCGGCAGGATGGCGCGTATTGCAGCAAGATAAGCCGGCAGCGTGGCAATCATCCACAGCGCCAGCGCCCAGCCGTAGGGTAAAAATGCGAGAACAGCCGCGACCATCAGAAACAAAGGAGGATAAAACCAGCCGTAATAAGGGATTTTTTGTCCCGGTTTCCATGACAGTGTTGCACGCTGTACGTCATAGTGTTTTTGGTAGTCGTAGGCATCCGCAGCTTTGCCCTCCTGCGCCAGTTTCCCCGCCGACCAGACGGTCATAAAATCCGTGCCGATGTTTTTGCCGTTCAGAGCGATGAGATTGTGGCTCAGGCCGAGAACGAGCGCGATTGCCACGATATACAACGCCACGAAAATGCGCGGGTATGCCGTTACGCGCTCTTTATTTATCCAGTCTGCTTTTGAGAAAAACTCGATCCGCATTCTTTTGACCCCTCCGCAGCGGCCACTATCTTCAGGACTGTGAAAAAAATTATCAGCATAAATACGCCAGCTACCGAGTAGGGCTTCTCATGGGGAGCGAAAGCCATTATATCGAGAGCCGTAATATGTTGTGCATGTTCTGGTTTCTGATGCAAGCAATTCTGGAGGATACCCCATCCGCAGGCAACCCAGGAACATCCGAGTAAACCGGCTTTTTCCCGCAGGCTTGTGCCGGCGATAATGTCCGGCATCAAGAGGGCAAGCGCGATGCCGAAAATGGGCAGGTCGTAATCATAGTTGTAGGGGCTGACAAGCAAGGAAGCCAGAACCGCAATCCCGACCGTATGCTTCATGCTCCAGCCTCTGGAGCAGGCATAGTAAATAAACCAGCATGCAGCCAGTGCAACCATGCCTTGAATCAGTAAGGCGGCTCCCCACGGCAGGCCAAACGTTACGCAAACAGCATATATTGAGGTCATGCGAAAGAAAGGGTAAAGGCCATATTTCAAAAACTGTGTTGATTCCCTGACCCCGCCCATGAAAGCCGGCCATATGTGATAACCAAAAACAATTGTTGCCAGTAAAGATGTAAGAGCTACAACCAAAGCGCCCATCAGCAGAATGCCCCAGCGTTTGTTAACCAAGACGAGCAGCGTCATCCCGATGGCCAGATGGGGTTTAATGACCATGAACCCGAGCGGCAAACCGGCGCGCAGACGGTCCCGCATAAAGGCCAGACAAAACAGCCCAAAAAAGGTGCCGGTCAGAAATCCATTTTGTCCGCATTTAATTGTAATGAATAAAGCAGGCATAATTGCCAAAATGACGACCCCAAAATATTCTTTAGCCAATGATCTCAGGACCAAAATGTAAGATAGAAAGGTCAGCGCTGTAAAAATAAAATAAGCTAATCCCTCAGGCAGCCGTGCCAGCATTACTGTAATGAGGCTGAATTGCGGCGGATAAGTCCAGGGCAAAAAGTTTTCGGTTTCGGTGATTTGTAACTGCGCCTCGAGCATTGACCGAAAGCTATAAGCGCTTGCCAATGACCCGTCCCAGAACATTTTTCCGGCAATATAAAAATCATCAAAGTCCGTTAGAACCTTGCTTTTTCTTACAAGCAAGGGGAAGCTGAAATCTATAGTGGTTGTAATAATGAGCAGGCAACATAAGAGCAGTAATGTAAAAGGCAATATCCGGCTTCGGGCAATAACCACGTCAGCCGGCAGCGGGTGATCTTTCATGTTCCCTCTGAAGAAAAAAGTCTTCCATACCTTAGCTTTTATATCACTATTTTGATTAATTTTGACATCCCATTGGTAAAAAGCCTTTATGCAGAATCCTCCTTTCCAAAAGGGCAATAAATATGTATCATGCAATCTGTTCAAATAATCTATGCAGTTAAAAACGTAAGGAAATCAATAACATGACAGCAGGTCAATACGCGTATGTGATGAAAGGTCTGAGTAAGACCTATCCGGGGGGCAAAAAAGTCCTCGATAACATTTTTCTGAGTTTTTATCCGGGCGCAAAGATCGGCGTTCTCGGGCCCAACGGCTCGGGTAAATCGACGCTGGTGAAAATCATGGCGGGTGTGGAAAAGGAATTTCAGGGCGAAGCCTGGGCGGGTGAGAATATTTCCGTGGGTTATCTGCCGCAGGAGCCGCAACTCGACCCGAAGAAGACCGTGCAGGAAAACGTCATGGAGGCTATGTCCGAACTCAAGGGGCTGATCGACCGTTACAACGAAGTCAGCAATAAATTCTCCGAAGAAGGTGCGGATTTCGATGCGCTGATGGCGGAGCAGGGCGAGTTGCAAACAAAAATTGAAGCGCAGGACGGCTGGAATCTTGACCGCACGCTTGAGATTGCCATGGATGCGCTGCGCTGCCCGCCGGGCGAGATGGCGGTGACACATCTTTCCGGTGGTGAAAAGCGCCGTGTTGCGCTGTGCAAGCTGCTGCTTGAAAAGCCTGATCTGCTGCTGCTCGACGAGCCGACCAACCACCTTGACGCTGAATCCGTCGCCTGGCTGCAACGCCACCTGCTAGATTATAAGGGCACGATCGTGATGATCACGCACGACCGTTACTTCCTTGATAACGTCACGGGCTGGATTCTCGAACTCGACCGTGGTTCGGGCATCCCGTATGAGGGTAATTACACCGGCTATCTGGAGAAGAAATCCAAACGTCTGGAACAGGAATCCCGTGAGCAGGAAGCGCGCCAGAAAGTATTATCGCGCGAGTTGGAATGGGTGCGCCAATCTCCCAAGGCGCGTCAGTCAAAATCAAAAGCACGTATCACTTCCTACAACACCCTGTTTGAAGAGAGCAAAAAGTTCGAAAAAACCCGCACCGCGCAGATCGTTATTCCAATGCCACCGCGTCTCGGCGCCAATGTGGTTGATGCGGAGAACATCTCCAAGGGCTATGGCGACCGTTTGTTATTCGACAACCTCAGCTTCAAATTGCCGCCGGGCGGGATAGTCGGCGTCATCGGCCCTAACGGCGCGGGTAAAACCACGCTGTTCCGCATGATCGTAGGTGAAGACAAGCCGGATAGCGGCACGCTCGTCATGGGTGAAACCGTCAAATTCGGCTACGTCGACCAGAGCCGCGACAGCCTTGATGGCAATAAAAACGTCTGGGAAGAAATTTCGGGCGGCAATGATATTCTCGAACTCGGTGAACGCTCGATGCCGTCACGCGCTTATGTCGGTTCCTTTGGTTTCAAAGGCTCCGACCAGCAAAAAAAAGTCGGCACACTTTCCGGCGGTGAGCGCAACCGAGTCCACCTTGCCAAGATGCTGAAAGAGCCCGCCAACCTGCTGCTGCTTGACGAGCCGACCAACGATCTTGACACCGAAACACTGGCCGCGCTTGAAGATGCGCTTGAAAACTACGCCGGATGCGCGGTTATCATCTCGCATGACCGCTGGTTCCTCGACCGTATCGCGACGCACATGCTGGCCTTTGAAGGCGATAGCCAGGTGGTGTGGTTTGAAGGTAACTATGAGGATTACGAGAAGGACCGCAAGCGCCGCCTCGGCATGGACGCCGACCAGCCGCACCGGCTGAAATACAGGCCGCTCCGGAAGGCATCATAATTAAAATTTACGGCGTCTGGGCAGGCTGCCGTTGCTGTGCCTTTTTACTTTCTTGGGCTGCTGATCTCTTGCGAGTTTTTGCGCATATTTCTCGGGTGTAGCAGGCTTAGGGAGGGTATATCCCGGATTCTCCTGCGGTGACGCCGGCTTTTTCTGATTAGTATTGGCTGTTTTGAGCGCACGCAGGTTATAGCTATTTTTAAGGCTGGTATCGATAAATTCGATTGATTTGTGCAATTTATCTGCCTGGTTTACAGGCAAGGCTTTTACCTTCTGGCGCAGGCTCCTGAAGCTTTCGCCTTCGTAAAAGCCGGTAAATGGCTTGAGGCTCCGGTGTGGTTTGCAAGCATCGTTAAAGGCTGTTTCCAGACGTAGCGACAGGTCTTCCAGCGCGGGTTTCAGCAGGGCTGCATATTCTTCCCTTTGCGCCGGCGCTTTGGCGACACTTTCAAAAATCCCATTTACCTCTTCGAGCGTGCTTTCAGCAATCGCAACCGCGTTCATGCGGTGGACAGACAATCTATTTTTTGCCGCCGGCTTTGTTTCTTGTGCTGTCAGTTGCTTTGGTTGCGGCTGGGCGACATAGCCTGAATGGCCGGGGATTGCTTCAGGCACGATCATCAGCACCCATTTGGGTTTTCCTTGCTGCACTACATTCTGTATTTCGTTGAGCTTGTTCTTCAACTCATGTACCTGCTTCGGCAGCAGGATCAGGTTGCTGAAGTGGTTGACAAGATAAGTCGGAGTACTGCCCCGCGGCCTTTGTGGATCGACCTCCTTTGTGAAGGAAGCCGTACCGCCGCCAAAACGCTCTATGATGTGGTCGACATTCACATCATACATCCGGCCTGAGGCATTGACGGGGCTGAGGCCGGCCTTCATACGTTCGATGCCCGCCGGGGCAATGCCGAGGGCGCGCAGTTCATCCGCATGCCGAGCTGCCAGAAAGCGCATGAAATCGCGGCGTACAAAGGCAGTGAACTGGGAATAGGTTTTTTCGTTCTGTCCTGAATCGATGCGGGAATACAGGACCGGTACAAGACGGAAACCCTTCGGCGGGGCGGCAACAATCTTTTCAAACGTTTGCAGCTCTGCGAGCGCTTTATCGCGGGAAATGCTGAAGGCAGAGGTCTGAGACGAGCCGTCCATTGATTTGGTCAGGTCATCAATCTTTTTCTTCAGCGTAGCGCGGACCTGCTCGATCAGTTTTTGTGTGGTTGGCGGCGGGCCGGCGGGGGCACTGCCGGGAGGGGCGTAGGCAGCCGTCAGTTCAGTGACTGTATCTGCCGATACCTTTTCCATTCTTTAAGCCCTCATGTTGTTATCATGGTCTTTAGGTTGGCCAGCTGCAGCCGCGCGCGTGGCTGCGGCGTTTTTGCTGTTGGGGTCTTCTTCCCTTTTTGGCAGTCTGATCGGGTACCTTTGCCGTTTTATTGTCATTTGCGGACGACAGAAGAATGCTGCCGCTGAGGGCATTGGCTTCCTTCACGCGGACGGTCATTTCATCGCCTGATTTATAAACTTTGCCGCTTTTGCTGCCGGTCAGCGTTTTTGCTGTCTCATCGAATTTATAAAAATCATCGCCCAGGGCGCGGACAGGCAGCAGGCCCTCGATACCCATGCCATCCAGCCTGATGAATACACCGCCGCCGATAACGCCGGTGATGCGGCCTTTGAATTCTTTGCCGATATGGGAGGAAAGGTGCAGCGCTGCATAGCGGTCATCCGCTGCACGCTCGGCGCGGACGGCGAGGATTTCTGTTTTCGTGATGTGTTCGGCGATTTCCTGCGCGTTTGTCTTCTCCTCCGCAGTGAGTCCGCCTGCACCCATATTGAAAGCGTTGACAAGCGCCCGGTGGTTGAACAGGTCGGCATAACGGCGGATCGGCGATGTGTGATGTCCGTAGCCCGGCAGCGCGAGGCCGAAGTGCCCGTCACGCTGTGCATCATAAATGGCTTTCGACTGCGCCATGGCGACAGCCTTGATAACGGATTGACCGCCATCAGGCATCAGTTTTTTAGCTTCTTCGATAACGTCTTTGAGTACGTCCGCATTGCTCAGGTCGCCCCCTGCCTGTGAAAAGCCGAGCGTCGTCAGGAAAGCGCGCAGTACTGCCAGTTTGGTGCCCGTCGGCCCGCTGTGGAAGCGGTGGATGGCGGTCTCATGCGCTTCATCGAGCGCCTGATCACCCGCGACGTTGGCGAGAATCATGAACTGGGCGATGACATCATGGCTGGCTTCGTTGCCTTCCTCCTGAATCTTGACGACATTGCCGTTTTTGTCGACCTGTGCCTTGTATTCCGGCGATCCAAGCTCAATCATGCCGCGTCTGTCCGCAGCAGCCTTCAGGATGTCATAAGCAGCATAGAGCGGTTTGACGACGGTATCCATTATCGGAGCCGTCATTGCATCGGGCTTGCCATCTTTGGCGGCTTGAAGCTGCTCATAGTTCAGGCGGGCCACAGAGCGCATCAGGGCGCGGTTGATCTTCTTGTTAACAAGATTGCCATCCTTGTCGATCCAGAGGTGGTAGGCCATGCAGGCACGGTCTTCGTTCGGCTTCAACGAGCAGAGGCCGTTGGAAAGCGCTTCAGGCAGCATAGGTATTGCGCGGTCGGGGAAGTAATTGGAATTGCCGCGCCTGTAAGCGTCCTGGTCCAAGGCATCGCCGGGGCGGACGTACCATGAGACATCGGCGATGGCGACGATCAGGTGTTTTCCGCCGTCCGGTGTATCTTCTGCAAAGATTGCATCATCGAAGTCGCGTGAGTCTACACCATCGACTGTAACCAGCGGGATGTTGCGCAGGTCTTCGCGGTCACCGAGTTCAGGAACTGTGGCAGACTTCGCTTGTTTTAAGGCGGCTTGGGAGAATACTTCGCTAAGTCCTTGTTCGTAAAAACTTATAGTGCTCAGAATTCCAGGTGTTGTTTCCTGTCCGAGTATTTGTACGACGTTTGATTTTGATGAACCACCGCTACCGCGCTCGGCGAGGACGATATCACCGGCTTTTGCGCCATTCAGTGAATTCAATGAGTAGGAGGTATTTCTTTCTTTTTTACTACAAGGTTTGATTTTTAGCGCGCCACCCTCATTAACAAGAATTCCGACAAAACGATTCGAAATCGCTGGCTGCGGCATAACAAACTCCTTGGGTAAGAATTTCTGTATACCTGAAGATGCTATGCATAAAGGACTGATGAGTCAACGCGCTAAATTTTATGTTTTGTAGTTACATAAAGAGATTTAGATAAGGAAAATATTTGTGTTTTTAAACAATAAATCCAAACGCGCCGGCAAAGCCCAGCGCAGCACATATAATGATGTGTATCCACGTCAGCCGTGTGCCGAGCTTGCGGCCAAAGCCCTCGCCACTAGGTTCGTTCAGGCCGTGGAGGTGCAACAGGCGGGCGGCAATCAGCAGGATGCCGAGGGCGTGGATAACCAGGGAACTGAACTGCATGGTTTCGAGCATCCACATCAGCAGCAGCGCCAGCGGCACGTATTCGACTATGTTATCCCGAGCACGGATAGCGGCGGTCATTTCATTATGGCCGGTCTGGTGCATTTTGTGGTGTTCGTATTTGCTGCGCAGCTTTGTGGTGCGCCACGACAGCATGACCAGCATGATGCCGAAAAATCCGGCGTAGATGGGGGTGATAAAAGCGATATGCGCATTCATTAAATTTGAATTCCTGGCATCATGTCTGTGTGCCTCCGACCGTCAGGCCATCGACGCGCAGGGTGGGCTGGCCGACGCCGACGGGAACGCTCTGCCCGTCCTTGCCGCAGGTGCCGACGCCGTTGTCGAGCATCATGTCGTTGCCGATCATTTTGACTTTTGTCAGCACATCAGGCCCGTTACCGATCAGCGTTGCGCCTTTGACTGGCGCGCCGACTTTGCCGTTTTCGATCAGGTAAGCTTCCGTTGCCGAGAACACGAATTTGCCGGAGGTGATATCCACCTGTCCGCCGCCGAAGTTGACGGCATATAAACCTTTTTTGACGGATTTGATGATCTCGTCATTGCTGTGCGTGCCGTTGACCATCATCGTATTGGTCATGCGCGGCATGGGGTGGTTGGCGTAGCTTTCGCGCCGCCCGTTGCCGGTGGATTTTCCGCCCATCAGCCGCGCGTTCATGCGGTCCTGCAAATAGCCGACAAGAATACCGTCTTCGATTAATGTTGTGCGCTGCGAAGGTGTGCCTTCGTCATCAATAGTGATCGAGCCGCGGCGATTGGCGAGCGTGCCGTCATCCACGACTGTCACGCCTTTGGAGGCGACCTGCTTGCCGATCAGCCCGGAGAAAGCCGATGTGCCTTTGCGGTTGAAATCGCCTTCGAGCCCATGGCCGATGGCTTCATGCAGTAGAATACCCGGCCAGCCGGGGCCGAGGACGACGATCATTTCACCTGCAGGCGCCGCAACGGAATCAAGATTGACGACCGCCTGACGGTACGCTTCATCGACAGCTTCCGCCCATACTTTACCATCGAACAAATGATCGTAAGTATAGCGTCCGCCGAGGCCGTTATAGCCTTCTTCCATGCGGCCTTTGCCATCATCCACATAGACGGTGACATTGAGCCGCACCAGCGGACGGATATCGGCGGCCTTGTGACCGCCCTCGCGCAAAATCTGCACGGCCTTCCATGAGGCGGCCAACGCGATAGAAACCTGCTTCACGCGCGGGTCTTTGGCGCGGGCATAGGCGTCTATGTCTTGCAACAGCTTTACCTTCTTCTCGAACGGTATGAGGAGCAGGGGATTGTCATCGATATAAAGCTGCTGGTTGGTTTTCTGCGGATTGAGGTCCATCTTGCCGGAATAGCCTTGCTGCACGGCGCTGACTGTTTCCGCCGCGCGCTTCATGGATTTTTCCGTCATCTCGGATGAATGCGCGAAACCGAATGTTTCTCCAGCCACTGAGCGCAGGCCAAAACCTGTATCTGTATCATAAGAGCAATTCTTCAGCTTGCCATCGTCCCAGGCAAAAAATTCGGACTGTACGTATTCAAGAAACATTTCCCCGTCATCCGCGCCGTTCAGGCTTTTGCTGACGAGCCTGGAAACGTCAACCGGATCCAGTCCGGTTTTTTCGAAGAAAATCTTGTCTGTTGTGTGTATGTGATCTGGCATTTCTCAAGAGTAGCACTTATCAGCGAAAAGGCGAATTTTGATTAAGGTTTTTATTTACAGAAAATATACAATAAGGGACATTTAGCTTCCTAAAGCCCCGTCAGAGCGTTATGCTTTTTTTGAAAAAGAGGTGAATATGGCGGGCGGTACTCTCAGAGATAAAAATATGGCGTTTGCCATGGCTGTGGCGGACAGGGATGCCGATGCCGTCGTCGCCAGCCTTAAAAGCGGTGCGCAGGTTCACTATAACGATGATTTTGCCCTGCGCTCTGCGGCGTGGCTCGGATATACCGATATAGCTGAACTGCTGCTGAAAAACGGCGCCAACGTGCATGCAAACGGCGATGAGCCTCTGTTTACCGCCATCAAGGCGCGTGACAATGTGATGATCGAAATGCTTCTGGCGAAGGGCGCGAGCCTGCAAGCCGTATGCGACACCAAAAAAGGAATGCTCGACAGGGAAAGCCTTGAGCTCATCAGCAAGATACAATCCCGCGACTTGCATGCCGCCTCCGAAAAAACGCGCGGCGGAGTTGAAAAAGAAAGCAAAGAAAATTCCCCACCTGATAATAAAGGCGAGAGGGCCCTAATCTGCTACCACAACCAGCACATGCTTCTTTTTACCTGCTGACAGTTTGATGGTCTTGTCTGCGGCGAGGTGGCTGAGGTTGACGACTTGTTTTTCATCCGTCACTTTTTCGTCGTTGATCGCTGCGCCACCGCCCGTGATTAGCCGCCGTGCTTCGCCGCCGGAAGCGGCAAGACCGGCATCCTTGAACAAGACAAAAACGGGAATGCCTTCCGCGAGTTTGGCGCGGGGCAGGGTGATGGTGGGCAGGCCTTTGGCCGCTGTGCCTTCCTCGAAGGTCTGGCGTGCGGTTTCGGCGGATTGGGTGGCGGCTTTTTCGCCGTGGCAGAGTTTGGTGGCTTCGAAAGCCAGCACTTTCTTGGCTTCGTTGATCTCGTTGCCTTTGAGAGCTTCCAGCTTTTCGATTTCAGGGATGGAGAGCTCGGTGAACAGGCGTAAAAACCTGCCAACATCGCCATCCTCGGTATTGCGCCAGAACTGGTAGTAATCATAGGGCGAGCATTTGTCGGCATTCAGCCATATCGCGCCGCTTTCCGTCTTGCCCATTTTTTTGCCGGAAGCTGTCGTGAGCAGCGGCGCGGTCAGGCCGAAGAGTTCGACCTGTTCGACGCGACGTGCCAATTCCACGCCCTGAATAATATTGCCCCACTGGTCCGATCCGGCGAGTTGCAGGCGGCATTTTTTTGTGCGGTACAATTCGAGAAAGTCATAGCCCTGCAAAATCATGTAATTGAATTCAAGGAAGCTCAGCGACTGCTCGCGTTCCAGCCGTTGCTGCACGCTATCCATCGCCAGCATGCGATTGATGGAAAAATGTTTGCCGTAGTCGCGCAGGAAATCGATGTAATTGAGGTTGCGCAGCCAATCGGCATTGTTGACGAGGCTGGCGTGTGGCGCATGAAAAATTGTCTGGCCGTGAAAGCCGATCAGGTCCACATCTTTCAGGGATACGCCCAGCTTGCCGATAG
>Ga0206918_1168_pt1 | contig 12479 bp, 11 predicted proteins | sample Alteio_BWOrgHeat_69_FD_152950 | JGI IMG/M metagenome (GOLD analysis project Ga0206918, IMG submission 152950) | Enriched cells from forest soil in Barre Woods Harvard Forest LTER site, Petersham, Massachusetts, United States -... | ecosystem: Environmental > Terrestrial > Soil > Temperate forest >... | reverse complement strand
GTTTTTCCAGAGGCGATTAGGTTTCGGCGATCCATGAGAAATTTGAAATCCATTTCCTGAATGAGTTCAGGATGATCTTTAAAAATCGTGTTGAATCGGCTGTATTTAGAGAGAGGACCGGCGCCCATGCTCGCCAACACTTCTCCAAGCGTGGTGTATTCCAATTCGAAATTAGTCTCTTCGAGTTTTTCAGGGGAAGCATCGATCAGAGCCACCGGATCGGTACCGAATCGGCTGGAAAGATATGCCGGCGACCAGTTCTTCACACAGGCCCAATCCTTCGCGGCACCTTCCATGATGACGGGCACACAGGGATGGAGATAGTCTCTCCGAAATTCTTCCACGCTGATGTTTTTCACTCTTTTGATCTGAGTGCGTTTTGCGGGACCGCCCTTTTTCATTTCACTGAGAATTTGGGTCCGCAAATTTTTGCGTTGATTGCCAAGAACACGATTGATGCGATCGACCCCAAACACATGGTCGAGTAACCAAAAGACGTCGCCTTTGATCCGGGTTCCTAGACTCAGTTCTCTTAATGCAGGTGTGGTGCTCATCCCATCAGTTTAGATGAATTTTCGAGCAAACGACAGATCAGATTATTGACGGCGGAGCGAGGCGAAGTCCCAAATATCTTTACCCGCTTTTTTAAGCCAGCGCTTCAGATCCTTGGTATTAATTTCGCCGACCTCTTGAAAGTGAATCTCAGCCGCTTCGAAACTACCGCAGGCTTTGAGTTCGGGTTCCTTGAGCGCCTGGCCGTTCCAAAACAATAAGCTCACTCCTTTTTTTGGAGTCGTGCGGAAGCCAACCACGGCATTCTCACCGATGAACCAAACGGGGATCCGATGATACATTTTTGCCTTCGCTTTGGGTAATCCGGCATCGATTTCAGACTTCAGGAGCTTGGCAATCGCCGCATCGGGCGCCTTCAGTGCCCGGAGAAAGCTACCCACGCTTTCCGATTTCACTGGAGCTTTTTTCGTCTTCTTTTTTGCGATTTTTTTTGCCATATTTTTCCTTCTACCGGCATTTTAACACTCACGAATCGCGAGGCAAGCGGAGTTTTCAGGGACTTTGGAATACCACTTTAAATACAGTTGTTTATAAAAATGAATGGATCGTTTAATTTTCAACAAGTTTTCTTGATTTTGGGTTCACTTTAACTTAAAAGAATTCTCCTGTGGAACAGATCAAAACTACATCGTCGTCTGAAGTGATTGCAACCAGGGTAGCCTCCCACGAAGATGCTCGATATGCCCGCCAAATTGCGGATGAAATGGAAGCTTCCGCAAAAGCCCGTGGCACCGGAATCGCCAAGCGAAGCCCCGAATACCTTGCTGCAAAAATGGCCGAAGGCAAGGCCGTGATTTCACTCACTGAGGATGGAACCTGGGTTGGGTTTTGTTATATCGAAGCTTGGAGCCACGGAAAGTTCGTAGCGAATAGTGGACTCATTGTATCACCTGATTTTCGCAATTCGGGCGTGGCTAAGGAAATCAAGCGCCGTATTTTCGAGCTTTCCCGCCAAATGTTTCCTAATGCAAAGATTTTTGGTCTCACGACCGGCTTAGCCGTCATGAAGATGAATAGTGATCTGGGATATGTTCCGGTGACCTATAGCGAGCTCACCGATGATGAAGAGTTTTGGGCGGGATGTAAGTCCTGCGTTAATTTTGAAATTCTGATGAGCAAAGACCGTAAAAACTGTCTTTGTACCGGAATGTTGTACGATCCAGCAAAAGAACTTAAAAAATGACAGCAAAAAAAGTAATTCTCGGATTTAGCGGGGGATTGGACACATCCTTTTGCGTTAAATACCTCATCCAAGATCGTGGGATGGAAGTCCACAGCGTGTTGGTGGATACGGGTGGATTTTCCGATGAGGAACTTCAACAAATTGAAGCGCACGCCTATCGCCTGGGTGTAAAAACCCACACCACCGTCAACGCCGTAAAAACCTACTACGAACGCATCCTGAAATATTTGGTTTTCGGGAACGTACTCAAAAATCAAACCTACCCACTGAGCGTGAGTGCGGAACGCCTGATTCAAGCCCTCGAAATCGTGAGAGTCGCCAAAGAAAAGGGCGCCGAGATCGTGGCCCACGGGAGCACCGGAGCCGGTAACGATCAGGTTCGTTTTGACTTGATCTTCCACGTTCTCTTGCCGAACGCCGAAATCATCACGCCGATCCGCGATCTGAAGCTGAGCCGCGACGATGAAATCGCCTATTTAAAGAAAAATGGCATCGAAATGGATGCAAAAAAAGCAGCTTATTCCATCAATAAGGGCCTATGGGGCACGAGCGTTGGCGGACGCGAAACCTTAAAGTCTTTGGGGAAGCTTCCGGACGAAGCTTGGCCAACCCAAGTTTCTAAAACAGGGACTGAGACGATTACGCTGGGATTCAAGCAAGGTGAGTTAATTTCTGTAAATGGCAGTCATTTTGATCATCCGGTAGAAGCGATCCGTAAACTCAGTTCGATTGCGGCACCTTATGGAATCGGGCGAGACATTCATGTGGGTGATACCATCATCGGAATCAAAGGTCGGGTCGGTTTCGAAGCGGCAGCACCGATTTTGATCATCAAAGCGCACCACCTTCTCGAAAAACATGTGCTCACGAAGTGGCAGCAAAATTTAAAAGAACAACTCGCTCAATTTTACGGAAACGCGCTTCACGAAGGTCAAATTCTCGATCCAGTGATGAACGACATCCAATCCTTTTTTGAAAATTCTCAGAAGCATGTCAGCGGCACGGTTTCGATTGAGCTTCATCCTTATCGTTTCGTCTGTTTGGGTGTCGAGTCGGCATTTGATTTGATGTCGAGTAAGTTTGGTGCTTACGGTGAGATGAATTCCGGCTGGAGTGGTGAAGACGTACGGGGATTCAGTAAAATCTTCGGCAACCAACTCAAAATTTTCCACACGGTGGCAGAATGCAAAAAATAGGCGCGGGAGTCATCGCTGGTGCAGGTTATACCGGTGGTGAACTGGTTCGCTTGCTCTTGAATCACGATCGAGTGGAAATCGTTTTCGTTCAAAGTCGAAGTCAGGCCGGCAAGCCACTGCATTCCGTCCATACCGATTTATTAGGCACGACGTCTCTCACGTTTACGGCCGAGCCGAATCTTCAAGATCCAAAACTCAATGTGCTTTTCATGGCACTTCCGTATGGAGAGGCAAAAACATTTTTAGAAAAAAACAAAATCCCGGCGAAGGTTCGGATCATCGATCTTTCACACGATTTTCGATTGAATTCGAACTCAACAGTAGGCGCACGCAAATTTGTTTACGGTCTTCCAGAATTGAGACGCGAAGAAATTCGTGCATCGGATTCGATCGCCAATCCAGGATGTTTTGCAACCGCGATTCAATTGGCACTTCTTCCGCTGGCGAAGTCTAAAAAGCTCGGCGAAGTTTCCGTAACCGGCGTGACGGGTTCGACCGGCGCGGGTCAGAAACTGACGGAGACTTCCCAATTCAGTTATCGTTTGAACAATATTTCTTCTTACAAAACCTTGAACCACCAGCACGTGGCGGAAATCGAACAGTCTCTCCAGTTTTTACAGGGCGACGCCCAGCCGAAGGTATTCTTCGTTCCTTGGCGCGGCGATTTTACACGCGGGATTTTTGTGAGTGCTCTGGTTTCGAGTGATCTCAGCAAAGAAAAGGCTCTGGATCTTTACCGTGCTTATTACGAAGGACACCCCTTCATCAGTGTGACGGGTGAGGCGATCAGCATGAAGTCGGTGGTGAATACCAATCGTGCTCAAATTGAAATCAATCAAGCCGACGGCAAGCTCGCGATCAATGTCGCGATCGATAATCTTCTCAAAGGCGCCAGCGGACAAGCCGTGCAAAACATGAATTTGATGTATGCTTTTCCGGAAGACATGGGACTCAAACTCAAAGGGGTAGTCTTTTAAGTGAAGCTGTTTCCCGTCTACGCATTAAATAATATTACGATCACTCGCGCCGAAGGTGCCCGCGTTTTCGATGAAGCGGGTAAGTCTTACCTGGACTTCTACGGCGGCCACGCCGTGATCAGCATCGGTCATCGTCATCCCCACTGGGTGAAACGCATCGAAGACCAGCTTTCTAAAATCGCTTTTTATTCGAATTCAATCCGTATGCCGATTCAGCAAGAATTGGCCGATATTCTTGGCCGCGTGAGCGGTAAGCCCGACTACCAACTGTTTCTGTGTAACAGTGGTGCAGAAGCCAACGAGAACGCCTTCAAGCTCGCATCTTTTCATACGGGCAGAAAAAAAATCATCGCCTTCAAAAAATCTTTTCACGGAAGAACTTCGCTTGCCGTTGCCGCGACCGACTCTCCGGCCCTCGTCGCACCCGTGAATGAAACTTCGAATGTGGTGTTCTTGCCTTATAATGATGAAGCGGCACTTCGTGAATACTTTGTCCGTGAGGGCTCTTCGGTGGCCTGCGTGATTTTGGAAGGCATTCAGGGCGTGGGCGGAATCCATGTGGCGAGCGCTCCATTTTTAAAAACGATTCGTAGTTTGTGTGATGAACATGGAGCGGTTTATATCGCCGATGCCGTTCAATGTGGCTATGGTCGCAGCGGTCATTTCTTTTCCCATGATCATGCCGGCGTGAATGCCGATATTTATTCCGTGGCGAAGGGGATGGGAAATGGTTTTCCGGTTGCTGGCATTCTGATTCATCCAAAGTTTCAGGCAAAGGTGGGAATGCTTGGGACCACCTTTGGCGGAAATCAACTCGCTTGCGCGGCTGCTTTGGCCGTACTCGAAGTAATGGAGAAAGACAGTTTGATGGCGAAGGCTCGCGAAAGCGGCGAATACCTGATGAAAAATCTACGCGAGATTCCGGGATTGTTGAATCTTCGAGGCATGGGACTCATGATCGGTTTTGATCTTCCCGAAGACAAAAAGGATTTACGAGCACGCTTGCTCTCCGAATTCGGAATTTTTACCGGTGAGGCTAAACCAAATACCGTTCGTCTGTTGCCGATGTTGAACATCTCCAAAGTGGAGATGGATGAACTTTTGAATGCCTTGAGGAAATTAGCATGAAGAACTTTTTATCCGTAAAAGATGTTTCTAATGTGGATCAGTTGGTGGAATTGGCTCGTTCTTATAAGACGAATCCATTGAAGGATCAAAAACTTGGTGCCAATAAACGCCTTGGACTTTTGTTTTTTAACCCAAGTCTACGCACTCGCGTGAGCACTCAAATCGCGGCAAAGAATTTGGGAATGGATGCGATCGTATTGAACGTCGGTTCTGAGGGCTGGTCTCTGGAGTTTGCAGAAGGTGCCGTGATGAATGGCACGAGCGTAGAACACATTAAAGACGCGGCACCGATCTTGGGCGCTTACTTCGACGTGTTGGCGATCCGCACCTTTCCGAAATTTCAAAATCGTGAAGACGATCAGAATGAACAGGTGATGAACGCCTTTCTCAAGTACGCAAAAGTTCCCATCGTGAGTTTAGAAAGCGCGACCCTTCATCCGCTTCAAAGTTTGGCCGATATCATCACGATGACCGAACATTTTACGGAGAAGCGTAAACCAAAAGTAGTGCTCACGTGGGCGCCACACATCAAGGCAATTCCTCATTGCGTGGGTAATTCCTTTGCGGAGTGGGTGAATGCCTGGGGTAAGGCTGATTTTGTGATCGCTCAGCCCAAGGGATACGAACTCTCTCCGAAATACACCGCAGGTGCCGAAATCACTCATGATCAAAAGTCTGCCCTCGATGGCGCCGATTTCGTTTACGTAAAAAACTGGAGTTCGTTTGAACGTTACGGTGAAGTACTCGGTGAGTTCCCCGAGTGGATGCTCACGGAAAAAAGTTTTCAGACGGTGAAAAACACAAGCGCCAAGGTGATGCATTGTCTGCCCTTACGCCGGAATGTGGAATTGAGTGATGAGATCCTCGATGGTCCTCGTAGTATCCTGACTGAATTGGCAAAAAACAGAGTGTGGTCGGCGCAGGCGGTATTGTCTGAGGTATTGCGTGGATAAAACGACGGTGCCTCCTATTACGGTCGTTAAAATCGGCGGCCATGTGATCGACGACGACACTGCTCTGGGTGAGTTTCTAAAAGACTTTTCCCAAATCGCAGGATTGAAAATCCTCGTTCACGGTGGCGGAAAAGTGGCCACCACGATGGCAAAACAGCTCGGACTTCCTCAGACCATGATCGAGGGACGTCGGGTGACCGACGTAGAAACCTTGAAGCTGATCACCATGGTTTATGGTGGGCTAGTGAATAAGAAGTTAGTGGCGAGACTTCAGGCACTCGAGACGCCGGCAATCGGCGTGACCGGTGCCGATGCGGACTTAATCCGGGCTAAAAAGCGCGCGACGACTCCGATCGATTACGGTTTTGTTGGCGATGTTGAAAAAGTGAATCTTGCCGTACTTTCTCAGTGGTTGAGTCAAGGACTCATTCCCGTGATTGCACCGCTCACTCACGATGGTCACGGACAAATATTGAACACGAACGCCGATAGCATCGCTACCGCGGTGGCAATTGAGCTTTCAAAAAAATTCAAAGTGACGCTTCTCTATGCTTTTGAAAAAAGTGGAGTGCTTCTCGATGTGAATAACGAGAGTTCCGTCATTCCAAAATTAACCCATGCCGCTTATCAGGAACTTCGTCAGGCGAAGAAAATTTTTGAGGGAATGATTCCCAAGCTCGATAACGCATTTTTGTCGATTCGTTCTGGAGTGAGTGAAGTCATCATCGGAAAAACCAATAAAACAGGGACGAGAATCACCCATGAATAAGATAAATCCGGCGATGCTCGATCAGGCAGTAGAATTACTGAAGAGAATGATTTCGATTCCTTCTTTCAGTCGAGAAGAAGAGTTCTTAGCGAATTTTTTTGAGAAACATTGCCGTGAACTCGGGCTTGCTCCTCGTCGGCACCAGAACAATGTGTGGATGCTGAACACTCACTTTGATCCGGAGAAACAAACGATTCTTCTCAATTCGCATATCGACACGGTGAAACCGAGCTCGGCCTATACGCGTGATCCATTCGGAGCAGTCGTTGAAGATGGAAAGTTATTCGGACTGGGCAGTAACGATGCCGGCGGCTGTGTGGTGAGTCTACTCACGGTCTTCAATTACTTTAAAGATCGCCAAGATCTCGCTTTCAACCTCGTGTTTGCTGCGACGGCGGAAGAAGAAATTTCCGGAACCAACGGAATTGAATCCTTACTCCCACATTTTGCGAAAGACGTGGGCACGATCATGGGTGCGATCGTCGGTGAGCCGACCTCGATGCAAATGGCCGTCGCCGAAAAAGGTCTCTTGGTTTTGGATTGTCGTTCAGAAGGTCGTTCAGGCCATGCTGCTCGTGAAGAGGGCGACAATGCGATTTACAAGGCCTTGAACGACATTACTTGGTTCCGTGATTATCGTTTTGATCAGACGTCTACATTACTTGGACCCAATAAGATGAGTGTCACGATTGTGAACGCAGGCACTCAGCACAATGTGGTGCCACGTGAATGTACCTTCACCGTCGATGTACGAATCAACGAACTCTATGACTTTGAGAGTGTCCTCAGTCAAATTCGCTCCAATGTAAAATGTGAAGTGAAGCCTCGGAGCACTCGGATTAAGTCGACCTCCATTTCAATGGATCATCCCTTGGTGAAGGCGGGTCTTGCGCTTGGAAGACCACACTACGGTTCGCCCACGACTTCCGACAAAGCCCTCATGCCATTTCCGGCACTCAAAATTGGCCCTGGCGATTCGGCTCGGAGTCACACTGCGGATGAATATATTTTTATCGATCAAATTAAGGAAGGCATTGAACTCTATACTGCGCTTCTCGAGAAGGTACTCACTCCATGAAAAAAACACTTTGGGATAAATCGGCAAAGGGCTTGAGTTCAGAGCGGGATGCGGTCCAGGATTTCACCGTGGGTGAAGATCGGCATTGGGATCTCTTTCTCGCAAAATTCGACGTATTGGGTTCGATCGCTCACACAAAAATGCTCGCCAAAGTAGGACTCCTCACCGCGGAGGAAGCGGCGACACTTTGCAAGGGGCTGGTCGCCATTCACAGCGAGATCGAAGCCGGAAGCTTTGTTCTTCAAGACGGAGTGGAAGACGTGCACTCTCAGGTAGAGATGCTCCTCACTGAACGCCTAGGTGAAGTGGGGAAAAAAATTCACATGGCGAGATCGCGTAATGATCAGGTGCTCGTTGATATTAAGCTCTATCTTCGTGATGAACTCGAGGGAATCGTGGGAGCGAGTTCGAAGTTGTTTGAGCTTTTGCTTAGCCAGAGTGAAAAACACAAAGCGGATCTGATGCCGGGTTATACCCATATGCAGCTCGCGATGCCATCGTCTTTTGGATTGTGGTTTGGTGCCTATGCGGAAAGTCTGGTGGATGATTTGCTGGTGCTTCAGTCGGCATTTGAAGTCGTGAATAAGAATCCATTGGGATCGGCTGCGGGTTTTGGTTCGTCGTTTCCGATTGATCGCAAGCTCACGACCAAGCTTCTTGGCTTCTCGGATCTTAGCTACAACGTGGTTTATGCACAAATGGGTCGCGGAAAAGTGGAGCGCCTGGTGGCTTCGTCTTTGGCGAATATCGCCGACACTTTATCGCGGATGTCGATGGATGTTTGTTTGTTCCTCAATCAGAATTTCTCCTTCATTGAATTTCCGGATGATCTTACCACCGGGTCAAGCATCATGCCGCACAAGAAGAATCCGGATGTATTTGAGTTGATCCGGGCTCGTTGCAATCGCTTGAAGGCTCTGCCAAATGAAATCATGATGATGACCTCGAATTTACCGTCGGGTTATCACCGGGATCTACAGCTGTTGAAGGAACATTTATTTCCGGCTTTCGCGGAACTCAAACAATGCATGGCGATGGCGGAGATGATGCTTTCTCAAGTGAAGGTGAGGAAGGATTTACTCACCTCTGTGGAATATCAGTATTTGTTCAGCGTGGAAGAAGTGAATCGTCTGGTGCTCCAGGGGATTCCGTTCCGAGATGCTTACCGCCAGGTGGGTGAGGCGATTGAAGCGGGGAAGTTCAAGGTGACTTCTACCGTTTTGGCCCACACCCACGAAGGCAGTATCGGTAATCTTTCCCATGCGGATGTTCGAGCACGGATGACTAAGGTACTCGGTCAGTTTTCATTTGCGACGGTTCATTCGGCGTTTGCCGAGTTGTTGAAATAGGCTCCGCACTTCGCGCGCGCGAAGTGGGGGATAATACCACTTGTTTTAGAAACTACTCCCAATGTTGTGCCGGAATTTATCGTGTGTCATGACGTCCCACAATTTAGAGGAAAATAACGTTCAAAACTCGGCCCCAATTTTATATGAAAGATGTCCCATTTGTGCAGTTATTTGGATTTGAGGCAGGCTTTTAACTAAATTTAGTTTTATCAACTGTTGATAGTTTATACAGTTATTTGTGGTCAATTGTCAAAGGACTGCTTCTGGTTGGCACAAAGCATGCTTCAATCTAGATATGATGATCCAAACTTTCCTGCTCGCATTTATTCTATTATTTTCATTGAATGCTTCTGCTGAGAAAGCTTTTCCTCACTTAAGTGCTGTAGGTAAGGATACTCAGAGCTGTGCGGATTCTTTAATCGACAAAGTGCTGAAAACCCAAGATTCTAATATCACGTATCTCTACAAAATGAAGTTACAAGCTGTTTACGCACAAGCAAATGGTCGTCACGGATCCACTTTCGTTCCGAACGACACTGATGACAACGCTCATATGTGTAGCAACACAAAAAACCAAGAGGTGGAATTTTTGCTGTCTGGATACATCGTTTATAAGAACCGCAATGTAGTTCGTGTCGATGGCGATCTGGGCATTGTATATAACTCAATACGCGATCACATAACCGGAAAAGTGATTAAAACAACTTGTGAAGTTTCAACGTGGGATTTAGGTGATGGGACCAAATACGCTGTTCACGTATTCAATCGTACAAAATATCCCGAGGGCCATTTTTTTGGAAATGTCTATTATCCCAACAATGGGTACATCATTAATCAGCCACTTGCTGAAAAGTAATGTCTAAACCAAAAATTGTGATTACTTCCTAAGTCGCACAAATCCAGTTCATGTCAAAAATTTATGCCGATATAACGTGAATATGCGCGCCGCCACCGGTGTATGAAAGATGTCCCAATCAATCCTGTAAGTCCATCTTCAGGAAATCATCACTTTTTCCATCTTAATCGCGGTTACAAAATATCCCGACGATTTAAAGAGCCGAATCGCAGCCTTGTTGAAATCACCGATAATATGAACAGCGATATTGTTTCCAATGCCTTGAGATTTGAGTTCAGCCTCAAGAAGCGACAAAGCCTCCTTTCCGAAACCCTGGCCGCGGTAGTCGGGGGCGATAAATAGATCGTTGAGATACGGTGTCTTTTGTTCGCCTTCGCCCCGAAAAAAAAGCCACAGCGAGCCGATATTTTTCTCGTTGTTGAGAAGGGTGAAAGGATGGTTATTTTTCGATCCAAAGTCACCGATCTCGCTCAATTCTTCGATCACAATTCTTTTCGCAATGGCTTCGTTGATTCCCATCGCTCGATTCGCATCTTTGGTGAACTGATCGATCACCTGATCGCGATAGATCTCGAATTCTTCCTTGTTCATGGGTCTCAGGCGGACATTACTCATTGGAGACCTAGCGATTCTCACTCGTGAGCGGAGTCACTTCAATCACACCCGCTTTGGTTTTTTCGATCGCTTCCATCATCGCCCAGGCGCTGGACATGACGGTGGAGTATGGAATTTTGCGTTCGAGGGCTGCACGACGGATCTCGTAACCATCTTCAACCGCGGTTTCATCGCTCACAGTATTGATGAGTAAACAATATTCACCATTCTTGATCGCCTGAACGCAGTGAGCGCCGCCTTCAGAAAGCTTATTCACGCGCTCGCACTTCAATCCATTTTCATTCATGAACTTCGCCGTACCCTGAGTGGCCACGATCGTGAATCCAAGATTGATAAACTGCTCGGCGATACTCATCGCTTCGGCTTTGTCGTCGTTGCGAACCGTGATGAAGATTTTCCCTTTGGTGGGCAACTTGATTCCCGCACCCTCGAGGGCCTTGTGGTAGGCGAGGGCGAAACTCTTCGAGCGTCCCATCACTTCACCGGTGGATTTCATTTCAGGCCCGAGCACTGGATCCACGCCTGGGAACTTATGGAATGGGAAGACGGGAGCCTTCACATTGAAAGTGGTGAGATCGCGATCGAAGTCCTTCGTGTATCCCATCTCTTTTAATTTTTTTCCTACCATGAGTGCAGTCGCGATCTTGATGATCGGTGTGCCGATGGCCTTACTCACAAAGGGAGCCGAGCGAGACGCGCGAGGATTCACTTCGATGAGATAGATGTCGTCGCCCAGTACGGCGAACTGCGCATTCATGAGTCCACACACGTTCAACTTGCGGGCAAGGATGCGAGTGTAGGTACGAATGCGATCAATGATGTTTCTTGGAAGTGAGTGGGGTGGTAAGCAAGACGCGCTATCACCCGAGTGAATGCCCGCTTCTTCGATGTGTTCCATCACACCCGCGATGAGAGTGGTCTCACCATCGGAAAGTGCATCCACGTCGAGTTCGATCGCGCGATCCAGAAATCGATCGATCAGCACTGGATGATTTTCAGAAACCAAAATTGCTTCATCCACAAATTGCATGAAGGTGCTCATGGAGCGAACAATTTTCATTCCTCGGCCGCCGAGAACATAAGAAGGGCGAAGGAGGAGTGGGAAACCGAGCTTTTCAGCACAGGCTACGGCTTCTGCCTTCGTGTGCGCGATGGCCGATTCCGGCTGCTTCAAACGGTAAGGTAAAATATCCCGAACGAGCACATCGAAACGCTCGCGGTCTTCTGCGAGATCGATACTCTCCGGAGACGTACCGAGCACGTGAATGTCGCCCGCTTCGAGAAGCTTCGCGATCTTAAGAGGGGTTTGTCCGCCGAGCTGAACGATCACGCCCATTGGTTTTTCCACGCGTGCGATATTGAACATGCGTTCCGTGGAAAGTGGCTCGAAATAAAGACGATCTGAAATATCGAAATCGGTGCTCACGGTTTCCGGATTGCAATTCACCATGATGGTTTCATAACCCAGTTCACGCAGGGCCATCGCCGCGTGCACGCAGGAATAATCGAATTCAATTCCTTGGCCGATGCGATTGGGACCACTGCCCAGGATCATCACTTTTTTCGGGTTATTCGTGGGAATCGATTCATTTTTGGTTCCGCGATAACTGGAATACCAGAATGGCGTTTTCGCTTCGAACTCACCGGCACAAGTGTCCACCGCGTGAAAAGTAGGGAAGAGGGAAAGCGCTTCGCGAGCAAGACGCACATTTTTAGTGGTGATGTCTTTCAACTTACCAATCGCGATGTCGCTGAAGCCGATTGCCTTTACTTTTTTGAAAAACTCGAGTGAGAAAGGCCAT
>Ga0206918_1166_pt1 | contig 12553 bp, 8 predicted proteins | sample Alteio_BWOrgHeat_69_FD_152950 | JGI IMG/M metagenome (GOLD analysis project Ga0206918, IMG submission 152950) | Enriched cells from forest soil in Barre Woods Harvard Forest LTER site, Petersham, Massachusetts, United States -... | ecosystem: Environmental > Terrestrial > Soil > Temperate forest > O... | reverse complement strand
CGTTCATTTTGCTGTTTATTGCTGGCCCCATATTTATTGGGCTGAACGGCACTGGATGCCTTTTTGCAACTATGCCAAACTTACAATCAGTAATCATCTGTAATGCTACCTTTCTCAATTTGTAATCGTCCTTTCCACTTTCCATAAATTCATCAAGGTGTACTTGTGCATCATCATATCTTTCCAAGCCAAGTTCTAGCTTACCTAAGCTAAAGTAAATATTGGGGTAAAAACTCGGGTTAAGTTTTATTACTTTATTGTATTGCCCAATAGCTTCTTCATCCATGCCCATATCATCATAAATATATCCAAGCATACCTTGGGCTTCTATAAAGGTGGTATCTTCCTTAATGGCTTTTTTTAATAAGTCAATTGCATTTGCATTTTGGCGGGCATCATAAAATGTAGCCGCCTCCTGATAAAGTTTTGCCGCTTTTTTATTATGTGTAGAAAGGTTTGTTCCCTGACTATAGGTAATACTATAAGCACAAAACAGCGTAACTATCAGTACAAATATTTTTTTCATTGTGAATTAACAAAGTTAATATACAAAGGTCTAAAAGTTTTGTTACATAGGTAGATAATAATAAGGTGTAACAATCATGTGGAAAATAAGTTTTAATATTGCAATCATATCTAGAATTGTATGAAAAAATCTACTCTTACAGCATTAAAGTACCCTATCGGTGAATTTAAAATGCCTAAAAAAATCACGGAAAAAAATATTGAATCATCTATAAAAAATATTGAAAAATTCCCCGCCAAACTTAAAAAAGAAGTAGAAGAATTAAATGAGAAAACCCTCGAATTTAGGCACCGCTTGGGTGGATGGACTATAAGGCAACTGGTGCATCATTTGGCCGATAGTCATATTAATGCGTATGTACGTACTAAACTTGCCTGTACGGAAAAAAATCCAACGATAACACCTTATGATGAAAGTGCATGGGCAAATACCGACGATGCAGGGGAGGCGCCTATAAGATGGTCATTACAATTACTGGAGGGCTTACACAAACGATGGGCTATATTATTAATTGGGTTGAATGACGAGGAGTTGAAAAGAACCTATTATCATCCGGTATATAAAAGAAAAATAACAATAAGCTATCTTATATTTCTTTATGCTTGGCATTGTCAACATCACCTTGCGCACATAAAACAAGCTAAAAAGTATAAGAATAAGTTTAGTTAAACTAAACTATAAGATATGGGATATAGGATATATGCAAATTGGCGGACTCAACTTATATCTTATAGTTTATATCTTATAGCTACTTTTGGGTTTGCTCAAGATAATTCACAGGCCCTTCAATTTTATAAAGACGGCCGCTATTTAAAGGCAATAGATGCTTTTACGCTACTGATAAAAGCCAATAAGCATGATACTTCTGCATATATATACAGAGGGCTTTCCAAAGAAAGAATCAAAGATTATTCCGGAGCCCGGAAAGATTTTAAAAAAGTGAGCAACCTTTATCCTCAGGATGCAAGAACATACTTTAAATTGGGAGTACTTTGGTCTGAAACGGAGGATTATTATCATTCTATAAAAGAATACACCAAAGCCATAGCTATCGATTCCTTATATGCTGTGGCATATAATAATCGTGGAAATTCTGAATATATGGTGGGTGATGGTAATCATGCCATGCTTGACTTTACAATTGCCGCCAGAGTGGATACAACTTATCCTGACCCTATGTATAACAGAGGCCATCTTAAAATGGTATTTGAAGATTACAAAGGAGCTATTGATGACTTTAGCCGGGCAATAGACTTATCGCCATCCGATCCGGATATCTGGCTTAGCAGGGCTCAGGCATTCGATGCTATTAATGATACTATTGATGCGCTGAACGATTATACAAATGTCATTCAAATAGATTCCAGTTATACAGATGCTTATTATTTCAGAGGATGCAATAGGCTTAAAATAAAAGATTACAAAGGTGCTATGGAAGATTTTACTATGTTGCTAACACCCGATTCTAACTATTATTACGTTCGTTACCTTAGAGGGAATGCCTTTGATTCACTAGGAAAATACCAACAAGCTATTAATGATTTTACCGAAGCCCTTAGATTAAAACCTGACTATGCCCAATCATATTTGGGCAGAGGTTATGCTTATTTAAAAGAAGGTTACTCAGCAAAAGCTTGCGATGATTTTAATACTGCTCGCTATTATGGAATACAGGATGCCGCGAAGTTTATTGATGCGAATTGTAGGCCTCGAATGAATATATATCGAAAGTAGTTTTTGCTTGGGTTGCATTTAATACTCCCTAAGTAATTAGCTAAAAATGATTTATGCAATGCCTTGCGCTTCATTTTTTTTCTATCTTTGGTACTTACACCATACATACTCCCCATAATTTGCAACAAAATGACTTCTATTAAAAATTATTTCTCTTATAAGAGCCCGCAGTTAGTTTATATGGCGGTATTGCTAATTTTTTTATTAAGCGATGTTACTATTGGACAAAAAACCAATACCAATCAGGGGAAAGATTTTTGGTTTGGATACCTCAATACGGTGGATGGAAATAGTGTTAGTGAAGTAGTTAACATTACCTCCACTGTCAATACCTCTGGAACAATCTCTATCCCGGGCAGTGCTTATACTCATCCTTTTACCGTAACAGCAGGCTTATTAACCCGTGTTGTACTACCATCTACCGATGTAGTGCAAACATCTGGTTTTGGTGTACCTGTAAACAAAGCAGTGAATGTTACTGCTAATGATAATATTTCTGTACATGCTTCTATAGAAACTGATGCTCGTTCTGAGAATACATGCATACTACCGGTTCCACTCTTAGGAAATCATTATTATGTTATGGATTATGACCTTGCAAATGGTGCATATACAGCTACTTCTGAATTTATGGTTGTAGCTCAGTCCTGTAAAGACAGTGTAGAGATAATTCCCTCACAAGGTCTTTCATCGGGCCAGTCGGCCGGCACTCCGTTTACAATTGTATTGCAACCCGGTGAAATATTTCAGGTTCAATCCGGTGGTGACTTAACTGGCAGTGAAATAATTTCTCTTAATCATGCTGAAACGGCTGTTTTTTCAGGTGAAACTTATACTACTGTACAGGGTATAGGTGGTTGTACCGGTAGTTCCGGAAATCCTTTATATGAGCAAATGTTTCCTATAAATACTTGGGGCGAAAACTATGTTTTTGTTGCTACCCCAAACGCAGTTGATCAATGTCGGGTTTTAGCTGAAACAAATAACACAACAGTAACCTTTTATACAGGTTCATATACGAGTACCCAATCTCTTAGTGCAGGGCAATATTTTGATACAGCTATTGTATCAAGCTTGCCTGTTTTTATTAGTGCAACTAATCCTATTTCGGTAGGCAGGGTTCTGGTAACTCAATTATGTAATCAGACAAGTCCTTCTCTTGGCGATCCTTCATTTACAATGGTAGATGCCAACGAACAAATGCTTTTGAACAGTATTACTTTTTATACTAGTACGGCTCCTGATATTGATACTAATTATTTACAGGTTATAACGCTTACTGCTAACACAGGTACGATTTTTTTCGACGGACAGAATATAGGAAGTTTATTTACGCCAGTAGGAGTAGGGCCAACTCCTTATTCATATGCTGCATTAGGTCTTACTACTGGTTCTCATCAGTTAACGGGTAATAGTTTTCTTGCTTATGCTACAGGTTTTGGAAGCGATGTGGATGCTACTGCTTGCGATGCTGGTGTATATCTAAAGGAAATCAATCTTGCCACATCAACCACTGCTCCAACTACTTGTTCATCTAACAATGGTACTGCAACTGCTATTGCCAGTGGAATACCTGGTTTTTCTTATCTATGGAGTAATGGTCAAACAACTTCTACGGCTACTGGGCTTAGCGGAGGTGTTTATACCGTTATTGTAAAAGATTCTGATTGTGTACCACACGTTGATAGTGCTACTGTATTTATTCCCGGGAATGGAGCTAAAGTAACAATATCGGCAACCTCTGACAGTATTTGCCCTGGTAATTTTACAACTCTTTCAATTATTGGCGGTACAAGCTATTTATGGAATAATTCTAGTTCTTCTACAACCTCATCAATTACGGTAAGCCCTGCTAGCACTGCTACCTATTCTGCAGTTGTTGGTAACGGTGCATGTCCCTCTATTGATGCTTCTTTTATAGTAACGGTTAATTCTTCTGGTACTGCTCCCGTTGCATCATTTACTACTACTGGAACATGTGGTGGTGGTGCTGTACAGTTTAATAATACATCCAATCCGTTAAATGGGAAGGGTGTGCTATTTTATTGGGATTTCTATGGCAACGGACATTATGAAGATTCAACTATTACTAATCCTTCATGGTTGTATAAAGATACGGGAACATATCATGTAAGGTTACATGAGGTTAATAATGGAGATTGTGGCGGATCGAGTGATTATACTTTAGCTGTAGTAATATCTAATTCCTCTACAGTAATTAAATATAGTGATTTTCCTGGTTGTGCGGGACAACCTTCATCGTTCTTTAACAATACCAGTGATACCGGTAGCGTTAAGTATCTATGGACTTTTGGTGATCCTGCATCAGGAACTGCAGACACATCTACGATAGCTCATACAACCCATATTTATCAAGATACTGGGATGTATACCATAACATTATGGCCTTTGCATCCTACTCCTTGTCATGATTCTGTTACAACTACGGTACACATAATACCCTCGCCTCTACCCTCTATACAGAATAATTATGTTTGTGGAGATAGTACTGTTACTTTTTGGGATAAAGATAGTAGTATAGCTTTCCAAAATCAACTTTATTCATGGACAATTTATGATGTGACTGTGGGGCCGCCCTCTCTTTATCAAATTTCGTCTTTTAGTCAAATATATCAGGCAAGCGCTTCTCTTACTTTTCCTGCAGACACAGGTACTTATATTATTATAGAAGAAACAGAAAATGCTAATCTTTGTACTGCATATGATACTACATATCTTACATTAAAAACACCCAATCCAAAAATAAATGGCAAAAATTCAATATGCCTTGGGCAATCAGTATTACTTATTGCTTCCGGCGGAACACCTTATATCTGGAGTGCAACATCTAAAAATTCTACAACTGATACTGTGACAGTAATGCCTACTCAACAAACAGTATATAGTGTTACCGCTGATACGGGGGTTTGCCAAGGTATTGCAACATTTACGGTTGCAGTAAATCCTAATCCAACGGCTAAGATTAACACGATACAAGAAAACTGTAATAGCAATCAAGTTACGCTTAAAGCTACCGGTGGCGGTACATACCATTGGAGCAATAACGCAACAACTGATTCTATAAACATAATTTTACCTAATCAATTTGTAGGAGGGGGAGGGTACACCGTAACTGTTACCAATGCCTATGGTTGTTCCGCTTCGGCTTCTATTAATTTAAACACATCTAATCCTTCTTTGAAGGCTTGTTGTGATACAACAATACAATCTGGTGCTCCAGTTATACTGAAGGCAATTGGTCGTGGTATTGCTAAGTATACCTGGACCTCTTTCCCTGCAAGCATTATTATTTGCCCTACCTGTGCTAATATAACTGTAGATCCAACTGTGACTACAACTTATACGATAACGGGAATAGATTCTCTTGGTTGTCCTTTAGATACCGTTATTGTTGTAAAGGTGGAAACGCCTTGTTTGGATTTAACTATTCCAAATGTGTTTACCCCAAATTATGCAGGTGTTTCAGGTGTCGATAATGTATTTTATGTTAAAGCACCTGCTAATACAAGTACCTGGTCACTTACTATTTATGATCGCTGGGGAAAAGAAATGTTTAAAACAACAGATCCTGCTAATTATTGGAAAGGTACTACCGAAGGTGGAAGTGATGCGCCAGAAGGAGTTTATTACTATATAGTGACTGCTACTTGCGATAAAACCACCATGAAAAAGGATGGATTTATTCAGTTGATAAGGTAAATTTAAAGGATAAGTTCTGGGCTTTCTTATAGCAGCTGCAATTTATTTGAGGGTCGGACTCCTGACTTTTTCCTATCTTTGTATCCTTATTTGAACATCCAATGGCATTAAGAATAACAGACGAATGTATAAATTGCGGGGCTTGCGAGCCAGAATGCCCTAATAATGCAATATATGAAGGCGGCAACGAATGGCGCTTTGCAGATGGAACTTCTTTAAAAGGACAATTTAAAGCTAAAAGCGGCTTGGCAACTGATGCCGATGCTCCACAGCCTCCTGTTGAATTAGACAGATACTACATTGTTGGGGATAAATGTACCGAATGTGTAGGCTTCCATGATGAGCCTCAATGCGCATCTGTATGCCCTGTTGATTGCTGTATTATTGATGACAACAATAAAGAAACTCCGGAAGAGTTATTAGTTAAGAAGGGTACACTTCACGTTTAGGTTACTCCTGAAAACTATCGGGAGATAAATCTCTCAGTTTCTGTTCTAGCGACATTACATCTTTTATAAGAACCTCACGGGCTTTGCTGCCTTCAAATGGGCCTATTATCCCTGCCGATTGTAGTTGGTCAACTATTCTTCCTGCGCGGTTATAGCCTATCTTTAATCTTCTTTGTAAAAGCGAAGCTGAACCCTGTTGAGTTTCCACAACAATTCTGGCACATTGGTCGAACAGAGCATCTTTTTCATCCGCAGAAATTTCACCTCCGCTGCTATCTCCACCTTCTTCCACATATTCAGGTAGGGCAAATGCACTGGCATAGCCCTGTTGGGAGCCTATAAAGTCAGTTATTTCTTCCACTTCCTTAGTTCCAACTAAAGCACATTGCAACCTGATAAGGTCACTGCCATTAGAAATTAACATATCGCCTTTACCAATAAGCTGGTCAGCACCGCCAGTATCTAATATAGTACGCGAATCTATTTTTGATGTAACCTTAAATGCTATCCGTGCCGGGAAGTTGGCTTTAATGGTTCCCGTAATAATGTTTACAGACGGACGTTGTGTAGCAATTATCAAGTGGATACCTGTAGCACGTGCTACCTGTGCAAGTCGCTGTAAAGGCGTTTCCACTTCTTTACCTGCTGTCATAATCAAGTCGGCAAACTCATCAATTATTACAACTATATAAGGCAGGAACTTATGCCCATCTTTGGGGTTTAATCTGCGGGCTACAAATTTTTCGTTGTACTCTTTTATATTACGAACACCAGCATCCTTCAGCAATTCCAACCGCTGTTCCATCTCGATACAAAGTGAATTAAGTGTATTTACAACCTTTTTCGTATCGGTTATGATGGCTTCTTCTGCATCGGGTAACTTAGCAAGAAAGTGACGTTCTATCTTATTGAACAGTGATAGCTCCACACGTTTCGGATCTACCAAAACCAATTTCACTTGTGATGGATGCTTTTTATAAAGTATGGAAACAATAATAGCATTCAACCCAACTGATTTACCTTGCCCTGTAGCACCTGCCATTAGTAAGTGTGGCATCTTGGTAAGGTCTACCACATAAGGCAAATCCGATATGGTTTTTCCCAATGCTAACGGGATCTCCATATTCGATTTTTGAAACTGGTCGGAATTAATGATGGTCTTTAAGGAAACTATTCCGGGGTTACGATTAGGCACCTCAATACCTACCGTACCAAGTCCGGGCATAGGCGCTATTATACGTATCCCCAGCGCGGATAAGCTAAGCGCAATATCATCTTCCAGATTTTTAATTTTGGAAATGCGGGTGCCATCCTGAGGTACTATTTCATAAAGCGTAACCGTGGGGCCGGGAGTGGCTTTTATCTTTTTAATTTCAATACCATAATGTCTAAGCGTAGAAACAATACGGTCTTTATTAGCTGTCAGCTCTTCGGCGTCTATCACTACTTCATCTTTGCCATAATCGGGTAATAAAGAAATAGGAGGGAACTGATAAGAAGATAAATCGAGTGTAGAATCATAAGGCGAATCAGAGATTTTTTTTTCTTCCATTTCTACAGGAGCCATTACCTCCGGAGCTTTCTCTATCGAGAATTCTACGCCTTTGTCAGCCTTTGGTGCTACTGGCTTTTTAGTTGGTGCCTCTACAGCAAACTCAATAGTGTTAGAAGGCTCTTCTTTTTCTTCGTCCTCTTCTATTAATGTGTTTTCATGGTATTCTATTGGTTTTAGACTAGCTTCAGGAGTTGGCAATGGTTCTAGTTCTTCATCTATCTTAGGAACTTTAACAGGAAGTGAGAAACTCATTAAATTATTGATTACAAGAAATACCATGGCTATAAATGCGAGTGCAATTAATGTGCCTGTCTTACCAATAAGTAGTATCATTTTATCAGAACAAAGCAGGCCAACTTCACCACCCATAAAGGCATATTCCCCTGCGGGGAAAAAGAAACCAAGGCAAACCGAAAGCCATATCATAAGGAAAAGTGTAATTCTAAATGTTTTACCTATAGGCAATAATGCACGATTAATAAGGAGTTTAACGCCTACTAAAAAAATAAGTAATACAAAGCCAAATGATGCAACACCAAACCCTCCATTAATAAAGAAATCGGAAAGATTTTTGCCTAAAGTACCTAACCAATTAGCGGATTGCCTGGAGGAAGAAGCGTTATCAATTTGCCAGGTAAAGAGAAAAGAAGTGAATGCAAGTAATATGCAAATAGAGAATAATATCAAAAACAACCCTGTTATTGGTGATACTTTCCATTTAACTAAATTTTCATTTAGTCCTTTGAATAAGGGTTTTGATGAGGACTTCGCTTTTGCTTTCTTGGGTGTCGCAGAAGCTTTTTCCTCTTTTTCAGGAATGGTTTCTTCTACTGGCTTTTTATAACGTTTTGGCATTTTCTATAATTAATAACCTACCAAAAATAGAAAGTAAGTGGATGGTAAGCATGGTTACATACATCTATTTATGCACGGTTGGTTGTGAAAAACGTAGAGAAGATCAATGCCTATAATTTACCTACAATCGGCATCCTTCTCCCAACTCCAAATGATTTTGGCGAAATACGTAATATAGGTGCAAACTGCTGGCGCTTAAACTCAGCTTTGTTTACCATATTCACAACCTTTTGTAGAAGTTCTTTATTAGCTCCTTTTACTTTTATTTCAGCTACCGATTTGTGCATTTCGATATATTGGACAAGTATATTATCCAATATATCAAATTCAGGGAGTATGTCTGTATCTTTTTGATTTGGCTTGAGTTCGGCTGTTGGAGCCTTTTTTAAAATGTTTACAGGAATGAGCCCCGGTGTAAGTTCATTTACATATTCCGCTATTCTATAGACTTGTGTTTTATACAAATCGCCTAATACGGATAGGGCTCCGCCCATATCGCCATATAGGGTTCCATAACCGGTAGACAACTCACTTTTATTAGAGGTGTTCAACATCAGCGCACCCATTTTATTGGAAAAGGCCATAATCAATAACCCTCGTATACGTGCTTGTATATTCTCTTCTGTAACATTGGGCTTTAATCCTTTAAATGAATCAGACAAAGATTGATTTATTGCAGTAACCCCTGGTTCTATAGATATGCTTTGATAGGCAATGCCTGTATTTTTAAGCATTTGCATAGCATCTTTCATGGTTTCTTCGGAAGTGAATTTAGAAGGAAGTACTATTGCGGTTATGTTTTCTTTTCCCAATGCTTTTATGGCTAATGCTAATACGAGCGCCGAATCAATGCCGCCACTAAAGCCAAGCACAGCTTTTTTGATGTTGCTTTTATGGAAGAAGTCATGTATCCCGAGTATTAGCGCATTGTATACCGATTCTGTAATACGTTTATCATCACCTTCATTGGAACAATACCAAACAGATGTATTCTTTTCTTTAACGTCTATTAGTTTTTTCTTTACTGATTGAGCTTTTCCGAGGGTTTTAACTTTCTTATTAGCTAACTCAAAAATCTGTAAGTCCTCTTGAAAGGAGATTAATTCAGAAATTACATTTCCCTTTTTGTCTACTGCAAACGAGTCTCCATCAAAGGTTAGATCGGTATTTGTGCCAATATTATTAACATAAAATAAAGGAGTTTTATAATCTTTTGCCACGGCACAAGCTACCTTTCTCCGGTTTTCCCAATGTGTATAATCAAATGGAGAGGCAGAGATATTTATAATACAATCTGCTTTATCTGCCTTCATTTCCTTTAATGGAAAGCGATTATGGGTATAGTGGCCATCTTTATTAGGGAATTGATTCCAGATATCTTCGCAAATGCATATTGCAAGCTTATGGCCTTTAAATTGTATCAGTTTATTTTCCTTAGAAGGCTCAAAATAACGGTATTCATCAAACACATCATAAAATGGTAAAAGTGTTTTATGGATGATTGTCTTTGCCTTTCCATCATCCAAAAAGAAAGCTGAATTGAAAATTTGCCTGCCACTTTTTGTAGGATTATTAGAAGGCCCACCAACAATAGCTGCTATTCCTTTGCATTCTCGGGCTATTGAGGCTGCTGCATCTTCGCATCGTTTAACAAAACCATTTTGTAAAAGAAGGTCTTTAGGCGGATATCCACAAATAGCCAACTCAGCGAATATAGCAAGGTCTGCGCCTTTAGTCTTGGCTTGTTTTATGCCGTTTTTTATCTTAGCAACATTCGATTCGATGTTACCAACATGATAATTAAGCTGTATTAGGGCTATTTTCATTTCTAAAATAGAACGCCGAGCATTAATTCAATGCCTTTTATGTTCACATTGTTACTGCTTGTATTGTTCATATTGGTAAAGCAGCTGTTATAGGTTAATGAGGCTTGCAGGGCAGTGCTTCCGGCTAGTTCATATTCCAAGCCACCCCCAATTACAAAGGATACCCTGAAAAAGTCTGTTTGATCGGAAATATCACCGGTACCTGAATAAGACAAATTATAAAGAGGCAATCTTTGTCCTACATATGTATTGGTATATGTATAACTGTCTGTAGCTTTAAGCAGGAACCCAAAATTAAGTCCAACTACTCCAAAATAACGAATGCGGCCAAACGGCACTGTGTTTAGCTTTAGCTCTAAAGGCAATTGCAGGTATTGAAGTTGTTCACTATGGGTAATAGTAGAATCAAGGGTATTTGGGGAAGGATTAGGATTATCATTTATATAATGGGCAGTTATGTTTGTTATATTCATCCCAAAAAGAAATGCATAGTTAGGCGTAAAATAGAACTCAAGATTGGCTCCATATCCATAACCTAATGAGGCACCATTCGATTTATCATTGGCTGAATTCGAGTTGACCCAGTAGACACCAGGAGTAAAGTTTAATCCAAAATGTAAAAGCCTGTCGTCAAATGATTCCGACAAATGTTCTGGAGGCGGTTGATTATCTTGAGCAAAAGCTGAAAATGTAATCAAGCTTAATAATAGCAATAAAGTTATTTTCATTGTATAGAATATCTAAATTTGTAGCGCCTGTTATTAATTATACAGTGCAAATTTAACAAATGGTTTATTCTCTGAAGAAAATAGAGTTGCTTACTAAGGCTTTGAGGGGAGATAAGAAGATACTTACCCGGCTTATGAAAGAGTCTCCTGAATATGCTGCGCTTGGAGCGGCCCTCGTAGGTAGTACGGCTGCTATGCAATGGCTTTTAAAGAATCACAAGTTATTTGCTGCTTTTGTAGATTCGGTGCATGACAATAAAACAGCCTTGCAAACTCTATTAAAAGAAAGGCACTTTGAACTGGCTGCCGTATCTAATATGCTAAACGAAGACGAAGAAGCCGAACTGTGGCTTGAAAAGCATAATTTAAAATTGTATATAGATTTTGCCGTTGCTATACAACATGCTATGGATAAAGAAGTAGAGAATGATTTAGGCGGCTATTTCACCTTATACGGGTAGGGGAAATTATCTACGCAGCAATCTTTTTTGCTGTAAAAACCCTTACTGGATACCAGGAAGCCAGGAAGCCAATAACCAATACACAGGCTAGAATGCTGATGTAATCGGAAAGTTGCAAAGAGACAGGATAGGAATCCACTACAAAGTTTCCGGTCATAGGTACCAATTTGAATTTAATTTGCACCAGACAAATAATAGTGCCAAGCACAAGTCCTATGGCCGCTCCAAGCACTGTAATTAGTACCCCTTCGTACATAAAAATTCGTTGAACTGATTTAATTTCAGCACCCATGTTATGGAGTATTGCTATATCTTTCTGCTTGTCGATAATGAGCATGGAAAGAGAGCCTACAATATTAAAGGTCGCGATTACAAGTATAAATGCCAGTATGATAAACGTCCATAATTTTTCTGATTTCAGGGTTTTGAATAGAAGTTCATTTTGTTCGAACCGATCTTTTACTATAAATCCATTGCCGAGTATTGATTTGATTTTTTCCTTTACCGATGCTGATTCATTAGGGTCTGTAAGACCTAATTCTATAGAGGTTACAGAATTGTCGTGATAATCGAAAAGTTGTCGGGAAAAATCTACCGACACAATTATATAACGGCTATCAAAATCATCATTTATAGAGAAGATACCTGAACGATACAAATGCTTTTCAGTGATGGCCTCTTCCGGATTGACGCTATTAT